>Ga0098067_1000350_pt1 | contig 18120 bp, 12 predicted proteins | sample 26_taG_FD_92578 | JGI IMG/M metagenome (GOLD analysis project Ga0098067, IMG submission 92578) | Marine viral communities from Cariaco Basin, Caribbean Sea - 26_WHOI_OMZ | ecosystem: Environmental > Aquatic > Marine > Oceanic | place: Caribbean Sea: Cariaco Basin | collected 2014-11-09
GAAAGACCTATTAACAGGAGCCAGTTATATATGGCAGGATGCATGGAATTATGTAGAGCTACACCCAAGGGCCATTCCCGCACATATTTTAAAAGTTGAAACTAAGAAACCAATACAGTAAAAAAGATATAACCAATGATCAAACCACTGCAAGCGAGCGATCAGGAAACCTGGTATAAAGATGCTATTATTTACGAACTGCACATTAAAGCTTTTTTTGATAGCAATGGTGATGGAATAGGAGATTTTGAAGGTCTCCTGCAAAAGCTGGACTACCTGGAAGACCTGGGGGTCACCGCAATATGGCTGTTACCCTTCTATCCTTCCCCCCTTAGGGACGATGGTTATGACATAGCCGATTATTACAGTATCAATCCTTCTTACGGAGATCTTGATACTTTCAAAAAATTGATAGATGAAGCCCATGAACGGGGATTAAAGATCATCACCGAGCTGGTAATTAATCACACCTCAGACCAGCATCCATGGTTTCAGAAAGCACGCCACGCTCCCGTAGGTTCTCCCGAAAGAGATTATTACGTGTGGACCGATGATCCCACAAAATATAAGGACACCCGAATCATTTTTACAGATACCGAACCTTCAAACTGGACCTGGGATCCTGTTGCCCAACAATATTTCTGGCACCGTTTCTTCAGTCATCAACCCGATTTAAATTTTGACAACCCAAAAGTACAGCAGGAAGTTTTTGATGTACTCGATTTCTGGTTTGACCTGGGTGTAGATGGTTTCAGGCTTGATGCAGTACCTTATCTTTTTGAAAGAGAAGGCACCAATTGTGAAAACCTGCCCGAGACCCATGAATTTCTTCAGAAGCTAAGGACACATGTAGATAACAAATATGAAAATAAACTTCTGCTTGCAGAAGCAAACATGTGGCCCGAAGATTCGGCGGCATATTTTGGAGAAGGAAATGAATGTCATATGAACTATCACTTCCCCATTATGCCCAGGATGTTTATGTCGGTCAAAATGGAAGACAGGTATCCTATTATGGATATTATTGACCAGACACCAGAAATTCCTGAGAACTGCCAGTGGGCAATTTTTCTTCGGAATCACGATGAATTGACCCTGGAGATGGTTACCGATGAAGAAAGAGATTACATGTACAAGGTCTACACTAAAGACCCTCAGGCAAAGATCAACGTGGGAATACGCCACAGGCTGGCTCCCCTGCTTGAGAACAATCGCAATAAGATAGAGTTGATGAATGTACTGCTGTTCTCCCTTCCCGGTACTCCCGTGATCTATTACGGAGACGAGATAGGGATGGGTGATAATTATTACCTGGGAGACCGCGATGGGGTGAGAACACCAATGCAATGGTCGTCTGACCGTAATGCCGGATTCTCCCACGCAAATCCACATAAGCTTTACCTTCCGGTTATTATAGATCCGGCATACAAGTATGAATCTATAAATGTAGAGACCGAACAGATGAACTCTTCTTCACTTTTATGGTGGATGAAGCGGATCATTAGCATGAGAAAAAAATATAAGGCCTTTGGCCGTGGCGATATTAATTTCCTTTCGCCCAGTAATGCCAAGATCATAGCTTACACCAGAACCTTTGAAGATGAAGACATTCTCGTATTAGGGAATCTTTCCCGCTTCCCGCAGGCAGCCGAATTAGACCTAGAAGCTTATGAAGGTTATATTCCCGTAGAGGTCTTTAGTCACAACAAGTTTCCAAGAATTACCGAGCATCCTTACCTGTTTACCATGGCGCCTCACGGTTACTACTGGTTCCAGTTACAAAAAGAGGAAGGCCATGTAGCACAATCGGAAACTCCGGCTTTGAGCATTGATAATTGGGAGCAACTCCTTAATAACAAGACAAAAGCCAAACTAGAACACAACATACTTCCCGGCTACCTCAACACCTGCCGGTGGTTTGGTGGAAAATCAAGAGTTATTCAGAATATCACTGTAGTGAATAAAGTAGATATTCCTGTAAAAGATGTGCCGTCCACTCTCATAACCATTGAAGTAAGTTATAATGACGGACTTCCGGAGGTTTATCAGCTGCCACTCAGTTTTATGAGTGAAACTTTAGAAGAAGCATACAAGGATATTCCGGGGAAAGGAATTATTGCAAAGCTTAAGATAGACGGCGAAGAAGGTTATCTTTTTGATTCGGTTTACAGTGAAAACTTCAGAAATGTGCTCTTCAGAAATATCAAAAAAGGAAGAAAACTAAACAGTGGGCGTGGCAACCTGGTATTCTATCACAGTGAAGATCAATTTGATGCTGAAGCAGAAAAGGTTAATTCCAAGATCCTTAATGCAGAGCAAAGTAACACCTCACTTATTTTTGACAACAGGTATTTTTTAAAGTTGTACAGGAAACTTGATAACACCATTAATCCAGACCTGGAGATCACACGATATCTTACTGAAAAAACAGAATATAAAAATTCCCCCCGATTTGTGGGAGCAATAGAATACAAACCCGACCCCAAGAACATCATCGTGTTGGGTATGATGCAAGATCTGGTACCAAACCAGGGTGATGCCTGGGATTATACAAAGGATGCCTTAAACCGCTTTTTTGACAGGGTACTCACCTTGCCAAAAGACCAGGAGTACGAACCAATAGCGCATACGCTGAGTCCGCTCTCCTACCAGGATCTTTCAGAAAATATGAAAGAATTACTGGGGGCTGTTTTTCCCGAAAGAATGTTCCTGCTGGGACAAAGAACCGCCGAGATGCATAAAGCACTGGCAGCAAACCCTATGGAAGTAGATTTTGAGCCGGAACCTTTCTCTTTGCACTACCAGAGATCATTATTTTCTTCCCTGCAATCCCTTACACGGAACGCTTTCCAAAACCTTCAGAAGAGTATTAAAACCCTTCCGAAGCATATTCAGGAGGAAGCACAGGAAGTATTGGATATGAAAGCAGAAGTGCTTAGCACCTTCAAAAAAGTCTACGACCACAAAATTCCTATAATGAAAATCAGGACCCACGGGGATTATCACCTTGGCCAGGTTTTATGGACAGGTAAAGACTTTGTAATAATTGATTTTGAAGGAGAACCAGCCAGGTCTTTTAGTGAAAGAAGATTAAAACGTTCTCCGCTGCGCGATGTAGCCGGAATGGTTCGCTCCTTTCATTACGCTGCCTATAGCAGTATAATGGAATCTGAAATTGACGATCATAACAAAGAAGGAGAATTAGACACATGGGCCGATAACTGGTATTATGTGGTCACCAAAATTTTTCTGGAAGGTTATTATAAGCATGTTGGGGAAAATGATTTCATACCACCAGACAAGGATGATACCGAGATCCTCATGCAGATCTTCCTGCTTGAAAAAGCAATCTATGAGATGAACTACGAACTAAACAACCGGCCAGACTGGGTCTTGATCCCGCTTAGGGGAATTAAATCATGCATAAAACAATAAATCATGGCTAAAAAAGAAAGTAATAAAAAAGATATTGATAAAAATATTTCAGGCACCGGAAAAGCTCCGAAAGGCCCTGTAGACAAGGGCAAAAAATCTGCTGAAGAATCGGGAGACGTAAAAGGGCCTAAAGGTGTAGGTAAAAAAACTTCAAAGAAAACAGAGCCTAAAAAAACCTCTTCAGGAAAGTCGGCTTCAAAAAAAGAAGTAACCAGCAAAAAGGCTTCAGGTAAAGCTGAAGCTTCTGAAAAAAAGTCGACAAAATTGAATACAGGTTTGCCGAAGACAAAGATGCCCGATGCAGATGCCGCGGCCAATCCGAAGCCAAAAAAGCAGGCTGGAAAAACTTCCGCAGAAAAGAAAAAATCGGGTACTACTTCTAAACCTGCCAAATTCCAGAAGCCACTAACCGATGAGCAGGTACCCGATGTTGCCGCCCCTGCCACCAAAGTAACCACTACGCCTCAGGAAAATCCCGAGAAAAAGACAGGAACCCGAAAACCTGTAGATAAAAAAGCAAGTAAGAAAAGAACGGATTTAAAAACCGGAGAAAAACAGGCAGAAAAGAAACCGGCAAAAAAGATGTCCCGGCAGAAAAAAATTGAGGGAATTAGTGCGGAAGAAAAAATGAAGTTGCCTAACACCTCCCCTTCTGAAGATCTTAAAGACGCAGCAAAAGAAACTGCCGATACTATAAAAAAGAAGGTCACTCCAAAAAAGGGCACCAAAAACGACCTCGAAAAAATGGCTAAAGATCTTCTCCCTGATGCCGAAGATATCGAAAACATGAAAGATACAGCAGGCAGTTTTGCCGAAAAGCTCATTCCAAAAGCCGAAAAAGCAAAGAAAAAACTAGAGGATATCATACCCGATAAGGAGGAAGTGATGGCGGCTGCACAAAAAGCCAAAAAACAAGTAGAAGATCTTACCACGGATAAAAAAGAAGAGCAGAAATCATCTTCAGACAAGCCGGTAGAAGCCACTTTACTTACTGAATTTGATATTCACCTGTTCCGCGAAGGCAAACACTACCATCTTTACAACAAGTTGGGATCGCATCTTATGGAATATATGGGTACCGAAGGAGTTTATTTCGCTGTTTGGGCACCCAATGCTGAAAAAGTTGCGGTAGTGGGAGATTTCAACAATTGGGACAGGGAATCGCACCCCATGAAAGCCCGTTGGGATGGTTCGGGGATATGGGAAGTGTTTATCCCGGGTGCCAAAAAGGGCAGTTTGTACAAGTATTTTATCAGGTCAAACAACGGTTATGAAGCCGATAAAGGAGACCCTTTTGCTTTTCAATGGGAAACCCCGCCAAATACAGCTTCTGTGGTATGGGATCTTGAGAACACCTGGAAAGATAAGGTCTGGATGAAAGACAGGCAAAAAAAAGAAGGCAAGCCACAACCAATGTCGGTTTACGAATTGCACCTGGGATCCTGGAAACGTGTTCCCGAAGATGGGCTTCGTTCTCTTACATATTTAGAACTGGCCGAGCAACTTCCGAAGTATATCAAAGAAATGGGATTCACACACGTAGAATTCATGCCCGTGATGGAGCATCCTTTCTTTGGTTCGTGGGGTTACCAGATCACCGGCTACTTCGCTCCTTCCAGCCGCTTTGGTACTCCGCAGGAATTTATGCAGCTTATTGACAGTCTTCACCAGGCAGGAATTGGAGTGATCCTCGATTGGGTTCCCTCCCACTTCCCTTCAGACTTACATGGCCTGCACTATTTTGATGGCACCTATCTCTATGAACACGCCGATCCTAAAAAAGGTTTCCATCCAGACTGGCAAAGCTACATCTTCAATTACGGCCGTAATGAGGTGCGCTCGTTCCTTATAAGTAACGCGGTGTTCTGGCTGGATAAGTTTCATGCCGACGGATTGCGTGTAGATGCCGTGGCCTCTATGTTATATTTAGATTATTCGAGGAAAGAAGGCGAATGGGAACCCAATGAACACGGAGGAAATGAAAACCTAGAAGCGATAAGTTTTCTGAAAGAATTTAATGAAGTAGTGTATAAGGAATTTCCTGATGCCGTTACCATTGCTGAAGAATCTACTGCCTGGCCCATGGTTTCAAAACCTACCTATATTGGAGGCCTTGGCTTCGGAATGAAATGGATGATGGGTTGGATGCACGATACACTGAAGTATTTTAGTGAAGATCCTATCAATAGGAAGTACCATCAAAATACCATCACTTTTAGTTCGAATTACGCTTTTACTGAAAACTTCATGCTACCCCTGTCACATGATGAGGTGGTATATGGAAAACAAGCTATTCTCAATAAAATGCCGGGAGATGAGTGGAACAAATTTGCGAATCTTCGCACCTTGTATGCCTATATGTACGCCCACCCCGGAACCAAACTCCTGTTTATGGGTGCAGAATTTGGCCAAACCACCGAGTGGGATCACGATTCCAGCCTTGCGTGGCATTTAACCAATGAGAATTATCACCGCCAAATCCAGGAGACCTTTAAAGAACTCAACAAACTGTACAAAAAGGAACCTGCACTGTACGAAAAAGCTTTTTCTTATGAAGGGTTTGAATGGGTAGATATTAAAGATGAAGAGAATAGTATTATTAGCTTTTTAAGAAAAGGCAATGATCCAAAAGACAATATTCTCGTAGTGTGTAATTTCACACCATTACCCCGTGAAAATTACCGGATTGGAGTTGAAAAAGCAGGAAAATGGAAAGAGATCTTTAATAGTGATGATGCCAGGTTTGGCGGTAGTAACGTGAAGAACAATGGAGAGATAGAAAGTACAGAACTATCAGCCCACGGGCAAGATAATTCCCTATCCCTCACCATTCCACCAATGGGTGTTATCTACCTGAAAAAGGCTTAAGAAAGTAAATTTCTCCGGGGCAAGCCCACGGAGCATTATATAGGAGAACACGTTTTCAGACTTTAAACATTTACTAACGAGGCAAGCCTCGGAGTATTTACCCCCTTAGAATAAACAAAACTGCCCCGGGAAATCCCGGGGCAGTTTTTATAAGTAGTGATTGATCCTTAATTAATAACTACTTTTTTGGTAAACTCTTCTTCTCCCCTGTAAAGTTTTACAAAATACTCTCCCGATGGAACTCTTGAGAAATCAAGAGACTTTTGGAAATCCTTACCAGAAGCTTTGACAGTGGCCAGGATCACTCCAGAACCATCTTCAACGGTCATATTCAAAGGCTGCTTGTCGGGGTTTGATATGTAAACATTAAGAACTTCTTCGTGAGTTCGAAAATGAGGCTTCCCTATAGTAGAAGAACTTCCAAGGATTTTTACACCTTCAGAAGATTTCTGGATCTTCCATGTTTTTGTCGCTAACCTTTTATCCACCTTTAAAAAGTAAATCCCCTGCGGCACCATCTCAAGGTCCAGCCTCTTGTTATACTTTCCCCCTTTTACCAGGTCATCCTTGTAAAGCGTTACGCCATATTGATCTTCAAATAAAATAACCGTTCCCTGATTCAAATTAGAAAGGTCTACTAACAAAGTTTGCTCTCCATTTAATCTTACCTCCTCCTCTTTTTCCATATCACCTGCGTAAGAATAGGTGGAAAGGAAAAAAACAATTACTGCAATGTTTTTTAGCTTTTTCATAATTTTCATCGTTTTAGTTAATAGATTAGATATTACACAACAAACATAATCGCTTATCCCCTCTGAAAATAGATCAAAATTGGCATAAAAGTGTTCAAAATTGATAGTAATAAGACTCACTAAAACGTTATAGGTTAAATATGCACCTATAGCGGGTAATTTTGCAGAAGTAGAGTATTTTCATTCAGATTAAATTTCATTCAAACTTTACTCCTATTTATGAATATTAATGTAAAACCTGAGCTGGAAAAAATAGCGCCTGCTTTTGGAAGTTCTATTTTGTATAGAACCTATAATAAGAACCACCAAAACAGGAAACATACTTTTTGGCATTATCATCCCGAAATAGAACTGGTTTACGTGAATAGAGGATCTGGCAAAAGACAGATTGGAAGTCACATCTCCTACTACCGTGACGGGGATCTTATGTTAATAGGATCAAATCTTCCGCACTGTGGTTTTACAGATGGCCTTACAGGCAATGAGAACGAAACAGTAATACAGATGAAACCTGATTTTTTGGGAAATAGTTTTTTCGAACTCCCCGAAATGAAGAACATAAAAGCACTTTTTGAGAAGGCAACCATGGGAATTGTCTATTATGGGGAGTCAAAAAAGGATATTGGAGAGAAAATGGAATCTCTTGAAAATAAACCTCCTTTTCAACGCCTTCTTGGACTTCTTGAAATTTTACACCTAATGGAAAATTCCACGGAATATTCTGTGCTGAATGCAAAGGGGTTCCTTCTGGAAACCGAACTTCAGGACAATCATAGGATCAATAATATATTCAATTTTGTAAAAGAAGAATTTCAACGCCCTATTAGCCTTGAAGAGGTTGCCGGTAAGGTGAGCATGACTGTACCGGCTTTCTGCAGGTATTTTAAGAAAATTACAGGGAAAACATTTACCCAATTCGTAAACGAGTACCGGTTGGTGCACGCTGCCAAATTACTTCATGAGAAACAGGTAAGCATTACCGAAGTGTGTTTTGAAAGCGGATTCAATAATTTCAGCCATTTCAATAAGCAGTTCAAAAAGTTTACTGGAAAATCTCCTTCGCATTACAGAAATGAACTTAAGGTAGTTTTAACCTGATTATAGCTAATTCTTTGTGAGAAAATTGTACCTTCAAAAGTCCTGAAATAGTTATAGAAAAGAACATCACTATCATGGGCCGTTTCAACAAAGTATATGAAAGAACATAGCAGTAAACATGTTCGCTACTCCTTTGTTACAAATATAAAATCACTTAAAAACCAAACCTAAGCATGAAAAGAAAAGCAACAGCCGTATGGAACGGCACTATCAAAGAAGGAAAAGGAAATTTATCTACTCAAAGTCAGGTACTGCAAAAAACTCCGTACTCCTTTCACACCCGGTTTGAAGATGAAAAAGGAACAAATCCTGAAGAGCTTATTGGAGCTGCACATGCCGGCTGTTTTACAATGCAGCTTTCGGCCAATCTTAGTAAAGAGGAATTTAATCCGGTAGAACTTGAAACAAAATGCGAGATCACCTTTGAGGATGGAACAATTAAAAAGTCTCACCTAATTCTCACAGCCAAAGTACCAGGTATATCACAGGATAAATTTGATGAGCTGGTAAAGCACGCTAAAGAAAATTGTCCTATTTCAAAATTACTCAATACAGAAATCACTCTGGACTCTACCCTCAACGGTTAAAGTAAATTATTACATCAACCTGGAAAGCGCCTCAAAAATGACATTTTTGAAGCGCTTTTCCATTTTATTCTTTTGAACAAACATTTGATTAACCTCCAGCTCTATGCCCAAATATTGCTGCGGAAATTTTTGGCGGAGATAAGTAGTAAATCCGTCATCAATCCCTAAATAGGGATAATTAAATCCTACTCTCAGATTTTCATCCTGCTGAAGAAGACTTTCTTCGAATCTTTCACAGAATTTTACTTCACTCTTGCGGGTGGGATCGAAGAGTAGGCCAATATCAGCATTTCTTACCTCCCCATTGAGCTCGGGCGTAAAAGTATGAACCGAAATATGTACAATTTCTTTGCCTGCTGAAATAAGATCGCCAATCCTGCTTTCAATATAAGTCCGGTATGGGATATAAAAATCTTCCAGAATCTGCTCTTTTTGAGCCTCCTGAAGTTGGGCTGTAAATTCTGAAAAAAGCTGCTGATGGCCCAGTGAACGGTTAGGTTCCACCAAAAGCCTGCTTATCATATATTCCTGCCTAAAAACTGCCAAAGGCGAAAGCTCCTGGAATAGATCTAATGCTCCGGGATCATAACCCCGGTGCGTCTCCAGCACTTCCTGCGCTTCTGAAAACAGTTTTTCATATTCCTGCGGGATTTCATTTCCGGCGTGTTCACAGGTTAGTATAAGATTCAAAGTTTAGTTTTAAGTGGTTAATTTCAGAATAAATTACTGGTAGTTACACCTGGAAGAACCTGTTTTCCTGAAGACAATTCCCCAATTCCTCATAAACTTTTGTGATCTCTGCTTTAGATGGATTCTCACCCAAAGTTTTGAGAATCCTTGTAGAAAGGCTTCCTTGCTGCAGCAAGAATTCGATGCTGTTTTGGTGCTTTTCAGAAATATTTTCCTTCACAAGTGAATAAATTCTACTCCATAGATCCTTGACAGAACTTTCGGGCTGCAAATCGAAAATATCAGCAAATGCGGCATTTTGAATGATAGTTGCTTCAGCATCTACGATCACATCATTAAAGATTTCAAAAAGGGCATTTTCATGCCACTTTTTTTGATCTTCCAGAGACACCAGTTCTTCACTAACCAGCAACTTAAGGGCTTCAATGATGAGTACTGCTATGGCAACATCAGCTTTTGGGCATTCCTGCAGGTCTATCACTCTTATTTCGATAGCACCACGATCAAAGCGGGCAATAGCTCCCCTTGAATTCAGAAAATGATGATCGAGAATATTCTCAGTATCATGCGGTTTTATTGCCTTATTGATAGGTTCAAAAATTCCGCTGTAATAATCCTTTTTTGAAAAGATTTGTTCGGGAATGACTTTGCCGGTCATCTCCGGAATTTCTTTTTGATTGGTTTTATATACATGCATACGGGCATCTTTAAAGCCGGTAAGTTTTCCCTCAAAAATTGGCGAACTGGCACTTAATCCAGGAATTACTGGTAGCAGGATCCTTACCGCAGCATGTAACTTCTCAAATTCTGCATCTCCCAAAAATGGCAGATTTATATGCATACTTTGAACATTGCTCCAGCCATGCCCCCTACAGTCAAAAATGCGATTGTAGAGTGCGTATATTTTGCTGTAGTTGTGCTGCCACAACTGCATTTCTGTTTCGGGATCCATGAGAGGATGAGCCGCTGTGGGTAACAGTTTAGCATTAAATTCCTTGAGCAAATCGTTGATTTCGCCAACATTTTCAGCAAAAAGATCATCCAGGGTATCAAGATTGGCGGTAGGCCCATTGGTTTTTAATTCCACTACATGTGCTACAAGCTCATTGCTCCATTCTATCTTACCATTTTCTACATCCGAAGATAAAGTACCATTCTTTTTGGTCAATAATTTATCTACAACCGGCTTCACTTTCATTGTGGCAACGTCTACCAACATGTACTCCAGTTCTATCCCGTAAACTTCAAAAAGCTGATAACTCATTCCGATTTCTTTTCAAGGCGGTTCTTAAGAGCAGTAATAATTTCAGTATAAATTTTATCACCGTAGAAACGATCTTCTACCCCAAAATCTATATTTGGATTGTCATTGATTTCTATGACCAGAGGTTTTCCATTTACTTCCTTTACATCAATACCGTAGAGGCCTTTTCCCATAAGCCTGGCCGAACGAAGAGCTACATCCATGATCTTTTTTGGAACTTCATCAATAGACATTACGTCTGCATTACCTTCCTGGTCATCTTTTTTGCTGGCATTCCAGTTGTAGATTTGCCAGTGGCCTTTGGCCATATAGTAACGGCAGGCAAAGAGCGGTTTATCATCAAGAATACCTATTCTCCAGTCATAATCTGAAGGTGTATATTCCTGTGCTATTACAAGTTCAGATTTTTTAAGCATCTCCCCCACCAGTTTTTCGTATTCTTCGGCAGTAGCAGCTTTTTTCACCCCAAAAGAAAAGGTAGAATCAGGGGATTTCAAAACCAGCGGAAGTCCGGTCTTCTCAATAACGTTATTGCGGTTGTCTTTGTGAACAATGATAGTTTTAGGAGTGGGAATACCTGAATTCTCAAGGGCTTCGGCCATAAAAACTTTATTACAGCACTTAAGGATAGCATCGGGATAATCAACGATGGCTATATCTTCCTGTTGGGCTTTGCGGGCAAAAGCATAGGCTTCATTGTTCACCTCTGTACTTTGCCTGATAAAAAGGGCGTCAAAAGACGACAGCCTTGAAAGATCTTTTGGAGAGACAAACTCTACATAAAAGTTCATTTTTTCGGCAATCTCTACAAATTTTTTTAGAGCTTTAGGATTACTTGGCGGCGCAGGATCGTGATCTTGCACAAGGATTGCCAGGTCGTACTCAAAAGTTTCATTTTTAGGAGTATCGTAACGCTTCTTTGCAAAATACTGTATGGCAAACTGCCTCATAGCATCCCGGTGTTCATTGGGGATCTCTACTTCAGATAAAGCTTTAATAGATTTGATATTCCACCTGTTGGTATAAGAGAACTTCACTCTCAAAAATGGTATTTGAAAGTGCCGGTGAAACATAGCACTCAGTTCCCTGTATTTTTGAGCAACATTCTGGCCAAAATAAATACTAAGGGTAAACTCGGCTGACTTAATTCCCTTTAAACTTTTTTGAATAAGATCATCAAATTCATCTGAAACGATCTTAACAAGCTTTGGTTCCCGTAAATCTACCAGGTTCATCACGGTAGGAATTGCGAGGTGACCACGAGCCTCAGCTAAAAGTGAAACATAATATCCTTTACTTTGGTAAGAATAATCCTTACATAAATTAAAAATACGTGCTTTTTTAAGACGGGCATATTCAGGATTTGTAAGATAGTCCCTGGCCGAAATCACCTCCATATTTTCAAGTGCAAGGTTCCAGTTTTCGGGATTATTTACAACTAAAAATTTCTTCATTAAATGTTTTAAATATATTCAAAGGTATATCAAAATTCTTCTGAAAATTCGGTGCCGGAATATTTTTTCAAAAAGCTTAACTAAAAGTAAAACTTCCTTTTTGAAGACCTTTAAAATAATTGTTTATAATTTGTTAACCTAATATTTTTATCCCGCAAACATTTTGTGGCAGATTGCATTGAGGGTTTGAAAAAACTGAAGGTTTGAAAGAGTTCAATGCCTAAAAAGAGCTATATGAACCAGTAAATAATCCTCGGGGCAAGCCCACGGAGCATTATATAGGAGAACACGTTTTCAGACTTTAAACATTTATTAACGAGGCAAGCCTCGGAGTATTTACCCCCTTAGAATAAAAAACCTCCCGGCAAGGCCGGAAGGTTCTTATTCAATGGAAGCAAACAGATCTTGCTCTATATTAGCCCCGAAATATTTCCTTCCAAATCTATATTTATATTCTCTGATGCAGGGTGTGCCGGTAATCCGGGCATACGCATCATATCTCCAGTAATTGGGATCAAGAATCCAGCACCGGCAGCGATCTCGATCTCCCTAACGGTTAGCGTAAATCCTGTTGGTCTCCCCACAAGTAAGGGATTGTCTGACAATGATTTTTGGGTTTTAGCAATGCAAACGGGCAAATGATCTAATTCAAGATTGGAGATAGTCTTTAGATCCCGTCTTGCTTTTGCAGCGTATTCAACCCTATCGGCCCCATATATTTTTTTTGCAATGGTCTCTATTTTATTCATGACCGAATCTTCCCAATCATAAAGTGGCGTAAAGTTAGAGCGGTCTTCTTCAATCGCTTCTATCACTTTTTTTGCCAGATCAAAAGCGCCTTCCCCTCCTTTTGCCCAGCCGTCAGAAACTGCAACTTTTATATTCAGTTTTTTTGCCAGATCTATGATCACCTGTATCTCTTCATCACTGTCACTGTAGAATTTATTTATGGCTATTACAGGAGTGATATTAAACAGGCGGGCATTTTCCAGGTGTTTCTCTAAATTGGGTAATCCTTTTTCTAAAGCCTCTACATTTGGAATAGTGAGAGAAGAAAGAGGTACCCCACCATGATATTTTAAAGCTCGTATTGTCGCGGTCATTACCACAACCTTGGGAGTGAGGCCTGCGCTTTGACAGTTAATATCCAGAAATTTTTCTGCTCCAAGGTCAAAACCAAATCCGGCTTCGGTGACTGTATAGTCAGAAAGACTCATCCCCATGCGGGTGGCGATCACAGAATTAGTTCCCTGTGCTATGTTAGCAAACGGGCCAAGGTGTATTATAGCAGGATTCCCTTCTATAGTTTGCACCAGGTTGGGTTTTAGTGCATCTTTTAAAAGTGTAGCCATGGCACCTTCAGCATTGAGATCGCGGGCATAAATAGCTTTCTTATCAAAGGTGTAGCCAATAAATATGTTTCCCAAACGCCCTTTTAGGTCCTCCAGGTTTTCAGCAAGGCACATGATGGCCATAATTTCGGAAGCCGCAGTAATATCAAACCCGCTTTCTCTGGGAATTCCTGAACCTGTTCCGCCAAGTCCTATAACAATATTCCGCAGGGAACGGTCATTAACATCCATCACCCGTTTTAGGGAAACCGTCCGCGGATCAATTCCTAAATTATTTGTTTTTGACTGAATATTATTATCTACAAGAGCTGCCAAAAGATTGTGAGCTTTTTCAATAGCCGAAAAATCTCCGGTAAAGTGGAGGTTGATGTCCTCCATGGGCAAAACCTGTGAGTATCCTCCTCCGGTAGCGCCGCCTTTTAATCCAAAAACAGGGCCTAATGAAGGTTCTCTCAGCACTACAGTGGTTTTCTTACCAATCCTGTTCATAGCTTCTGAAAGACCTATAGAGACGGTAGTTTTTCCTTCTCCTGCCGGAGTTGGGGAAATGGCTGAAACAAGTATTAGGTTACCTTCTCTTATTTTGTCGTGATCTATATTGTGCAGCGGTATCTTAGCCTTATATTTCCCGTACATTTCAATATCATCTGGATCAAGGCCAAGTTTTTGAGCTATTTCTGTAATGGGGGTTAATTGAATTTTATGAGCGATATCCAAATCGGTGAGTGGAGAAGTTGTCATCATATTCCTTGAGGCTTTAGATTTACAGGTCAAAAATATGATGAAACTATAGCTCTAATAATGATCACTATCAGGTTTTCGTAATTTTTTCAAACGTTTTCGTCAACTTCAGGTGACCGCTTTATAGAAAGAGTCAATATGCTCCTGATCCCCACTCACAAATACAAGGTCTTCTCTTAGTAATTTGACGTTGGGAAATACTGTTTTGATCATTTGCCCTTTTCGGGAAACCGCAAGGATATTGACCCCATAGTTCTTTCTAACATCAACTTCTTCAATAGTCTTTCCTACTACAGCACCACTTTCTGCCATCACTCTCACGCAGCTTATCTTAAAATCGGGAATAGTTGAAGATTTGAAAGTCTGCAGTCGTTTATGGGACTGGAAGACCTGGTAATTATCTGCTCTTACTGAATCTATCAAATTTTCCAGCTCATCGAGGGGTACAAGAAAATTGGTTAAAACCCGTGAAAAGATTTCTATTGAAGTCTCAAACTCCTCGGGAATGACTTCATCGGCACCCAGCCCCAGGAGCGTCTCTATCTCTTTCACATACCTGGTTCTTACTACAATATGCACAGAAGGAGAAATATGTCTGATATTGGAAACAATGGCTTTGGTAGCACGAGGATCAGAAATAGCAATAACCACAATACGTGCTTTATTTACATGTACAGCTTCAAGCATGTGCTCCTGCACTGCATCTCCATAAATTATGGGTTCTCCCCTGGCCTTTTGCTCTCTAACGATCTGCGGATTAAGCTCCAGAATCATATACGGGATATCGGCATACTTAGCTGCTTTTGCAAGGTTTGCACCATTGATCCCGTACCCGATTATAAGCAGGTGATCTTCGGGCTCTTGAGCATCCTGTCGAGAAAGTGGAACCGTCCGATGAGAACCTGGTGCTATTTTTCTCAAAATAAAATTCGTGGCCCTTCCCGAAAAAAGGAAAACAAAAGGCGTGAGGAGCATGGTGAACACCGAAACCGAAAGAAAATACTGGTTCATTTCCTCCGAAAGTAGCCCACTTTCTATACCAATACGGGAAAGGATAAAGGCAAATTCCCCCACCTGGAACAATGCCATTCCTGTCAACAATACAGTTCTTATAGGATATTTAAGGGCTGCTGCGGTAAGGGAAACCACTCCTCCTTTTAATATAAATACCACCACGACCATAAGCATGATCACCGCTGCATTTTTCATAAAGAAGTCCAGGTCTAGCAGCATCCCGATTGAGATAAAGAAAAAACTGATGAACAGCTCCCTAAAGGGAAGAATGGTACTTGTAGCCTGGTGACTATAGTCTGACTCCGAGATAATAAGACCTGCCAGGAAAGCTCCAAATGCAAGAGAGAGTCCTGCAGATGCAGTGATAAAAGCCACTGTAAAACAAAGCGCGATGGTAGCCAGTAAAAACAATTCCTTACTTTTTGTCTGGGCAATAAGGTACATGGCCCGCGGCACCAAATATTTTGCTCCAACATAGGTCAAAGCTAATACCAGGGCACTTTTAAGAACAAGAAGAAGCACTTCATTGTAAAGATCACCTGTAGTTCCGGCCATCATGGGAGTGATCAACATCATTGGCACCACAATCAAATCCTGAAATATTAAGATTCCAAGAGCCATACGTCCATGAGGCGCAGTGATCTCATTGCGATCATACAAGATCTTTAGCACAATTGCTGTGCTGGAAAGTGAAAACAGGAAGCCCATGAATACGGCCTCGTTCCAGGAAAAGCCGAGTACAGAAAATATAAATGCAGTTACGATAATACTCAATCCTACCTGAAGCAAACCACCTAAAAAGACAGTTCGTTTTATGGACGCAAGCTGCTTGATTGAAAGTTCCATTCCAATAACAAACATCAACAGGATTACCCCAATTTCGGAAAGGATCTCTATTTGCTCAGGGTTTTCAATAAGTCCGAAGCCAAAGGGGCCAATAATAATCCCTGTAACTAAAAATCCTAACACCGATGGTAACCTTAATCGCTGTAGTAAAAGCACAACAACTACAGAGAAACCAAGTAGTACCACAATGTCCTGGAGTAATGGAAAATGCATTTTCAATCAAATTTTGTAATGCCTAATTTATTGAATTCTGCCCTAACAATGGGGATTTATCGGGGATGAATAAGAGATAAATTACGTTTTAGAACACTATGATGAAAAGGATGATCCTGTGCTTCAGTAATTTTGTATAGTATTTAAGAATCTACGGATTCAAATTTTATAAATTATGATCTTCAAAATTTCTTAAGATGTTTGGCATAAGCGACATACCAAAATTCCTGCTGGCATTTTTCCTGGTACTGCCCCTTATCTCAATCTTACATGAAGCAGGGCACGTGTTCTTTGCCTGGCTTATGGGTGCAAAGAATATCCGTATCGTAGTGGGAAGTGGAAAACCTGTCTTTAATCACGGAATATTGGAAATTAGACAGTATTACTTCTGGTATGGGTTCTGCACCTTCGAGAATATTGAACGCAAAGAGAAGCTGGCGAATATTTTAATTTTTTCGGGGGGTGCCCTTTTTAACCTTCTTAGTACCATCGCAGTAATACTGTTAGTTGAGAATGATGTTTTAAAAGCAGGAATGCTTACCTATCAATTCACATACTTTTCTATGTACTATGTTTTCTTTTCTCTCCTGCCCATGCTTTATCCGGGTGGAAATTTTAGTGATGGTAAGGTGATCCTTGAACTTTTAAAGAATAGAGATAAAATTGTAAAGGAGCGTACATATCGTATACAGTGCAAAGCGGAAAATAAAAAATGGGAAGTTCTCAATCACCGTAATGAATTGATACAGACCTTTGATAAAGAAGAAGATGCACTGGATAAAGCCCGGAACATGGCTAAGGAGCATCGCCCCAGCCGCATTATCAGGATTAAAGGAGATGATGAAAAAGAGATTCAGAATTATCCCCGAATCCCTTTATAGCGCTATTTTACCACCCACAGTGGCACATCCAGGTTTGCATTGAATAATTCCTCGGTCATGGTACCCACAGCGAAAGGAGAAAAAGTGTTACCTCCTTTATCTGCTACCATAAGGAGGTCTACCGGCGAGTTTCGAAGGTTTGCAAGTATTTTTTGTGCCGCTCCCGATTCTCTTCCCATAAAAATGAGAGGCTCGATGTTTTCGGAATAATTCAGTTTCTTCAGGAATTTATCAAATTTTTCTTTCACATGCTTTTCCACTTTTGGCCCCATTGATTCGGGCGAAACGTATGGAGAAAATTGTACGGGTACACTGTAAACATGAACCACCTTCAGCAGTACGTTCCCTCCCTCCTGCAGTTCTTTGGTTCTACTAAAAACTTTTCGGGAATCCTGTGAAAAATCGGTTCCTGCCCAAATAACCTCTATTTTTTCATGGTCAGATGCAGGAACAGCCAAAAGATCACAACGCAGCAACCTCAGCAGTTTACTACTCACTACTCCAGTTCCTTTCTCATGTTTCTTGTTACCCACCACGGCAAGATTGATACTGTACTTGTCAACGATGTACTTGAGAAGGGATTCGCTGTAAGGGTTTTCAGAAATAAGCACCTCCCAGTTTGCAGAGGCCGAAAAATGTGTTTTTACTTTTTCATTTAATTCGTCTCCAATCACCTCATCCAGGTTCACATCCTTCAGGTGTTCTTCAAAAAGCTCAGAGATCTCGTATTTCTTGATATTGTGTACAAAATAAACGTTCTCTGCCTGCAGTTTTTCAGCAATAAAAGACGCATAGGTAATTAGTTTTTTGATTCCTCGCTTATTTACCAGTGCGACATCTTTTGGCGCGAGTAGGTTCTAGTTTTGTGATATAAAAGCAAAGCTATGACAATATTAGAATTTATGAAGAGATTTTCAGACGAACA
>Ga0098067_1000353_pt1 | contig 18032 bp, 16 predicted proteins | sample 26_taG_FD_92578 | JGI IMG/M metagenome (GOLD analysis project Ga0098067, IMG submission 92578) | Marine viral communities from Cariaco Basin, Caribbean Sea - 26_WHOI_OMZ | ecosystem: Environmental > Aquatic > Marine > Oceanic | place: Caribbean Sea: Cariaco Basin | collected 2014-11-09
TGCTTCTTTTTTAATAAAATTATAACGAAGAATGTCCAAATGTCTTTATTGGGTGTTTATCCTCAGGAAACCATCCATGAAAGTCTAAAGTGCTTTTATGTCATCAGCAGGAATCCAACCGGTTTTTCCATCGGCGATCTGTATTTTTTTCCAGTGATTGACAGTATCCAAAATTTGAACTTTTGTACCCTCATGAAGCTTAAAGGATTCAGAACTTCTGAGGTTTGGCTCACTTTTTACTTGACTCTCTTTGGCAAAGACAATGGCAGGTTGATCATTTTTTGTAGAATGATAATTATTAAAAGCCAAAGCTACAGAACAACATGAGAGAATAAAGAAAGTTATCGCGGTGATAAACGCCACTCGTTTTTTGGTGGAGCCATAATTAAAATAATAAATGAGATAAAATACCACAAAAAGCACCATCAACAGTATCGATAATTTAGCCCAAGTATCAAAAGTGAGCCAATTGGTGATCTTCTTTGCGAATTTTTCGAATCCAAACACAGGCGTCTTGTCTATGGCATCAATGGTCATATTGCGGGCAAATGCAATATTGTTGTGAATTTCCTTATCGTTTGGTGATAATTTTAATGCCTTTTCGTAATAATAAATACTTGGGGCAATATGATTGAGTTTATAATGTGCATTGGCCAGATTAAAGTACAGAGCTGCAGAATGCACTCCAGACTCAATAATGCTTTCATATTTTGAAATGGCATCTTCAAAATCGCCTTTGTTGTATAAGTCATTGGCTTGTTGAAAGAGCTTCTCATTTTGGCCAAACCCTAAGCTGCCAATTAAAAATACCAGTATATAAATAAAATGCTTCATCTTATCGAATCTGTTTATCAATTACTGAAATAGTTTGGGCTGCTTTGTCATAATCATGCTGCATGGTCACTTCAGAAAAAGGTGTATAACGCGCCAATTCGCAACTGTCAAGAATGGTTACAAACTCATCTATTACAGATTCGTCCACTTGTCTTTTTAAGAGTAACTCTTTAATCCGATCCTTACTGAAATCGCTGGTTTCAATACGCAGTTTTGCTTTTAAGTAATTATGAAGGGCTCTTTCGAGAGCAATATAAAAGGCTTCTTTTTGACCCAATGATTTTCTGGCTTCTCCCAAATATTTTTTGGCAAGTTTATCTGCCTTACGTATTTTATTCCCTTGTATGTCAGCACGACGCTCTGCCTTCTTCTTACGAAAAACCATTGCCAATGGAATGGCCATAAGCGGTAATAAAAGTGAACTCCAATACCAAGAAGAGTTAAAGAAAGGCTCCGATTTAATTGGTTTAAGGTTTGCCTCGCTTTTAACAAATGCAAACTGATCGTTATTCATGATCACCCGCTGTTTACCTTCCCCAGCAACGGTTATATTGCTATCGGTATGCGTACTGTTTGTTGGGCCTTCAAGTACGTTGATCATCATTTCTCCTGAAGAAATGGTTTTGTACGACTCTGTTTTTAAATCGAAATAGGAAAATTCTACATTTGGAATAGGATACTTGCCCTTAAATTGTGGGACAATCGTATAACTATCTGCAATGCCACCTTGCATGCCGTCAATAGTGGTTCTTATATTTTGGGTGTGTTCTGGTTCATAGACCTCTAAGGAACTAGGTAAAGTTAATTTCGGCAATTGAAACAGTTTAAGGTTTCCCTTACCTTTTACTTCCAGTCGTGCCTGTAGAGACTCCGTGGCATTTAATTCGCTTTTGGAGGTGGTTACCTTAAAATCAAAATTACCCACAGCTCCAGTGAAGTTATCAGGTTTTCCGATTTCTGGAAGTGGTTTAACCTCAAGTGTTTTACTGCCAGCAGAAACTGTTTTGTGAACTTGGGTCATCAACCGACCGCCAAAAAAGTCGCGTCTATTGGAAGGCACCTCTACTGTAATATCGAGACTTAAAGGTTCAATCTCCAACTTTCCTGATTTTTGCGGATATAGAACCACCTGTTTGATGACCAAAAAGCGATAAGGCCGTCCTTTAAATTGAACGTTTTGAATTTTATTTCCTTTGAGGTCAATATTCTGACTCCAAAAGTCATTATATTTCGGGCTGTCAATTTCCCTAAATGTACTAACGCCGATATCTTCAGAAACATATAATTTATAAACCACAGTTACGGCTTCGTTGAGATAAGGGTTTCCTTTTGATATTTCTGCAATGAGATGAAGGTTGTCATCTGCAACATTTTCAGCATTGTCGGGATCATTAGGCCTGTTGACTGCTGAAGTAATTTGAACGGTTACCGGCGAAGTTTTATAAATTTCACCTTCAATTTCAATGGTTGCTTGATTGATTGTAATCGTTCCTGTTTTTTTTGGAGCTAAAAAGTAACTGTAGGTCTTTGTGAACGAGCGAACACCATTGATCCAAGAATGGCTGACGGATTGGTTTGGGCCACCTACTACCGTAAAGTCATTAAATGACGGTGGATTGAAATTATCGCCATCGGTATTCATTTCAAAATCGACGCGTAAACGTTCATTGATGCCAAGCTTGGTCTTGCTTACTTTAGCCTCAAACTTTACTTGGGCCGCAACAAAACTTGTACTAGCTACAATTAAAAATAATGATATGTATGCTTTTAATTTCATTGGATTACTGACTACTGTTGACTGTCGCCCGCCAACTTGTTCTCTACCAGTCTTTATCTGTTTGTATTTTGACGCCTTTTTGTTTATCGGCATTCATTTTTTCCTGAACTTTTTGTTCCTGCATATTCATGGCTTCCAATAAATTCTTTATTTGTTGAGGAGATAGTTGACCAGGTTGAGGTTTTTTCTCTTGATTCTTCTGGTCCTTTTCATCTTTTGGTTTCTCTTCATCTTTTTTATCGTCGCCGTCCTTCTTATCCTGATCGTTTTGGTCGTCTTTATTATCTTTCTTGTCTTGATCCTGCTGATCTTGATTGTCTTTATTCTGATCGTCTTGATCTTTGTTCTCGTCCTGTTTATCCTTGTCCTTATCTTGGTTTTCGTCTGGCTGATCATCTTTTTGCTGTTCAGCACATTCTTTTGCCAAAGCTAAATTATAACGTGTCTCATCGTCCGTTGGATCATTTCTTAAGGCATTCTTATAAGCTTCAACTGCTTCTTTACATTGTTTGTTCTTCATTAAAATATTTCCAATATTATGGAAAGCCTTATGCTTGTGCGATTTCTCGGTGGCGTTTTTGGCAGCTTGTTGCTGTCTGTAGAGTGCCTCTTCGTAATTGCCTTCCTTAAAATAGGAATTCCCTAAATTATAGGTGCCTGCTACTGAAGTGGGTTGTTTTGAAATAGCTTTTCGGTATTCTTTTTCTGCAGAAATGAACTTGTTATTATCCATTAGCTCATTGGCTTCATAGATGAGGTTATTCGATTTCTTTTCTGCCAATAATTGTTCTTTTTGGTTCTCCTTATCTTGAGAAAAAGTAAAACTTGTAAAAAACAAAATTAGAAGTGTAAGGTTTTTCATTTTTCTAGGTCATTATGGACTCGTTTTTAAAGTTGATGGTTGTATTCGTCAAAAGTCCAATTCAATCAAAATCATAATTTATCTTCCTCATTTTTAAACAGTTCATAAATCTAAAAAAACTATTGGTATCCATATTATAATGTTTTCTTAAAGTTATGTAGCGTTTTCGTTAAATAAATTTAAACGTTTTAGCCATGAGGTACGTCTTTCAAGTAATAGAACATCGATCATCAAAAAGAAAAGTGCCGCTCCCAAAAACCATTGAAACTGCGATTCAAAATCTGCGAATTGTTTGGCTTCAAATTCAGTTTTGTCCATCTTGTCCAAAATGTCGCGTATATGTTCTACCACTTCCGTGGTGTTTCGGCCCTTAATATACGAGCCATGGGCCTCTTGGGCGATACTTTTTAGAGTGTTTTCATCCAATCGGGTAATGACCGTTTCGCCTTGTCTATCTTTTTTATAGTTGACAATAATGCCATTTCGCTTTTCTGGAATAGGACCACCTTTTACATCTCCAACACCTATGGTGAAAATCCTGATTCCCTCTTCATAGGCTTCCCTTGCCACTTCCGTGGCCAATTCGCCATGATCTTCACCATCAGAAATGATAATGAGAACCCTGTTAGTGTCTTGGTCATCGTCGTAATAGTCTTTTGCAAGCTCAATAGCTTCATGAATAGCGGTGCCTTGAGATGAAAGCATATCTGTATTCATGCTCTGAAGGAACATTTTTGCCGAGCCATAGTCGGTTGTAATTGGCAATTGCGGAAATGCTTTTCCTGCGTAAGCGATAATGCCCACACGATCACTGGCCAAATTGTTAATGATTTGAGTGACCAATTGTTTTGATTTCTCCAAACGGTTAGGAGCAATATCCTCGGCCAACATACTTTTTGAAACATCAATGGCAAAAACTATATCAACACCTTCACGCTTTACTGTCTCAAGCTTTGTGCCAACTTTTGGGTTGACCAAAGCTATGACCAAGCACGCGAAAGCGAGAGAAAGCACTACAACTTTCAAAATAGATTTGAAAATGGACGTATTTGGACTTAATCTTTTCAATAAAGGCTTACTTGCAAATTTGCGCTGCATTCGGTGTTTCCACCATTGCAAAAGCAAAAATATAAGCACAATCAATGGAATGACCATTAATCCCCAAAACCATATTCTTTCTTCTAATTGCATGTTAAGTATTCAGTGTTTAGTATTTTGATAGCGTTAAATGACCACAAAATGCACAAATGTTTTTCTATGAAATCTGTTTATAGTCCGTCGTTAATTAAAGCTTCTAAACAAGGTAGAGCGCAATAAAAATTCAAAGAACAAAAGCCCAAAAGCCAATAATATCAATGGACGGTACTTTTCTTCGTATTTGGAGTATTTAAACTCCTCAACTTCTGTTTTTTCCAACTTGTTTATTTCGTCATATATAGCCTCTAATTTCTTATTGTTATCGGCTCTAAAATATTTTCCTCCAGTTGCTTTTGCAATATCCTTCATTAACTCTTCATCTATTTCTACCAGTTGGCGCTCGTATTGAAAACTGCCATTCGGTAAAATCCTAACCGGAGACAAGGCCATTCCGTTGGTTCCAATACCTATGGTATAAACTTTAATGTCATAAGCTACAGCTAGTTCACTCGCAATTTTTGGATCTATAAAACCACTGTTGTTGACCCCATCGGTCAATAAAATAATAACTTTGCTTTTTGCCTTACTATCTTTAATCCTGTTGACAGCGGTTGCTAATCCTGAGCCTATGGCAGTTCCTCCTTCAATAATGGTATTGTACCTAATATCGTTAAGCGCACGTAATACAATGGCCTTGTCACTAGTGATAGGTGTTTTAGTATAAGCTTCACCCGCATATTCCACAATGCCAATCCGATCATTAGGTCGGCTTTTTATAAATTCTGATGCGACCACTTTTAGCGCTTCCAAACGGTTGGGCATTAAATCTTTGGCCAACATACTTGCAGAAACATCAATGGCTATGACAATATCTATACCCCTAGTGGTTTTTGTTCTTGTAGATACATCTACGGTTCTTGGACGTGCCAAAGCGGTAATCACCAAAGATAATGCCAACAACCTCATAACAAATAAGGCATGCTTTGTTTTTGGCAACCAAGAGTTGGTCAGCTTAAATCCTTTTGTTGTTGAGATATTGAGTTCTGCTGTTTGTTGTTTGTGCTTGAACACATACCAAAGAATGAGCATTGGAAGTAGTAAAAACAACCAAAAAAACTCTTTATTTACAAATTCAATTCCTCCCAGCATCATTCTACCTTTTTAAGTTCGACGGAGTTCAAAACACGCTCCATTATCTCTTCAGCGTATCGATCTTCTGCATCCCAAACCAAAATGACTTGCTGTAATATATTCTGAGCAGTAAATGCCAGAAAAACATACTTGCCTTTGCGATATTGATCAGGTAAGAGTCCTGGGAACGATGCTGTACCAAACACTTTCAATCCTTCGGCCGCATTTGGAGTGACAAATTTCTCTCTCTTAGTAATGATGTCCTTAACATTGTTTTGTTCAAGCATTCGCAGTCCCCCTTCAATGGCCATATTTAAATCGACTGATGCAGAATCTGGAATGTTCAACCTTGACGTGCTGACCGCGATGTTCAATGAACTCAATAGAGTACCATAGCTGAACATCGTTGTTTTGGCGTTGGAAATAGTGTCAATGGCCTTCGATTCAACCCGCTCTAAAACGACCGGAGTGGAAATGTAGATTGGCGGAATGCCGTATTCGCTAGTTACCCAATCACCTTCCAACAGTGTCTTGCTCTCATGACCAATGATGGTGTCTTTGACATAATCAAATCCGTATTTTACAGAGAAGCCAACAAAAGTTGCCAAAATTAAAAACAAGGAAACAGCCACAGTGATGATAATTTTGCGACGTTTCTTTTTGCGCTCTAGCATTTCCTTATACTGCTGATCGCGCAGTTTTTCTTCTTCTGTGGGTTCTGGAAGCGCTTGTTTGACATTGTCAATTTCAAGATCAACGGTATCTCTATCAATTTTGGCCAATTCGATATCTGGGGTCACCTTGGCGAATTTCACCAAATCGGCCCGCTTTAAAATCGTTTCAATATTCCTGATATCGTTCTTGCTCAACTCGATCTGATTGCCATCTTTAAGTAGATTCAAACGATTGATCAATTCGTCGGTTGTACTTTCCAGCGCACGATCATATACTTGTTCATCCAAATAACGACGGATGATAAAAGTCAGTTCCGAATAGTATCCCTTAAGTTCGGCTTGTTGCAGGTAATCGGATTCGTCCAGCTTTTGAAGGGCCATTTTTGCACGTTCATAGGGTGGCAGCAATGCGATTTCCTCAGCTTCGGTCAATGGCTTTTTGCGCCAGATAAACCAGTACATTAAGAATACTACCACGGCGAGAATGGCGATAATAATGAGGGCTGTCTTCCACCAATCACTTCTGCTTTTATCGACTTTTATAAATGGTTTGATATCATAAAGTCCCTGTTTTGTTGAATCGACAAGTACGTTATTCACTTCTACTCTTAAAGAATCAGTAAAATATTCTTTGCTGCCAATAATTATTTTCTGTCGCGGGATGGTATAATGGCCAGAATCAAATTGGGTTAGACCATATTTTTTAACGAGGTTGTATGTCGCTTGATTTCTTGTCGTATCCGGCTTATAGGACTCAATCATTTCCAGTGGTGTAAAGGTTTGTCCTTCTGGAAAAACGACTAAATCGGTAGTGTCCGCCTCCACTTCTATTTTATAGGTAATCTGCTCTCCAATTTTGATTTTTGTGGAATCGATGGATGATTTGACTTGGGCGGAGGAGAAAATAGAAAATAGAAAAAAGAGAAAAGACAGAACGCTTGAAGCACGGAGCGTGAAGCGTGAAGTTTTAATAGGTATATGTCGTAAATTGTAATTCATAAATCGTAAATCCTTAAGCCGTTACGCTCTGCGTTTAAAATAACCCAATAATTTTGTGACATAACTTTCGTCCACACGACAGTCGATGGCACCGGCGCCAGATTTTGTAAAGGTCTCCTTAAAATAGTTGACCCGCTCGTTGTAATACTTTCCGTAATCTGTTCTGATCTTTTTGGAGCCCGTATTGACCAACAAATATTCGCCAGTTTCTGCATCTCTCATTTGGACCATTCCCAAATTTGGAATATGTTCTTCGCGTTTATCGTAGACTCTTATTCCGGTCACGTCATGCTTGTTGGCCGCAATTTTAAGCGTTTGCTTATAACCGTCAGCCATAAAATCAGAAAGTATAAAAACAATAACCTTCTTTTTCATCACGCTGGATAAAAACTTTATGGCTTGAGTAATATCTGTCTTTTTACTTTTTGGTTTAAATTCTATCAGTTCGCGGATAATTCGCAAGACGTGGAATCGACCTTTTTTTGGTGGAATATATAATTCGATGGCATCAGTAAAAAGGATTAAGCCAATTTTATCATTGTTTTGGGTGGCTGAAAATGCCAAGGTTGCGGCAATTTCAGTAATCACTTCATTTTTAAACTGGACGTCAGTTCCAAACCATTCTGAGCCAGAAACATCAACCATGAGCATCATGGTAAGTTCACGTTCCTCCTCAAATATTTTTATATGGGGCTCATTGTAGCGCGCGGTTACGTTCCAATCGATATTACGGACATCATCACCATACTGATATTGGCGTACTTCACTAAAAGTCATACCACGTCCTTTGAAAGCAGAATGATATTCTCCTCCAAAGATGTGATTAGACAAGCGTCGAGTCTTAATCTCAATTTTGCGTACTTTTTTTAAAAGTTCTTTTGTGTCCATTTTTTTTTGAGTCTGCAGTTGGCAGTCTTCAGTTTTCAGTCGCTATGATTCAGAAATGAGTTGCCATATTACTGCCGACTGCATACTGAATACTGCGGACTTATTTATGGTACTTCAATTTGATTGACGATTTTGTTGATAATATCAACGGAAGTGATATTTTCTGCCTCGGCTTCGTAAGTAATACCAATTCTGTGTCTAAGGACATCATGAACCACGGCGCGGACATCTTCAGGTATCACATAGCCACGTCGTTTGATAAAGGCGTAACATTTAGCTGCAGTGGCTAAATTGATACTACCTCGAGGTGAGGCTCCAAATGAAATCAATGGTTTTAAATCGGCAAGTTTATATTTTTCTGGATAACGCGTGGCAAAAATGATATCAAGAATGTATTTTTCTATTTTTTCATCCATATAAACCTCACGAACGGCTTCTTGGGCCCTTAAAATTTGTTCTGTAGAAACAACGGCATTGACTTTGTCAAAGGCGCCTTTAAGATTGGCACGTATAATCAATTGTTCTTCGTCGATTTTAGGATAATCGATAACGGTTTTCAACATAAAACGATCCACTTGAGCTTCAGGAAGAGGGTATGTCCCTTCTTGCTCAATTGGGTTTTGGGTGGCCATTACTAAAAATGGTCGGTCCAGCTTAAAGGTTTCATCACCAATGGTTACTTGCTTTTCCTGCATGGCTTCCAATAATGCCGATTGTACTTTGGCTGGAGCTCTATTGATCTCATCGGCCAATACAAAATTGGCGAAAATAGGGCCTTTTTTGATCGTGAAGTCATTCACTTTCATGTTATAGATCAAAGTTCCAATCACATCGGCAGGTAATAGATCTGGTGTGAATTGTATTCTGCTAAAACTGGATTCGATAGCTTGGGATAAGGTATTGATAGCCAATGTTTTTGCTAAACCAGGAACACCTTCCAAAAGAATATGGCCTTGCCCAAGCAATCCAATCAGCAAGCGTTCTACCATATATTTCTGGCCAACAATGACCTTGTTCATTTCAAAAGTAAGCAAGTCGACAAAGGCACTTTCTCTTTCAATTTTCTCATTAATGCTTTTGATATCAACAGTATCTTCCATCATATTTAGAATTTATTTTAGGCTCAAAATAGGGTCTGATTTTTTGAGTAGTGCAAATTGTTAAAATTTTTATTGGATTGCTGTTAAGGATTGGTTAAAAGTTAAAGAGCAACACCCACGGTGTCGCTCTTTTAATATAGTTTTATGATTTATACGCCTATTCCATTGTAATTACGCCTATTGCAGTGTTGTTTTCTGCTGACACTTCAACGTTTTCCAGAACTGTCGGCAGGAGATCAGACATTGGATCTGGTGTAATGGTAACGGTATAGTTTCCAGGAGTTAAACCAACCAATAAAAAGTTCCCTTCAACATCGGCGTAGGTTGTTATTTCATCCACACCATTAGTAGCGCTAATTTGTGTTTGTACATCTAATGGCAAAATGCTTCCTGAGATAGTACCTGTGGTTGCTTCCGCACTGGCTCTGATAACTGGTTTCAGATTGATATTGCCTGAGTTTCCAGCAACAACTATGGATTTGTCTACGTCAAAATCCAATAGAAATGTATAAGCCATATTTGGCAATAAGGTTTGGTTGATTTTTATTTTTAAACCAGATTGCTGTGCACTTGGAGTTTTTAGCGGATGGGTCACACCATCAATGACCACCGTGTTATGGTCACCTAAAATCAAACGGATTTGATTTAAAGTACCTGAAAGCACTTCAAAATCGTCAACCAAAAGTACATTTACGCCTCCTGTCAATGTGAGAAGATCATATAGTCCAGTATTAATGGTTTCCAAACTTTGCCATCCTTCCTCCCCGTCCCTGTTGTCATTTACCTTAACCATCACATCAACGATGTCAATATAAACGTGCTCAAAATCTCCTGGAGCATCCATCAATTTGATAGAAACTTTAGCCTTTCCTTGTGTGTCAGGTGCGGAATCATCGTCACTGCATCCAAAGGAAAAGAAACTTATTAAGACTAATAAAATTGCTTTTTTTAATAGATTCATCATCATTTTATTATTTAAGGTGTACTATGTGTATATACGCTTTCTTTAGGGAATTGGACTACATGGATGTGTTCACTGATGTATAGTAAGCCGCATTATAGTCGTTGTTGTTAATAAAACAATTTATGATTATATGATATTATAAATGAAGACTATCATAAGAATTCAAGTTCGTTTAAGCTAAAAATCTCGGACACTAAAATCGATTAGTCTATGCGTTTTAAGTATTTTTATAATCAAAATCTTAAATTGCTGCACTTGCCTGTTGGCAGATATGAAGACATTTACTTCTTAATTTTAGAGATGTGGATAATAGGTAATATGGGAGACAATTAATTTTTAATAACAACATAAATAGAGATTCCCGTTTCCACGGGAAGAGGTAACATGAGAAGAAAAACAGCATTGATCACTGGCGCCACAAGTGGTATTGGACGCGCAACAGCACATGAATTTGCAAAACACGGCATTAATTTAATTTTATGTGGCAGACGGCAAGAACGTTTGGACATTGATAAAAAAGCGCTCGAAAAAACCACCGATGTACATACTTTAAATTTTGATGTCCGTGATAAGGATGCCACTTTTGAAGCTATTGCATCGCTACCCGAAGCATTTAAGCATATTGATATTTTAATCAATAATGCTGGAAACGCCCACGGTTTGGATCCCATTCAAACTGGAGATACTGACGATTGGGATGCCATGATGGACATTAATGTCAAAGGCTTATTGTACGTCAGTAAAGCCATCATTCCGCAAATGACCGAGCGACAATCAGGACATATCATAAACATCGGGTCTTCTGCAGGAAAGGAAGTCTATCCGAAAGGGAATGTGTATTGTGCCAGCAAGCACGCCGTTTTGGCCATTACGGAAGGGATGCGGATTGACCTGAATCCATTTGGTGTAAAAGTGAGTGCTATTAATCCAGGATTGGTAGAAACCGAGTTTTCCCAGGTGCGATTTAAAGGCGATAACTCAGTTGCCGATCAGGTGTATAAGGGATATAAGGCATTGCAGGCAGAAGACATTGCAGAGATTATTTATTTCGCGGTTTCCAGACCTGCGCATGTGAATATTGCAGATTTGCTAGTGTTTCCGACGGCTCAGGCGTCGTCTACAATTGTCAAAAAAACGAACTGATTTTTTTCACAATTGTGGAGATTTTTTATTCTCTATTAATTTTGGCACACTTTAGATCATTTGAAGAATTAGAGGTTTATAAGGAAGCGACTCTATTTTGTGACGCTATTTGGGATATGATTAGTAATACCTCGCTTCAGAAGGATTATAAATTGAAAGAGCAGATCAATGGATCTTCTGGTTCAATTATGGACAATATTGCTGAAGGCTTTGGTCGTGGAGGGAACAAGGAATTTATTATGTTTTTGGGGTTTGCAAGAGGCTCTTGTAGTGAATCTAAATCACAACTATTACGGGTCTATAATAGATAGCATATTTCGGAAGAAATATATCTTGAACTAAATAAAAAAGCTCAGAACCTTATTGATCAACTTTCAAAATTCATTGATTATCTTAAGAATTCAGAACGTAGAGGTTCAAAGTTTGATTGAATAGTGTTTTCTCGAAACAATATATCAAATAATAGCAATAGAGACTATTCAACCCAGATCAGTGATAATAAATAATATTAATAACCAATAATCAATCGCCTTGCAGTGATCAACAAACGTCTTCTCATAAAAAACCTATTGGCTCACAACGATGAGAACAGCTTCTATGACAAAAAGCGACAGGTGGATATTGGCGAAAAAGAAGGAAAGGCGAAGTTTTTAAAGCATATTTGTGCCTTGTCCAATAGCAATCCAAAGAACAACTCATATATCGTTATTGGTGTTGAAGATGAGGACAATAGTATTACAGGAGTGGACTTTTTTGATGACAGTAAGATTCAAAATCTCATTAATGCCTATTTGACGAACCCACCGATTGTGCAATATGAGAATATTCCGTTTCCACATCTGCCTGATGACAAAGTAGTGGGTTTGGTGACCATCAGACCTATTGACGGCTTGACCTCATTAAGAAAAAATATCTGGAAATATTACGGGGGTTCCGTGTTTTTTAGAGATGGAAGTATGAGCATGCCCAAGGCTTATGATATTGAGATCAAGGATGTCAACTCAAAAATTGTGGAAGCCATTGAAAATCATTCTCAAAATAACATCCAACATACACTTGATGGTGTGTTTGATTTTTTAAGCAAGCGAAAAGATTACCATCCCAGATACAAGGTGTTCAAAGAGTATTTTGTTCTGTGTTGGGCGGGCCAGAAAAAGGTAATTAAAGATAAAACCTTTTATAGTAGGGTGGATATCGAGCTTATCAATGAGCAGGTACGATTGTTTTTTTCAACTTTGGATGAAGTGGCCATCACCTATGATGAAGACTCATTTAAAATAGTAGAATATGTAAGCTTGGGATTGCAAAATAACTATCAATATTATCCGCTAGAAGAAACCTTGATCAACTTTGGAAATAATGCCACCTATCATATAGAAACTGAACTACTTTTTGAGGCGCCCCAGTTTGATAAAAAGGTATTGCATCATATTTACAATACCAACAATACAATTTTGGCCAAACTAAAAAAAGGATTGACTTTAAGTGCCCATGAAGAAAAAGATCTGAAAAATCTGCCGGCAACTTATCTCATCTGCTATTTTAATTTATTCCACGATGCTGTAGATAAACTTAATGAAGCCAAACCTTATTTAAAAGATTACAGTGAAGACGTCTATAAGAGCTATAAGGAGACCTTGCGAATTTTAAGGAAGGTAAGATATAGTTGAGTGCGAAAGTTCATTCCGATGGTGCAGTTCGTCGAACTTTTTTGAATTGAGCTGCCATTCATATGTATTTATTGACCAATTATAGTTTTTTCTGAGGGGTTTTCAGAAAAAGTAGCATCTTTATAGCGCTATTAATCATTAATATAGAATCCTGTTTCTCCCGATAATAGTTCGGCACTGAGGCAGGGTTTTTTTTGTACTGCAGTTCGTCGATGTTTTTTAAGTAGAGGCATTTTGATGGTTGTCAGGATCATGAATTATCACAGATTTCAGCCTGATTCATTGGAATTTGCCTGCCCGTATCGGCAGACGGGGAGCTTTTGTTTTGAGATTTCTTAATGAGGCCTGATTTTCACAAAATTCTTCAAATTTTTGTTTTTGATATCCATTGGAATTTGGTGCTTGCCTATTTGGAGTTTTTATTTTGCGTTTCGCATAAATTCCTCACACTTCTCCACCATGTTTTTGCTGCCACAGATAAACGGCACACGTTGGTGAAGTTCTGTTGGTTGAATGTCTAAAATACGTTCAAAACCGTTGCTTGCCTTACCATTCGCCTGTTCGGCCAAAAATGCCATTGGGTTACATTCGTAAAGTAAACGCAGCTTCCCATTGGAGTTTAAGGAGCTCTTCGGATAAATATAAATGCCGCCCTTAATCATATTTCTGTGAAAATCTGAAACTAAGGAACCAATATAGCGAGAGGTGTAAGGACGGTCGCCCTCCTCCATTTGACAGTATTTGATATAGTTTTTAACACCCTGTGGAAAATGGATATAGTTTCCTTCGTTAACAGAATAAATACGTCCGTTTTCTGGAAACTGCATATTGGGGTGGGACAGATAAAATGTGCCAATGGCAGGATTCAGTGTAAAACCGTTAACACCATCGCCCGTTGTATAAACAAGCATGGTTGAGGTGCCATAAACCACATAACCTGCTGCAACTTGTTGGTGACCCGGTTGTAAAAAATCCTTAAGCGTTACAGGGGTTCCAATTGGTGTGACACGTCTATAGATGGAAAAAATGGTTCCTACGGATACATTCACATCTATGTTTGACGAGCCGTCTAAAGGATCAATGAGTACTACATATTTATTCTGATATTTTTCGTCCTGACTGTTGATGGCAATAAAATCATCCTCTTCCTCACTAGCGATCCCACAGACGATATTTCTATTGGTCATGGTCTGAATAAATTTCTCATTGGCGTAAACATCCAGTTTTTGCTGATCTTCTCCTTGAATGTTTGTATCGCCGGCCGCACCAAGAATGTCGACTAAACCTGCTTTGTTAACTTCGTAGTTCACTACTTTTGCGGCCAATCTGATGGAGTTGATTAGGCTAGAAAGCTCACCTGATGAGTATTTAAAAGATGCTTGGTTTTCAATAATAAATTCACCTAAGGTTTGATGTTTACGGTACATGGAATATTTTTGGATTTGTTTCTGCAAATATCGCATATTTTAGCAAACTACAACGTTTTCGTTAAGACTTAATGATTTTAATTTTCATGGTTTAGGTTATATTTGAATCCAATTTCTAAATAATGGATTTCAAAATAAGAAAGGCAGTCCCTCAAGACATGCCTCGAGTACTCGAATTAATTACGGAATTAGCAGTTTTTGAGGAAGAACCGGATGCTGTTGAAATCACAATTTCAGATTTACAAACCGATGGGTTCGGAAAACACCCTGCTTTTAATTGCTTTGTCGCTGAAGTTGAAGGTCGGATAGAAGGTATTGCCCTGTTTTATGGTCGATACTCTACGTGGAAAGGCAAGGTTTTACATTTGGAAGATTTGATTGTGAGCCAAAAAATGCGGGGCAGTGGATTAGGTACGGCATTGCTGGATGAAGTTGTACTTCACGGTCACCAATTGGGAGTCAAGCGGATTTGCTGGGAAGTGTTGGACTGGAATGAACCTGCGATTGAATTTTATCAAAAGAAAGGTGCTGATGTCAAACGCGATTGGGATGTGGTACATCTGAATGAAATCGGGATCAAAAATTATATAGCAAAATTGGAGGATGCACGTATTTAAATTTGGTGGGGCGTCAGTTAAAGATGCCTTGGGTGTCAAAAACTTGGAAGCCGTATTGCGAAAAGTTGATTGTGGAAATAGCTTAATCGTTGTTTCGGCTATGGGAAAAACGACCAATGCGTTAGAAACGGTACTTGATAATTATTTCCATAAGAAGAATGAATTGCAGAGTTCGCTTCAAGAGGTCAAAAAATACCACAATGCTATTTTGATGGATCTTTTCGACACCAATAGTGTGGAAACACATCCCGTTTTTAAAAAAGTAAGCTCTTTATTTGATGAATTGCAGAGTTTTTTTGATCGCAATAAATCGCCAGACTATAATTTTGTTTACGATCAAGTCGTAGGATATGGTGAGTTGGTGTCCACGATCATCATCAGTGAGTATCTCAACTTGGTGGGTATCACGAATAAATGGTTGGATGTAAGAGAATATATCAAAACCGATAATTATTACAGGCGTGCCAACGTCAATTGGGAAGCCACTCAAACCATCATCACCAATAAATTGAATACATCGGTCTTAAATATTACCCAAGGATTCTTAGGGAGCGATGACAACAACTTCACAACAACTTTGGGGAGGGAAGGCAGTGACTACACTGCGGCCATTTTTGCCTATTGCCTAAATGCTGAGAATGTAACCATTTGGAAAGATGTTCCGGGCGTCTTAAATGCTGATCCGCGTTATTTTGATAACTCACAATTGCTCAATAAAATTTCCTATCGTGAAGCCATAGAGCTGGCATTTTATGGCGCGTCCGTTATTCATCCTAAAACTTTGCAACCCTTGCAGCAAAAAGAGATTCCGCTTTTTGTTAAATCCTTCATGCATCCAGAACAAGCAGGAACCATGGTTGGAAAGGGTGTTGGCATTGAGCCGATGATTCCGTGTTTTATCGTTAAGAAAAATCAGGTATTGATTTCGTTGTCGTCCTTGGATTTTTCATACATTGTAGAAGAAAATATAAGTGAGATTTTCAAACTCTTGCATTTGTATAAAATGAAAGTGGATGTCATTCAAAATTCGGCCATTAGTTTCTCGGTATGTGTGGATAATATATATAATAATTTGCCCAATTTACTCCTACATTTAAAGGCGAAATTCAAGATCACTTGCCATGAAAACGTATCCTTATATACGATACGCCATTATGATTTGGAGGCTATAGCACAATTGGAGACAGATAAAACTGTATTGTTGAAGCAGTTAACACAAGAGACGGTCCAATTGGTCACCCGATAGATTTGATGGGCCTAATTGTTCATTAAATTGTGACTTGGAGAGGAAGCACAAAAGAGATTTATTAAAAAAAATGATTAGGTTTGTAACCATGACCAAACAGCAGGAAACAGGATTAGTAAATGCAAAAGAAGTCGCCAAGGCCATACATTTGGACAAATATGGTGCCTTCGGAACATTTAGCGGCTGGTTACTAATGAAGTTGCTTAAAATATCTACACTTAACAAAATTTACAATCGCAATAAGCATTTGGAAAATGTTGAGTTTTTGGATGCTATTTTAGAAGATTTCCAGATTCGATTCGAAATTCCGGAAGACGATTTGAAACGTTTGCCAAAAGATGGTGCCTATATTACCTTGTCCAACCACCCGTTGGGAGGAATTGATGGCATTTTATTGCTCAAATTGATGTTGGAGCAGCGGGAGGATTTTAAGATTATTGCCAATTTCCTTTTACACCGGATCGAACCGATGAAACCTTTCATCATGCCGGTCAATCCGTTTGAGGATCGGAAGGATGTGAAATCCAGTATTGCCGGGTTTAAAAGCGCTATTTCTCATTTGCGTGAGGGTCATCCCTTAGGAATCTTTCCTGCAGGAGAAGTGTCGACCTATAAGGATGGTAAATTGGTTATTGACCGCCCTTGGGAAGAAGCAGCCATGAAGTTGGTGCAGAAAGCTGAAGTTCCTGTAGTTCCGATTTATTTTCATGCCAAGAACAGTAAGCTTTTTTATAAACTTTCCAAAATCAGTGATACTTTCCGAACGGCCAAGTTACCGTCGGAATTGCTGACCCAAAAGCGTCGCGTCATAAAGGTGCGGATTGGTCGGCCAATTTCAGTAACTGATCAAAAAGAACATGCTACCCTTCAAGGGTTTTCTGAATTTTTGAGAAAGAAAACTTATATGTTAGCCAATTCCTTTGATCAGAAGGGAAACATCCTCAGCAATATTTCCTCAACCTTAAAAGTTCGAAAATCGATCAAAAATATTGTGACTCCCGTAAGTTTGGAAAGTATGCATAAAGAGGTTGAATATCTGCGCGAGAATGATGGCCGACTTTTGGAAAGCAAAAACTACGAAGTCTTTTTTTCAGATTCACAGAGTATTCCCAATATCTTGCGCGAAATTGGTCGCTTGCGCGAAATTACCTTTAGGGAAGTAGGCGAGGGTACCAATGAAGCCATAGATTTAGATCAGTTTGACAACTATTATCACCACATGTTTTTGTGGGACAATAGCACCAATATGGTAGTAGGAGCCTATCGAATGGGCTTGGGTTCCAAGATATTTGCCGAATATGGGATTGATGGGTTTTATCTTCAGGATCTGTTCCGATTTGAACCCGAACTTTATAAAATGATGAGCCAATCCATTGAGATGGGCCGTGCTTTTATCATTAAAGAATACCAACTTAAACCCATGCCATTGTTCCTTCTATGGAAAGGAATTGTGCACACCACCTTACGCTATCCAGAACACAAGTATTTAATTGGCGGGGTGACCATTAGCGATAAATTCACCAACTTTTCAAAATCGCTGATGATCGAGTTTATGAAATCCAA
>Ga0098067_1000356_pt1 | contig 17896 bp, 16 predicted proteins | sample 26_taG_FD_92578 | JGI IMG/M metagenome (GOLD analysis project Ga0098067, IMG submission 92578) | Marine viral communities from Cariaco Basin, Caribbean Sea - 26_WHOI_OMZ | ecosystem: Environmental > Aquatic > Marine > Oceanic | place: Caribbean Sea: Cariaco Basin | collected 2014-11-09
AAATCTTTAGGTGCAGAACGCACTTTTGAAGAGAATATCTCTTCAGAAGTTTTTATGCTGGAGCGGTTGGAAAATATTTCCGAAGAAATTGAGCGGCGCCTTGCCCGGAGTAAGGTTGCGGGAAAAACGATCACTCTAAAGATCAAATACAGCGATTTTACGCTGCAAACCCGCAGTAAAACGCTGTCTTACTACATCTCTTCAAAAGAATTGATCCTGGAGGCCGCAAAAGAGCTGTTGTATCAGGAAAAAATGAGGGAAAGCGTGCGTCTGTTGGGAATTTCACTTTCTAACCTCAATACCGATAAAGCGGAAGAAAAAGAAGAGAAGAAGGAAATTGCAGTGCAGCTGAAGTTTGATTTTTAAATAGTTAGTTGCGGGTTGCGGGTTGCGGGTTGCGGGTTGCGGGTTGCGGGTTAGACAAAACAAATTCAGTAAAATTTCTCCGGGGCAAGCCCACGGAGCATTTCAGCGGAGCGCGTTTTCAGACTTTAAGCATTTACTGACGAGGCAAGCCTCGGGGTATTTACCCTCCTAGAGTAAAAAAGCCACAAAGGAAAAATCCTTGTGGCTTATATTTATCTAAGATCTCAAGTCTAAGATCTCGCATCTAAATTATTCTATTTCTGAAATTCTCAATGTATTCACCATTCCTTTACTGGTAATAGGCATGGCTGCAAGGTTGATGGTAAAATCTCCCTTTTCAACAAATTTATTTTCTGTAGCAATCCTGTTGATATCATCAATAGTCTCGTCTGTACTTACCATTTTATCGTAGTAAAAGGCACGTACCCCCCATAAAAGACTTAATTGATTAAGGATCCTTTTATTAGAAGTGAACACAAGAATATTAGATTCTGGTCTCCAGGCCGAGATCTGGAAAGCGGTATAACCACTATTGGTCAAAGTACAAATAGCTTTAGCTTTGATCTCATTGGCCATATGGGCAGCGTGGTAACAGATAGATTTGGTAATGTATCTCTTGGTACGCACGTGCGGTGGCTCATGAGGTACTTTAATAAGCGGTGAATTCTCAACGCTCATAATAATTTGGCTCATTTTTTCAATCACCTGCACCGGGTAATTACCTACTGAAGTTTCTCCACTTAACATCACGGCATCGGCCCCATCCATTACAGAGTTCGCCACGTCGTTCACCTCGGCCCTTGTTGGGGTAAGGCTGGTGATCATGGTTTCCATCATTTGGGTAGCAATAATAACCGGAATACGGGCTTTTTTAGCTTTTAGCACCAGTTGCTTCTGAATAAGCGGAACTTCCTGTGCAGGAATTTCCACTCCCAGGTCACCGCGCGCTACCATTAGTCCGTCGCAATAAGCCACGATCTTGTCGATATTATCAACACCTTCAGGCTTTTCGATCTTGGCGATGATTGGGATCTTGTGATCTGTATGTTCTTTTATTAAATTCTGAAGTTGAATAAGGTCATCGCTGTTTCTTACAAAAGAAAGTGCAATCCAGTCTACACCCTGCTCAACTGCAAAAATGGCATCCTGAATATCTTTTTCGGTAAGGGCCGGAAGGGAAATCTTTGTATTAGGAAGGTTAACTCCTTTTTTAGATCTCAATGGGCCTCCCTGTATCACTTTTGCAAGAACCTCATCTTTTTGGTTGGTAGACACCACTTCAAAGATAAGTTTACCATCATCAAGAAGAATTCGCTCTCCGGCTTTTACATCCTGAGGGAATTCATCGTAGTTCATGTAAACCCTTGAAGCTGTGCCTTCAAATTCTTCACCGGTGGCAAAGGTGATTTCATCTCCTTTGGTTACCACCACTTCTTCCTTCATCTTCCCTACCCTTAATTTGGGTCCCTGCAGGTCACCAAGTATGGCCGCGGTAAAGCCATTTTCTTCATTTAGTTCCCTTATAAGCTTTATGCGTTGTTTTACATCTTCATAATCGGCGTGAGAAAAATTGATCCTAAACACGTTTACACCTGCATGCATCATATCTCTCAAAACGTCTTTCGAACTCGTTGCTGGCCCTAGGGTGGCCACAATTTTAGTCTTTTTCGTATTCGGCATTAGTCAAAAATTAAATTTTCTTTAGTTTTTATGTGATGAAAATCAACGGCATACGCCGTAGAAACCTGTGGGATCTCGAGGATCAATGCGTTGAGCATCTTTAAAGATACCGCATCCAGTTCATCCTCGATCTTCAGCAAAAAATCTACCTGCTTAAATTCTGGTAAAAGAATTGATTTTTGGACAGCCAGTTCATCCCCAAAAAAAAGAGAGTCCTTATTAGAACCCGTTCTTCCTTCCCGCCTGGCAACGTTACTTACCAGGTGATAAGTACAATATTGCCGTAGATCTTCATAGATAAAATGCGCAAAATAGTTGCTCTCATTTCCTTTATGAAGATCAATATCCTTTGGCGTTCTGGCTAATTTAAGGCCTAAATGTTTGTTTAACAGGTAAGCCAGCTTGTACTCTTCTACCGAAGAATGTACCGCAAGTAGCTTGTAGGGCTGTTCAAAAACGTCATTTAAAACCAGTTTATGCGCCGGCATATGATTTTACATCAAAGGTTAAAGATAATTATTGCATCGCAGAAAAGTAATTTTTTGGGGTATATTTTCAGAATATCTTACGAAAACGTTATAGTTTCTGCTATATTTTTAAGGGTGGTCTATTTTATTCTGCAGGGCATAATATGCCCTTTTGGATGCTTTTTCTTCAGCTTTCTTTTTTGAAGTCGCCCTGGCTTTTGCCACAACCCTGTTCTCAATCCTTAATTTTACAGCAAAATGTTTTAACTCGTCTTTTCCTGTATCTTCATAGACTTCATAGCTAAACTCTTTCTTCTCCTTTTGGCACCATTCAATTAAGAGGCCCTTATAGCTTATAACCGTGCCTTCCAGTTGCTCGATATCTACATAAGGCTCAATTACCCTTTCATAGATAAATTTTTTGGTATACCTGTAGCCTCTATCAAGGTAAATGGCACCTACAAGGGCTTCAAAAAGGTTTCCGTGGATGTTTGTTCCAAACTGCTCTATGGGGATATTAGTCTGAATATATTTGATCAACTCGAGATCTTTCCCGAGTTCATTCAGGTGCTTACGGCTTACAATCTTGGAACGCATTTTAGTGAGGTAGCCTTCGTTACCACTTGGCACTTCATTGAACAGGTGCGAAGCTATAACGGCACTTAGCATAGCATCTCCAAGAAACTCCATCCTTTCAAAGTTGATGGCGTTGCCCTCTGCATCTTTCTGGTTTAAAGAGCGGTGGGTAAATGCTTTTTTATAGTGTGCAATATTGCGGGGTTTGAACCCCATTATCTTTGTTAATTCCACAAAAAAATTCCCGCCTCTGGAGGAGCGGGAATTTAATATGTTTCTTATTACACTCATGGAAGAATTTACTCGTCCAGTTTTTTGAACAAAACGCAGGCATTATGACCTCCAAAACCAAAGGTATTGCTCATAGCCACTTTCACATCTCTCTTCTGCGCCTTATTAAGGGTAAGATTTAATTCGGGATCAATATTTTCATCCTGAACTTCGTGATTGATTGTAGGTGGTACAATTCCATGTTTCATGGCGAGAATAGAGGCAATTGCTTCTACAGCTCCCGCAGCACCCAACAGGTGGCCTGTCATGGATTTTGTAGAGTTGATATTAATATCTTTGGCATGTTCTCCAAACACCTTCTTAATAGCCTTAAGTTCAGCCACATCACCCAACGGTGTTGATGTTCCGTGTGTGTTAATGTGATCTACATCTTCCGGTTTAAGTTCTGCATTTCTAAGGCAATTCTCCATTACAGCCACTACCCCTATCCCTTCGGGATGTGGGGCAGTCATGTGGTGGGCATCCGAAGATAACCCGCCTCCAAGTACTTCTGCATAGATCTTCGCTCCTCTCGCTTTTGCATTTTCATACTCTTCAAGAACAAGTGCACCCGCACCTTCACCTAAGACAAAACCATCTCGTGTTGCATCAAAAGGTCTTGAAGCAGTCTCGGGACTCTCATTTCTTGTTGAAAGCGCATGCATGGCATTAAAACCGCCCATTCCGGCAGGAGCAACTGCCGCTTCACTTCCCCCTGTGACTATTATATCACTGTGGCCCAACCTAATATAATTCAACGCATCTATAAGCGCATTGGCTGCAGATGCACATGCTGAAACTGTAGTATAGTTGGGACCCATGAAGCCGTGCTTGATGGAAATATTTCCCGGAGCAATATCGGCAATCATTTTAGGGATAAAGAAAGGGTTGAATCTTGGGGTTCCGTCACCTTTACCAAAAGCCAAAACTTCATCCTGGAAGGTTTCGAGACCTCCAATCCCGGCACCCCAGATAACTCCTACCCGAAGCTTATCAATAGCATCGAGGTCCAGCCCCGAATCTTTGATAGCCTCATCTGAAGCTACCAGGGCGTACTGGGCGAACTTGTCAAGCTTCCTGGCTTCCTTTCGATCAAAATAGTCTTCAACCTTGAAGTTTTTGATCTCGCAAGCGAATTTAGTTTTGAATTTCTCGGTATCAAAATAGGTAATGGGTGCAGACCCACTTTTACCGTTTACCAGGGCTTCCCAATATTCTTCAATATTATTTCCAATTGGGGTAAGGGCACCTAATCCAGTTACTACAACTCGCTTCAACTCCATAAGGATATGTTAGTTTTTTATTTTTTTGCGTCTTCAATATAAGAGATTGCCTGACCCACAGTAGCAATGTTCTCTGCCTGGTCGTCTGGAATCTGGATATCAAATTCCTTCTCAAATTCCATGATCAACTCTACAGTGTCTAATGAATCAGCGCCCAAGTCGTTGGTGAAGCTAGCTTCGTTTACTACTTCATTCTCGTCAACTCCTAACTTGTCAACGATAATCGCTTTTACTCTTGATGCAATGTCTGACATAACTTGTGTTTTTAATTTTTAATTTAAGTGGCAAAAATAAAAAACTTTATTTTAAAACCTGTTTTTACTTTAAAAATGTGAATGTAAATTACATAATTTCCGCCTAAAGCCAGTATTTTTACCTGCCAATAATTGTTAAGACCCCAGGCTTGCAAACACAAGAAAAATTCAGAAAAAAGAAAATAGTGATCTTTGCTTCGGGTAATGGATCAAATGCCGAGAACATTATAACCTATTTTCAGCAGAAAAATACTGCGGAAGTTATTGCCGTTTTCTCCAATAACCGAAGGGCCAAAGTGCTGGAAAGAGCGCACCGCCTGGGCGTAAAAGCCCTGCATTTTGACCGGGAGGCCATCTACCAGTCTAATGAAGTGCTGCGTTTATTAAAAGACATGAACCCCAACCTTATTGTGCTTGCAGGTTTTCTCTGGATTTTCCCCACTAATATCCTGAAGCAATTTCCCAATAAGGTAATTAACATTCACCCCGCACTCCTCCCAAAATACGGCGGAAAAGGAATGTATGGAATGCACGTTCACAAAGCCATACACGAAAAGAAGGAAGTAGAAACCGGGATAAGCATTCATTACGTCAATGAACATTACGACGAGGGCAAAATGATCTTTCAGGCCACCACTGCTATTAAACCCGAAGATTCTGTTCAGGATATTGCTGAAAAGATCCATGAACTGGAACAGGAACATTTTCCGAAGGTGATAGAAAACCTTTTATTCCCGCTGCCAAATGAATGATGCCAGTGTTCACATATATACCGATGGGGCGGCCAGGGGAAACCCGGGGCCCGGCGGGTACGGAATAGTGATGGAATGGGTAGGAAAGCCCTACCGCAAGGAGTTCTCAAAAGGCTACAAACACACCACCAATAACCGGATGGAGCTACTGGCGGTGATAGAAGCCCTCAAAAAACTAAAAAATCCCGATACCCGCGTGCTTGTTTTCACCGATTCCAAATACGTGGCCGATGCCGTGGAAAAAGGCTGGGTTTTCAACTGGGAAAAAAAGGGCTTTAAAGACCGCAAGAACGTAGACCTGTGGATAGAGTTCTTAAAAGAATACCGCAAGCACAAGGTTAAATTCCAGTGGATTAAAGGCCACAACGAGCACCCTCAAAACGAGCGCTGCGACAGCCTGGCCGTAGCAGCTTCCAAAGAGAAACGCCTTTTGGTAGACACAGGATTTGAAGGAGATTCAAAAAGCCTTTTTTGACTATCAGGCCTTGAAAAACAAAACCGTATATTTGCACCTCATTTTTAAAGAACACTATGAATAAGTTATTAATAGTGGGCACGGTTGCCTTTGATGCTATCGAGACCCCTTTTGGTAAAACAGATAAAATTCTTGGTGGTGCGGCCACATATATTGGCCTCTCTGCAGCACAATTTGATATTAAAAGCGCTATAGTTTCTGTAGTGGGAGAAGATTTTCCGCAGGAATATTTAGACTTGCTTAAAAACAGGAATATTGACCTTAGCGGAACCGAAATAATTAAAGGCGGAAAAACCTTTTTTTGGAGCGGTAAGTACCACAACGACCTCAATTCACGCGATACTCTGGACACCCAATTGAATGTGCTTGCCGATTTTCAGCCGGTGGTGCCCGAAGATTTTAAATCCCCCGATGTGGTAATGCTGGGAAACCTTCACCCACTGGTGCAGCTAAGTGTGCTTGAACAAATTGAAAGACCTAAGCTGGTGGTGTTAGACACCATGAACTTCTGGATGGACAATACCTGGGATGACCTTATGAAGGTGATTGATAAAGTAGATGCCCTTACTATTAATGACGAAGAAGCAAGGCAGCTTACAGACGAGTATTCTTTGGTGAAAGCCGCACGTAAGATCGCCAAAATGGGGCCTAAATATGTAGTGATTAAGAAAGGGGAACACGGGGCTTTACTGTTCCACAACGAGCAAATCTTTTTCGCACCCGCCCTACCTTTAGAAGAAGTTTTTGACCCTACCGGGGCAGGAGACACTTTTGCCGGCGGGTTTACAGGCTATCTTGCGCATACAGGAGACATTTCTTTCAAGAACATGAAAAATGCGGTGATCTACGGCTCTAATCTCGCCTCTTTCTGCGTGGAGAAATTCGGAACCGAAAGGATGCAGAACCTCACCAAAGAAGAAGTGCATCAACGCCTGGAAGAGTTTAAAGCCTTAACACAATTCCAAATCAAACTTACTTAATATTGTGCCCTGTAATTTCAGGGCTTTTTTTATGACTAAATCCGGGCCAAACAACTACAAGATATGAGTGATGCTTTAAAACACGAATGCGGGATTGCCCAATTGCGACTGCTAAAGCCGTTAGAGTACTACAAAGAGAAGTACGGAACGGCATTTTACGGGGTAAACAAAATGTACCTCATGATGGAAAAGCAGCACAACCGCGGGCAGGATGGTGCCGGTTTTGCCAGCATCAAGCTCAACACCCAGCCGGGCGACCGCTATATAAGCCGCATAAGGTCTAATGCCGCACAGCCTATTCAGGATATTTTTGCTCAAATTAACGCCCGTATCAATGACGAAATAAAGCAGCATCCAGAATACGCCGAAGATGTTGCCCTTCAAAAAAAGCACATCCCGTACCTGGGAGAGCTGTTTTTGGGCCACGTGAGATATGGCACTTTTGGAAAGAACAGCGTGGAGAGTGTTCACCCGTTCTTGCGCCAAAACAACTGGATGCACCGAAACCTCATTGTTGCCGGAAATTTCAACATGACCAATGTGCACCAGCTCTTCAATAATCTTGTAGAACTGGGCCAACACCCAAAAGAAAAGGCCGATACCGTTACGGTAATGGAGAAAATTGGCCATTTCCTGGATGATGAAGTAAGAAAACTCTACAAAAAACTTAAAACCGAAGGCTATTCTAAAGTAGAAGCCTCTCCGCTAATTGCCGAGCAGTTAAAGATTGGAAAGATCCTTAAAAAATCGGCTAAGAACTGGGATGGCGGCTATGCCATGGCCGGCCTTTTAGGGCACGGCGATTCCTTTGTGTTAAGGGATCCGGCAGGAATAAGGCCCTGCTACTATTATTGTGATGACGAGGTGGTTGTGGTTGCTTCGGAAAGGCCCGTGATACAAACTGTATTCAACGTAGATTTTGAAACCGTCAAAGAACTGCCCCCGGGACACGCCATCATCACCAAAAAGAACGGAAACGTAAAGATCAAGCAAATCCTGGAACCTTTAGCGAGAAAAGCATGCTCTTTTGAACGTATCTATTTTTCCCGCGGAAGTGATTCTGAAATCTACCGGGAGCGAAAAATGCTTGGAAAACTGCTTATGCCCGAAGTTCTCAAGGCAATTGACCACGATACTGTAAATACCGTTTTCTCCTTTATTCCGAATACGGCTGAAACTTCCTTCTACGGCATGGTAGAAGCCGCACAGGATGAGCTCAACAAACAAAAGAACGACACCATTCTTGCTGAAAAAGAGTCTTTGACCGATGCCCGCCTGCAGGAGATCCTTGCCCACAGGCTAAGAACTGAAAAGATCGCCATTAAAGATGCCAAACTGCGCACTTTCATTACTGAAGACAGCAGCCGTGATGACCTGGTGGCGCACGTGTATGACGTCACTTACGGCGTGGTAAAACCTGAAGACAACCTGGTGATCATTGATGACAGTATTGTTCGCGGTACTACTTTGAAGAAAAGTATCCTGAAGATGCTGGACCGCACCAAACCCAAGAAAATCGTGGTGGTCTCTTCGGCCCCGCAAATACGTTATCCCGACTGTTACGGAATAGACATGGCAAGACTGGAGAACCTTGTGGCCTTTCAGGCTGCCTTAGAGCTGCTCAGGGAAACCAACCAGTACCATATCGTAGATGAAGTCTACGAAAAATGCAAGCAGCAGGTAGAACTTGACGACAGGGAAGTACAAAACTTCGTAAAAGAGGTCTACGCTCCTTTTACAGATGAACAGATCTCCGATAAAATTGCCCAGTTGCTAAGTGACGACACCATAAAAGCCGAAGTAAAGATCATCTTCCAATCTGTAGAAAACCTGCATAAGGCCTGTCCTCAAAACCTGGGAGACTGGTATTTTACAGGAAACTACCCCACCTTTGGAGGGAACCGGGTAGTGAACCGGGCCTTTATCAATTTCTATGAAGGAAGTACAGAAAGGGCATATTAAATAATCTTTTTCTGCTAGCCAATAGGAGCTTTGTGCAGTTTAACTAAAATTCATGTACTTCATCTAAAAAGCTGTCAGGAACAAAGATTAATATCTACTTTTACAAAGCCATAACATAAGTAGGTTAAGTTCATGGTAGATTTGGGGCAAAAAAGGTGGATCTTTCCACCTTTTTTATTTTCAGCACTTTTCACCCCTTCAAAATTCCTTTCTCTTAGTATAATTTAGAACAGTATACCACTGTTAAGGTCTAAAAATAGCTTATTTTTATGTTCCATATTTAAGAGTTATTACCATGCCAAAAAAGGCTTTTTTTCTTCTCTCCTTTCTTTACACTTTTTCACTTTCGGCCCAAAACAAAGAGGATCTTTTAGGAACCTGGACAGAAATTATTGGCCAACATCACATTTCTGAAAAATGGAGCATTCCCACTGTGGCACTACTTCAGCATTACGAGATGTTTGATAATTTCAGTTTATTATGCTGCGCAGCGGGGTCGCCTATGCCTTTTCAAAGGATTTTTCGGCTTCTGTGGGCTACGATTATACCTATTCCGAAGCCTTTTCCGAAGATAGTTTTACCCTGCAGCACAGGCTATGGGAAGAAGCGACCTTAAAAACGCCATTTTTGAGCCCTTATATTGCTCATCGTTTTAGGCTGGAGTCTACCTGGAAAAGGCAGGAACCTGAATATGATCTTAGCCATCGCGTGCGTTACCGACTTAAATTTGACCGGCCTTTGTACAAAAGTTTATACTTTACTTCTTTTAATGAGGTGTTTATAAACCTGAAAGAGCCATATTTTAATCAAAACCGCTTCCATTTTGGACTTGGGTACAGCTTACATCAAGATCTAAAAATAGAAATAGGGTATTTAAAAAACCATTTTAGGCGCGCACATTACGACCGGATAAGAGTGGGAATGGTTTTTAAGACCAGGTTCTTAGAACAAAAAGAACGCTAAGCGGGAGAGAGAAAAGCGGCAGCAAAAGAAAGGGCTCCATGTATCTCGAAGCCCTTTCAATCAACTACCAATAGTTTCTACATTAAGAAACTAATCATAATACCAGCGGCAACAGCCGATCCTATCACACCACTAACATTGGGTGCCATGGCATGCATGAGCAAGTGGTTTGAAGGATCGCTTTTGATCCCTTCCTGTTGAACTACACGGGCACTATCAGGCACCGCCGACACGCCGGCCGCACCTATGAGAGGATTAATCTTATTCTTTTCACTGAGGAATAAGTTCATTATTTTGGCAAAAAGGAGTCCGCCGGCAGTGGCAATAATAAAGGAAACTGCCCCCAGCGCAAATATTTTGATTGAACTCCCTGTAAGGAACACGCTTGCCTGGGTTGAAGCCCCCACAGTTACCCCCAGAAGAATGGTCACAATATCTATCATTTTTGTTCTGGCTGTATCGGCAAGACGGTCTGTAACCCCACTTTCTTTAAGTAAGTTTCCGAAGAAAAGCATACCAAGAAGCGGGATAGCCGATGGAGAAATGAAGGTGGTGAGCAACATCCCTATAATTGGGAATAAGATTTTCTCAGTTTTAGAGACAGCACGAGGTGGCTTCATTCTTATAAGCCTCTCTTTTTTGGTGATCAACAGCTTCATGATAGGAGGCTGAATAACCGGTACAAGAGCCATATACGAATAGGCTGCAATAGCAATACTACCAATTAATTGAGGCGCCAGTTTAGCCGAAGCGAAAATAGCTGTAGGGCCATCGGCACCACCAATGATAGAAATTGCTCCTGCTTCATGTACTTCAAACCCCAGGGCGATAGCTCCAATAAAGGTTCCAAAAACCCCAATTTGAGCAGCTGCGCCCAGCAACATGAGGCGCGGGTTAGATATGAGAGACGAGAAATCTGTCATCGCTCCAATCCCCAGAAAGATCAATGGAGGATAAATACCCTGGGTCACCCCAAAATAGAGATAATTAAGCACAGAACCAGATTCGTAGATCCCAACCCCTGCCCCAGCAGGAAAAGGTATATTACCTAAAAGGATACCTGTACCTATGGGAATGAGCAATAGTGGTTCATAATGAAAGCGAATAGCCAGGAAAATAAAAAACAGGCCTACAGCTATCATAATGAAATTACCAAAGGTCGCATTCGCGAAACCGGTGTATTCCCAAAAGTGAAGCAGCCCTTCTGTAAGATCTCCTCCTTCTTTTGGTATGTTAGGAACTAAATCCTGAGCCATTAATTCTCCTCCCAAAAGGGTTGGGATGAGGTAAAGAATGCCCAGTACAACTATAACAGTTAATAATTTTTTCACAATCTTGTTTTTAGAATTAGGGAAAGATTTGTTGAAATAGGGCTATCCTATTACCAGGAGTAGATCATTTTGTAGAACAGCATCTCCTTCCTTAACTTTTATTTCCTTAATGACTCCTGCCTGGTCTGCCAACACATCATTTTCCATTTTCATGGCCTCAAGAATAAGCAGGGAATCTCCCTTGGATACCGTGTCACCTTCCTTCACCTTCAATTTGAAGATACTGCCTGGCAAAGGTGCTTCTACAGGGAAACCTCCAGGGGAAGCTTTCTTCGCAATGTGCCCCTCTCCGGGTTGCCGCACTACGTTTTCCCTTACCAGTTTAGGGGTTTTAACACGCTTCTTTTCCTGATGTACTTCCACCAGGTATTCGGTTCCATTTACATGAATGGTAGCTTGTTCATCTTCAAACTCTTTGATATCAACCGAATATTTATTTCCGTTTATTGTAAAATCGAATTTCTTCATTTTTGTATTCTTTACCGTGGGTTATTGTTTACTCCATAGATCTTAGAACTCCAGGGAGAATAAGTGCGGGCCACTCTTTTAATAGTGATAACACCGCTTTCTTCATCATGCTGTTCCTTAAAGTATAAATGTAGCGCCGTTGCTATAGCAGCACTAATCTCTCCAGAGAGGTAGCGTTCTTCTTCGGCGTTTCCATTCTCTTTAGAACGCGATTTCTCTCTAACCTCTTTGATCTTTTTTCCGATGCCGAGATTAAGGATTTGTGGCATTTTCTTAAATACGAACATGAGCAGAAGGAGAGCAAGAAAAACAACGGTATAACCCACCCCTGTAATGATCCATATTTGTGACCAGTCTGTGGCCGATGTTGAAGCATATTCCATAGTTATTTATTTATAGGGGGATATTACTGTGTTTCTTTGGCGGATTGGTGACTTTCTTTGTCTGTAGCGTTTGGAGGCCTCTAATGATCCTAAAACGGGTATTACGGGGCTCTATCACGTCATCTATGTACCCATATGCAGCTGCCTGGTATGGATTTGCAAATTTCTGCTGATACTCCTGTTCTTTTTCAGCTTTGAATTTGGCCCTTTCTTCAGGATCTTTGATCGCACCCATAGCTCTTCCTTCAAGTACCTCAATAGCTCCTGAAGCTCCCATTACAGCAATCTCTGCCGATGGCCAGGCGTAGTTAAGGTCTCCTCTAAGTTGTTTACAGCTCATCACATCATGCGCCCCACCATAAGATTTTCTCAAGGTGATAGTGATCTTAGGCACGGTAGCCTCACCATAGGCGAACATGAGTTTTGCACCATGAATAATGATACCGGCATACTCCTGACCGCTTCCGGGTAAAAATCCGGGAACATCTACAAGAGTAAGGATGGGAATATTAAAGGAATCGCAGAAGCGCACAAACCTGGCGGCCTTTCTCGATGCATCACTGTCCAGCACCCCGGCAAGGAAATTAGGCTGGTTGGCCACAATACCTACAGATTGGCCGTCCATTCTTCCAAATCCCACGATAATATTCTTCGCGTAATTTCTGTGCACCTCGAGAAACTCACCCTCATCAACAATGCTGTAAATCACCTCCTGCATGTCATAAGGCTGGTTGGGGTTATCGGGGATAATAGTGTTAAGAAAATCGTCCCGCCTGTCTATAGGGTCAGTACTATTTTGAATAGGAGCTTCTTCGAGATTATTCTGCGGAAGGTAAGACAACAGCTTTCTAATAAGCAGCAATCCATTTTCTTCAGAAGAAACCTTAAAGTGGGAAACCCCCGATTTTGATGCGTGAATATTGGCACCACCAAGATTTTGAACCGAAATATCTTCGCCGGTCACTGTTTTAACCACCTTTGGCCCGGTAACGAACATGTAGCTGTTCTCTTCGGTCATCATTACAAAATCTGTAAGGGCCGGGGAATACACGGCTCCTCCAGCACAAGGCCCAAAAATGGCAGAAATTTGAGGGATTAATCCCGAGGCAAGAATATTGCGTTCAAAGATCTCGGCATACCCTGCAAGGGAGGTTACCCCTTCCTGTATACGGGCACCACCGCTATCGTTAATTCCAATTACCGGTGCGCCGGCCTTCATAGCCATATCCATCACCTTACATATCTTCTGTGCAAAAGTTTCAGACAGCGAGCCACCAAAAACGGTAAAATCCTGTGAAAAGACGTAGACTACCCTGCCATCAATCGTGCCGTGGCCTGTAACTACACCATCTCCCAGAATCTTATTTTCTTCCATTCCAAAATTGGTACACCTGTGGGTGACAAACATGTCGAACTCTTCAAAACTACCTTCATCTAAAAGGATTTCCAGACGTTCTCGTGCCGTAAGTTTTCCTTTTTCGTGTTGGGCATCTATACGTTTTTGTCCACCACCCAAACGGGCTATTTCCCGTTTCTGGATCAATTCGTTTACTTTATCCTGACTTGACATTTATCTATTATTTAAATTACTGTTGAGGTTGTTCACAGAGTTCTGTCAATACACCAAAAGTTGATTTTGGATGTAAAAAGGCAATATTGAGCCCCTCTGCGCCTTTTCGGGGAGTTTTATCTATAAGCTTTACTTCTTTTGTTTCCAGTTCATCCAATTGATGCTGAAGATCATTTACTGCAAAAGCTATATGGTGTACCCCCTGACCTTTTTTCTCGATAAACTTTCCAATTGGCCCATCGGGGGCTGTAGATTCAAGCAATTCAATTTTTGTTTGGCCTACTTTGAAAAAAGCCGTTTTAACCTTTTGGTCTTTGACTTCTTCTACAGAGTAACATTTTAACCCAAAGGTTTTTTCGTAAAAGGGGATTGCCTCTTCAAGGCTTTCAACAGCAATACCTATATGTTCTATATGCGTTGGTTTCATGGTTTATATAGTTTTAGTTTCACTTCAGTTTAGAGCAAAAAAAAATCGCACCCCTGCGATTTCTGTTTTTTACCTGTAAATAATAATTAACCCTTCTTCAGGAAGAGATAAATTTAAATCGCCACCCTGGTTCCATGGCAAAATGGGAGGAAGGGCAATTCTTAATTGTTGATGAGAAAAGCACAACCTAAACCAGTGGAAAATATGACTAAAAATGCGTATCATTTGATACTGTATAAATGTCCTATAAAGGTAACGAAACTTTAACTTTTAGACCCTAGAAAAACTCACCTATTTTTTATAATTTAACGCAAACGTTGTAGTAATAGCAAGGCTTACCAAAGGGTCCTAATTAAAAATCAAAGCATAAAGTTCGGGCGGTTTTTTTTCTTAAAGAATGATTAAAATCATCCTCATTTTTGTCCCTTTTCACAAAAGTTATAAGTAAATTTACTGGGAAGATTTTGGCCGGTGCCGGGAGATAAAAAATGTCTCCTCAAAGACAGGAATTTTGTTCTTTAAGAAAAAACTTCAGCAAGAGATCTCTTTCTTCTCTGCCTCTATTTTTTTAAAACAAAAATTCAGGTCTGCCCGAAACAAATCATTCACTTAAGATTTAGGTCGTGAACATCTTGTTCCATTTCAGCAGAGATCAATATCGGGCTACTACGAATTTTAGCCGGGACCAACTTTTGAAGTTACTCAATTTTCGAAAGCAAATGCTGGATACCTTAAGAATCAACAATATTTCATTTAAAGTAAATTTTTCAAAAAGGTCCCTTAGGGATATTTATAGAACAGATTACGAGACAGTCCCGTAATCTCTCATGCAGCGATGCAATTACTTTCATTAAAACGATAAAAATGAAGGAATCATTATTTCAGGAATTTCCAGATGTTCCAGCTGAACAATGGAAAGATCAAATCAAACAGGACCTAAAAGGTGCCAGTTACGATGAGAAATTAATTTTTAGATCTCTTGACGGGATCGCAGTACAGCCCTTTTATACTTCCGCAGATGTAAAAGACCACATGCAGCTACCGCCACCACTTCCCTGGCGCATCTGTGAAAAGATCAATGTGACATCGGCCGGCGAGGGCAATACCCCGGCCGCAAAAGCCCTTCAAAAAGGTGCAGAAAGCCTTTGGCTCCATATTTCTTCGGAAGATGTAGAACCCGATGTGCTTTTTGAAGGATTTAATTTAGAGAACCTGCAGGTTCATCTAAGTTTTTCATTCTTCTCTCCTGATTATGTTGAAAGGCTGAAGTCTTACTTCAAAAACAAAAATACTGAAGTATACCTGCAACTGGATGTTTTGGGCAATCTTGCCGCCACAGGAAAATGGTTTTTTGACCAAAAAAGAGATTTTAAGGTATTAAAATCTGTAACAGAAACAACACCATATTTTACTTCTACAGTAAGTGTGAACGGCGACCTGTATCAAAACGCAGGAGCCAGTATTCCGCAGCAACTTGCCTTTTCTCTTGCTCACGTGAATGAGTACCTCAACTTAATGTGTCAAAAAGGGGAAAAACAAGATCAATTTCAGCCACAGTTCATCCTGGCAACAGGCAGCAACTACTTCTTTGAGATTGCAAAAATAAGGGCGCTTCGCCTGCTTTATGCTTCTTTGGCAAAAGAGTACGGGCTTCCCAAAACCTGCTTTATCCTTGCGCAACCTTCCCAAAGGGATAAAACTTTATATGATTACAACGTGAACCTGCTTCGTTCCACCACTCAGTGTATGAGTGCTGTGCTGGGAGGTGCCGATGCTGTGAGTAATCAGCCTTATGACCTGCTTTTCCACAAAGACAGTTCATTTGGCAGGCGCATAGCCCGCAATCAGCTTCTTGTGATGAAACATGAGGCTTATTTCGATAAAGTAGCCAATCCGGCCGATGGGGCGTATTACATTGAACATCTAACCCATGAGTTTGCCAATAAAGCCCTTGAGATCTTCAAGCAAATTGAAGAAGAAGGCGGCTACCTGGAACTTTTGCTGAAAGGCGAGCTTCAGAAAAGAATAAAAGAGAGTGCCCAAAAGGAACAACAGCTTTTTGACGAAGGCAAGCTGGTTCTTATTGGCACAAATAAATTTGAGAATTCACAGGACCTCATGACGCAGGAACTGGAATTTGATCCTTTTGCAAAAACTTCTTCTGAAGATACTCTTATTGAACCTCTTTTCCCTGTACGCCTAAGCGAAAAGCTTGAACAGGAAAGGCTTAAAAAGGAGCAGGGAATATTAACCGAAAGCTAAAACCATGAAAAGAAAATCACTTCAAAATATGACACTTTTGGAACCTGAGACAGCATCTCAAGTCGCTGTGGCTCCAAATGAATCAGGTAATCTGAAAGTTGCGGCCGAAGGTAGAAAAGTTTATGCTGCAAAAGATGTCAAGAACCTGGAGCATCTCAATTTTGCTGCGGGAATTCCGCCTTACCTGCGTGGGCCTTACAGCACCATGTACGTAATGCGGCCCTGGACCATTCGCCAGTACGCCGGATTTTCAACTGCCGAGGAAAGTAACGCCTTTTACCGCCGCAACCTCGCTGCGGGTCAAAAAGGGCTTTCTGTAGCCTTCGATCTTCCTACCCACCGCGGGTACGACAGTGACCACGAAAGAGTGGTGGGAGACGTTGGTAAAGCAGGGGTTGCCATAGACTCTGTAGAAGACATGAAGGTGCTCTTTGACCAGATCCCGCTAGACCAGATGTCGGTTTCCATGACCATGAACGGGGCGGTGCTGCCTATACTCGCATTCTACATCGTGGCTGCCGAGGAACAGGGCGTAAAACCTGCACTGCTTTCAGGAACCATTCAAAATGACATTTTAAAGGAGTTTATGGTGAGGAATACTTACATCTATCCTCCTACTCCTTCGATGAAGATCATTTCTGATATTTTTGAATATACTTCCAAAAATATGCCTCGCTTCAACAGCATTAGTATCTCCGGATACCACATGCAGGAAGCAGGTGCTACCAGTGAGATCGAACTGGCCTACACTTTAGCCGACGGACTCGAATACATCCGGAAAGGCCTTGAAGCCGGAATGGATATTGACAGTTTTGCACCAAGGCTTTCATTCTTCTGGGCCATAGGTTTAGATCATTTTACCGAGATCGCCAAAATGCGGGCAGCCAGGATGCTGTGGGCAAAACTGGTAAAACAGTTTAACCCGAAGAACGAAAAATCTCTTGCGCTTAGAACCCACAGCCAAACCAGCGGCTGGAGTTTAACCGAGCAGGATCCTTTCAACAACGTGGCACGTACCTCTATAGAAGCCGCAGCTGCTGCTTTTGGTGGTACCCAGAGTTTGCACACCAATGCCCTTGATGAGGCTATCGCCCTACCCACAGATTTCTCTGCCAGGATTGCCAGGAACACCCAGCTGCACCTGCAACAGGAAACCCAGATCACCCGGACTGTAGACCCATGGGCGGGTAGTTATTATGTAGAAGAACTTACAGATAAAATAGCTCATAAGGCCTGGGAACTCATCCAGGAAGTGGAAGAACTGGGTGGTATGACCAAAGCCATTGAGGCGGGAATTCCGAAACTACGTATTGAAGAGGCTGCAGCCATTAAGCAGGCAAGGATTGACAGTAGCCAGGATATTATTGTGGGTGTAAATAAATACCGCCGGGACAAAGAAGATCCTATTGTAACCCTTGAGGTAGACA
>Ga0098067_1000368_pt1 | contig 17427 bp, 13 predicted proteins | sample 26_taG_FD_92578 | JGI IMG/M metagenome (GOLD analysis project Ga0098067, IMG submission 92578) | Marine viral communities from Cariaco Basin, Caribbean Sea - 26_WHOI_OMZ | ecosystem: Environmental > Aquatic > Marine > Oceanic | place: Caribbean Sea: Cariaco Basin | collected 2014-11-09
CAACATTTGCCATTTTAAAGCACAATAATGCCTGTGGCCTGGCCCAAAGAGAAACTTTACTGCAAGCTTATAAAGATGCTTTGGCAGGAGATCCTGTTTCGGCTTTTGGAGGTATTCTTATTGCGAACAAAGAAATAGACCAGGCTACTGCCGAAGAGATACATGAGCTGTTTTGTGAAGTGGTCATTGCCCCTGGCTATTCCGAAGAAGCCCTGGAAGTTTTAAAAGGAAAGAAAAACAGGGTTCTGCTTGTTCAGAAAGAAATCGAACTGCCGCAAAAGCAGGTACGCACCTGTTTGAACGGTATTCTTGTTCAGGATAAAGACTCTAAAACAGATACTACAGAAGATTTAACTTATGCTACCAACAATAAACCGTCACAGCAGGAGTTAAATGACCTGTTGTTTGCTTCCAAAATTTGCAAGCATACAAAATCAAATACTATTGTTCTGGTAAAAAACAACCAGTTACTGGCCAGCGGTACAGGACAAACATCACGGGTAGATGCGTTGAGACAGAGTATTGAAAAAGCGAATTCTTTTGAATTTGATTTAAATGGCGCAGTATTGGCCAGTGATGCTTTTTTCCCTTTCCCAGACTGTGTGGAAATTGCAGATAAGGCGGGAATCACTGCTGTTATCCAGCCCGGCGGATCCATTAAGGACCAGCTAAGTAGAGATTATTGCAACGATAATAATCTCGCTATGGTAATGACCGGAACAAGACATTTTAAACATTAATTTTATTACATTTACCGAACCTCAACTAATTGACTTAACATGGGATTTTTCGATTTTCTCACTGAAGAAATTGCTATAGATTTAGGAACTGCAAACACCCTTATTATACATAACGACAAGGTGGTGGTTGACAGTCCTTCTATCGTGGCCCGTCACCGCACTACCGGAAAAATCATAGCAGTAGGAAAAGAAGCTGCCATGATGCAGGGGAAAACGCATGAGAATATCAAGACAATTCGCCCTTTAAAAGATGGGGTAATTGCCGATTTTGATGCATCTGAAAAGATGCTTACCATGTTTATAAAAGAAATACCTGCGCTTAAGAAGAAAATGTTCACTCCTGCTCTAAGGATGGTGATTTGTATCCCTTCCGGTATTACTGAGGTGGAGATGCGGGCAGTTAAAGAAAGTGCAGAAAGAGTGAACGGGAAAGAGGTTTACCTGATACACGAACCTATGGCTGCAGCTATAGGAATTGGTGTTGACATCATGCAGCCAAAAGGAAATATGATTGTTGATATAGGTGGTGGTACTACCGAGATCGCGGTTATCGCCCTTGGGGGAATTGTGTGTGATAAATCGGTCAAGATCGCAGGAGATGTTTTCACAAATGATATTGTATACTACATGCGTACGCAGCACAACCTTTATGTCGGAGAGCGTACTGCTGAAAAAATAAAAATTCAGATTGGTGCCGCTACCGAAGATCTTGAGGTACCACCAGATGAAATGAATGTGCAGGGAAGGGATCTTTTAACAGGAAAACCAAAGCAGGTGAATATCTCTTACAGAGAAATCGCCAAAGCCCTGGACAAGTCGATATTGAGAATTGAGGATGCCGTGATGGAGACGCTTTCACAAACTCCGCCGGAACTCGCAGCCGACATTTACAACACCGGGATCTATCTTGCCGGTGGGGGATCAATGCTGCGCGGACTGGACAAAAGGTTATCACAAAAGACCGATCTTCCGGTTTATATCGCCGAAGATCCTTTACGGGCAGTTGTTCGAGGAACGGGTATTTGCCTGAAGACCCTTCATCGTTACAAGGGAATCCTGATAAAGTAGGAGTAATTTATGCAGCAAATAATTAATTTTCTTATTCGCAATAAGAACAATATCCTATTCTTATTGCTGCTCACCTTTTCCCTGTTTTTAACCATTCAGTCCCACTCTTACCAGAAGAGTAAATTTATTAGTTCTGCTAATTTTTTAAGTGGCGGTATCTATAGCTGGACCAGCGACATCAACAGCTATTTTTACCTTGAAGAATACAATTTGCGTTTACTCGAGGAAAATGAGCGATTGCGCACGCGGCTGGCAACCTATGAAGATTCCTTAGAAATCAAAACCTATCGGGATACCAGTAGCTTTGACGCCGATTATATTTTTAGAGCTTCAGAAGTTATTAATAACAACTACGCTAAGGTAGATAACTATCTTACCATTAAAAGCGGAAGCCGGGATGGGATTGAGAGAGACATGGGGGTGGTAACCAGTAAAGGGATTGTGGGAATAGTGGAGAATGTTTCCCCAAACTATTCCACAGTGATCTCCATACTCAATTCAAACTCCCGAATCAATGCCCAGCTCAAACGCTCCAACCATTTTGGAACTTTAGTATGGAATGGGGATAATCCCAATATTGTACAGCTTATAGATGTGCCATCTGTAGCCCCAATAGCCGAAGGAGATACTATAATTACCGGAGGACGCTCCCTCATTTTCCCAAAAGGTTTACCTATTGGTGCAGTAAAAAACTTTTCCCTGGATCAAAGCGAGAGCTACTATAATATAGATATTGAATTGTTTAATGACATGACCAACATTGGGTATGTTTATATTATTGAAAACACCAGCCAGGCCGAAATAAGAGAATTACAAAATCTTTCTAAAGATGAATAGTGTGATATTCAATAACGCCCTTCGTTTTATAGTATTACTAATGCTACAGGTGTTGTTGTTGAACAATATCAATTTTCTGGGTTATATCAACCCATACCTTTATGTGGTATTCATCCTGCTGTACCCTTTTAATGCAAATCAAACCCTCTTCATCTTTCTGAGTTTTTTACTGGGTTGGGGAATTGATATTTTTGAAGATAGCGGTGGTATAAATGCTGCGGCATGTGTAGTAGCTGCATACATTCGTCCGGCAGTTCTTCGTTTCTCTTTTGGGGTGAGTTATGATTATCAAACTATCAAGTTCTCAAGTACGCAGCCCGGTTCAAGAATAAGTTATGTCTTAATTATTGTACTTGTACATCACCTGGTATTGTTTTTATTAGAATTTTTCAATTTTGCACACTTATTGTTACTTCTTAAAAAAACATTTTTTTCGGCAGCGTTTACAATAATTTTGGTGTTTATAACGCTTGCCTTATTTAACAAAAGGTCAAGATGAGAAAAATTTTACTCTACATAATAGTCATTACCTCCGGCCTTATCTTTCTGGCCCGGCTTTTCTACCTACAGGTAATGGATGACTCTTTTGTAGGGCTTTCAGAGAATAATGCTATAAAAGTAGTCTACGATTACCCGCAACGCGGTTTTATCTTTGACCGAAATGGAGAGCTGCTGGTCTCCAACCAACCGTCTTATGACGTTATGGTGATACCGCGCAACCTCAAGCCTTTTGACACCACCGAATTGTGCAATATTCTAAGTATTACTACAGAACAGCTGGTAGAGAGACTTGACAAAGCCAAGATCTACTCCCCCCGCCTGCCATCGGTAGTAATCCCACAGCTTACCAAAAGTGAATACGCCTATCTTGCTGAAAAGATGCGCAAATACGAAGGCTTTTACATTCAGAAACGTTCCCTGCGCGATTATTATACCGAACATGGCGCAAATGTGTTGGGATATATAACCGAAGTTAACCAGCGTATAGTAAATGAGAATCCTTATTATCTCTCGGGAGACCTTATTGGCCGCCAGGGAGTAGAAGGCTATTACGAAGAACTCCTGCGCGGTGTAAAAGGAGTTAAATATATTCAGAAGGACAGGTTTAACCGTGATATAGGGCCTTATAAAGAAGGGATCTACGACACCCTTCCAAAAAAGGGAAAAGATATTACCATTACCATTGATGCCGAACTACAAAAATACGGAGAGCTCCTCATGAAGAATAAGAGAGGCGGTATTGTTGCTATTGAACCGGCAACCGGCGAGATCCTGGCATTGGTAACAGCTCCAAATTATGATCCTGCCGATTTGGTGGGGCGAAAAAGGTCAGAAAACTTTACCAAACTCTGGCTTGATTCAATTTCAAAACCTTTATTTGACAGAGGACTATTGGCCGAGTATCCTCCCGGATCACCTTTTAAGACCATTAATGCTTTAATTGCATTACAGGAAGGCGTTGTAACTACCCAGGAAAGTTTCTCATGCCATGGAGGATATTTCTATGGTAGAGGCCGAAAAATGGGTTGTCACGCCCATTCCAGCCCCTTGAACATGATTCCCGGGATTGCCCAGTCCTGTAATGCCTATTTCGCAAATGTTTACCGAAGGATCGTTGAAAAATATCCCACTCCACAAGAGGGCGTAGATGCATGGGCCAATCACCTGAAAAGTTTTGGTTTGGGTGATTATCTTGGGTCTGACCTTTCTACTGGAAGGCCGGGTAAGATCCCCACTTCAAAATACTACAACAAGATCTATGATTACCCCACCTACAAATGGTTTTCTACAGCTACCCTTTCTAACGCTATAGGCCAGGGTGAGGTTCTTATGACCCCAATTCAGCTGGCAAATATGACAGCTGCTATCGCAAATCGCGGATGGTTCTACACTCCTCATGTTTTAAAGGAAATTGAAGGAAACGCCATAAAAGAAAAAGAGTTTACCGAAAAGAAGATTACCACCGTAGACCCCCGCCACTTTGAACCTGTGGTAGAAGGAATGCACCAGGTATATAAATCGGGAACCGCATCTGCACTTCAAATCCCCGGGATAGAGATTGCAGGGAAAACCGGAACTGCCGAGAATTTTACCAGGATCGACGGAAAAAGAGTCCAACTTACAGACCATTCCATTTTCGTAGCCTTTGCTCCTGTTGATAACCCTAAGATAGCTTTGGCAATCTTTGTGGAAAACGGATATTGGGGAGGTCGCTATGCAGGACGTATTGCAGGCTTAATGATTGAAAAATACATAAAGGGAGAGATTACCCGAAAGGATATGGAAGAATGGATCCTTACCCACAGCCTGGAAGAGGAATATGCAAAACCATTAAGCGGGGAACCATTTAGAATTAACCAGTAACTATGCCCAAAACTATTTCCCAGTTTGACTGGCTTTCTATACTTGTTTATTTTTTACTGGTAATCATAGGATGGGTAAATATATACTCGGCATCTCTCGATGACACTGCAAGATCATTTTTTGACCTGGATCAGATCTATGGTAAGCAAATGTTGTTTATCATTTTAAGTGTTTTTCTTATCATTATTCTTCTTTCTCTGGAAGCCAAGTTTTATGAACGCTTTTCCAGTATATTCTATATAATCTCCCTGATTTCTATTACAGGCTTATTTTTCTTCGGAAAAACTATCAATGGCGCCACTTCCTGGTATGCCATAGGGAGTTTTACATTTCAGCCTGCTGAATTTGCAAAGGTGGGTACAGCCCTGGCGCTTTCCAAGTTCATAAGCGACATTCAAACTAACATCCATAGTCTTTCCCATCAATTCCAGGCCTTTATCATTATAGCCTTACCGGCTGTGATCATTTTAATGCAGCCCGATGCCGGAAGCGCCATGGTATATGCCGCTTTCTTCTTTCCGCTGTACAGAGAGGGGCTCTCAGGAGGATATCTTATAGTTGTGGTCATTGGCGTGCTGGTTTTCGTTTTCACCCTGTTATTTGGCCCTATTTGGGTTTCTGTTGGCGCAACAATCCTGGTGGCGCTACTGTTTTTCTTGAAGAAAAAGAGGATAGCAGGTTTAATGGCTTCTCTCAGCTTGCTTATTGTAGCTATTGCGCTCTCTTTTTCTGTAGATTATATTTTCGAGAACATATTTGAACAACGTCATCGCGATCGTTTCAACATCGTTCTTGGAAAAGAAGTAGATAACCGCGGAATAGGCTACAACACAAACCAGAGTGAGATTGCTATTGGCAGTGGCAGCTGGTTTGGGAAAGGATGGACTGAAGGCACCCAGACCAAAGGAAATTTTGTTCCCGAACAACACACCGATTACATTTTTAGTACAGTTGGGGAGGAATGGGGCTTTGTAGGAAGTGCTGTGGTTATTTTCCTCTTCATCTTTTTGATCCTCCGGGTAATTCACCTGGCCGAAAGACAAAAATCCCAGTTTAATAGAGTCTACGGCTACAGTGTGGCCGGGATCCTCTTTCTACACTTCTTTGTTAATATAGGGATGGTAATTGGCATCTTCCCTACCGTGGGGATTCCCTTACCGTTCTTTAGTTACGGTGGCTCCGGATTGTGGGGCTTTACCATACTCCTCTTCATATTCCTGAAACTGGATTCTGACCGAATGTCTTTCTGGTAGATCGGTTGGTAGTTGGTAGTCTGTAGTCGGTTAGTCGGTAGTCACGATCATGGTTACAGCCGGGAATAAGAATCTAATCTATACCTCTCAAAAAAGGTAATTTACGACTGCATTATTCCGAAGAAATTAAACACAAGAAATCTATGCTTTCGATGGATTCATTTGATAGTCGATAATTTAGAGTCACGATCATGGTTACAGCCGGGAATAAATATCTAATCTATACCTCTCAAAAAAGGTGTTTTACGACTGCATTATTCCGAAGAAGTTATACACAAGAAATCTATGCTTTCGATGGATTCATTTGATAGTCGATAATTTAGAGTCACGATCATGGTTACAGCCGGGAATAAGAATCTAATCTATACCTCTCAAAAAAGGTGTTTTACGACTGCATTATTCCGAAGAAATTTGACACAAGAAACTTGTGCTATGGCTGAGTCAGGATCAGGCTTCTTCATAACCTAAGTCCTTAAAGTATCATTAGCCAAAGCACATACCTCCTCAAGTCACATTAGCACCTCTTTCTTAGTCATCATTGACGCTGAAAATAAGCCACAAAAAAAGGGCTTAAAAAAGCCCTTTTTGAATACACTGTTTTTCTTCTTTTATTTTTTGACATCGGCCAAACCAGACTTTTTGATGTTATTCATCTTCATGTCTTCCAGTACATGCACCGCCTCTTCCATGTAGATATCACTCTTAAGATTCTCGTGCCATCTTTCTCTTTTCTCAGAGAGTACCGTATCTACTTCAAACATTTTAATCTCGTAAGGAAGCGATTCAAAACTCAGGTCTGACTGGTATTCTGAGAGCCTGTCAAATCTCTTTGCCTGCTCTTCATTCAGTTCCATTTCCCTGCTGTATTCAGCATAGTTTAGTGGAAAGGTGGTACTGTTGCGCTGATCTCTAATCCATTCGGCATTTTCCCTGATCAAGTCGATATGCTCGTTCTGGGCCATTCTTTTCTGGCTGTTAGCGAGAGTTTCCTCAAAGTCTATATATCCGTTCCATTCTTCAAAAGACGCTGCTTCAATTTGATCCCATGGCAGCGGATTCTTTTGATCTTTCTCACCTATGTCGATAAAAGAATAACGATCGGGCACCACAACGTCACTTTTCACACCTTCAAGCTGGGTAGAACCTCCATTCACTCTATAGAATTTTTGAGTAGTGATCTTTAAAGCACCAAGGTCACCAAGGTCGTTGTTCTTGATCCATCGGTTAAGGTCAAGTACGTTTTGCACGGTTCCCTTTCCGTAGGTTTGTTTACTTCCAATAATAACTGCTCTCTTATAATCCTGCATTGCAGCTGCAAGAATCTCGGAAGCCGAAGCAGAAAGTTCATTTACAAGGATTACCAAAGGACCATCCCATAAAATTGAGGAATCTGTATCTTCAAGAACCTGTTGCCCTTCAAGTTTAGACTTCACCTGTACTATTGGCCCTTCTTTGATAAACAAACCGGCGATATCAACAACCGTTTTTAAAGAACCTCCTCCATTATTTCGCAGGTCAAGTACTAACCCATCCATTCCTTCTTTCTTAAGTCTTACAATTTCCTCTTTCACATCTGAAGCTGCATTTCTTTCAGAATAATCCTCCATATCAAAATAGAACTTCGGCAGGTTGATCACTCCGTATACACGGCCATTCTTCTCTACTTTAGCCGCTTTGGCATAAGTCTCCTCTATCTCTACAACATCTCTTATAATGTCTACTTCTTCAATGGTACCGTCAACTTTTTTAAGAGTAAGGGTAACTTTAGAACCTTTAGGGCCTTTTATAAGGTTTACAGCATCGTCAAGCCTCATTCCAACCACACTTACCGGTTCTTTCTCGTCTTCCTGTTTTACTTTTATGATCTCGTCACCAACTTCTACTTCTTCTCCTCTCCAGGCTGGTCCTCCCGAGATTACTTCAACAATCTTCACATTGTCGTTTTTCTTTTGCAGGCGTGCACCAATCCCTTCAAGTTTACCACTCATGGCCATATCAAAACGATCTTTGTCTTGTGGTGCAAAATAAAATGTATGAGGGTCAAATTCTTCAACAATTGCATTTACATATACTGAAAACCAATCTTTTCTTTCAAGGTCATCACTGAAGTCGAAGTACTCATCCAGAGAATTCAGGGTTAACTCCCGTGCTTCTTTTTCCAGCTCGGCGTCAGATTTTGCAACATAATCGGCATCATCCTCCAGCTTTCTTTCCTGTTCCTTCTTTATATCGTAATAATTGGAAATAGCCGAAAATTTAAGCTGCTTTCTCCATCTTTCCTTCATCTCTTTCTTTGAGCTTACATAATCGCGTTTGCTGTAATCGGTATCTAGAACTTCATCTTTGTCAAAGTTGAAAGGCTTCTCAAGAACTTCCTTGTAGATCCCTTCAGCTTCAGCCATACGCTCTAAAAGCCGGGTGTGGGTAAGATCAAAGAATGTGATCTCGCTGTTCTTTATCTGATCGTCAAGAAGGGTTTCATATTGCTTAAATTCTTCTATATCACTTGCATAAAAATACCTTTTTAGAGGGTCAAGCGCCTCGAGGTAATCTTTATAAACTTCAGAAGAAAAGGAATCGTCTACCTCCTTGGCATCATAATGTCCGTTTTTCAGAACATACGAAATCAGTTCAATTAGGGTTTTATCTTTATTGGGGTCATTGAATGTCTTGGTGGTAAAGCTGCAAGAAGCCGCGGCAAACAGCAAGACCAGCACCAGTAGCTTATAGTTCCTTTTCATTATGGTTTTTATTTTCATCATTAGTATACCTGTACTACAGTAAAAACTATGCCAACTTATATAGTTTTCTCCTTTTTTGTTAATTTACGAATATAAGCCTTTCCTCAGGAAATTAATTTAATTTAGCAGCCATAAATTTTTCATAATGTCTCAGGAAAAACCGCTCATTTTAGTCACCAATGACGACGGAATTACGGCTCCCGGAATTCGAGCCCTTATTGAGGTCATGAAGCAATTGGGAGACGTGATCGTGGTCGCCCCAGACAGTCCCCAAAGCGGGATGGGACACACCATCACCATTAGCGACACCCTCTTTTGTGATCAAATTACAGTCAAAGAAACCTACAAGCATAAAGAATACAGTTGCTCGGGCACACCGGCCGATTGTGTGAAAATCGCAACCCAGGAGATCCTTCACCGCAAGCCAGATCTTTGTGTAAGTGGCATTAACCACGGTTCTAATTCTTCTATCAATGTGATCTATTCGGGCACCATGAGTGCCGCAGTAGAAGCCGGTATTGAAGGCATCCCGGCCATTGGTTTTTCTTTACTTGATTATTCGCTGAACGCCGATTTTGAGCCCTGCAAGAAATTTGTAAAACGCATTACCAGGCAGGTGCTAAAACACGGCCTTCCAAAAGGAGTGGTTTTAAATGTAAACCTTCCAAAGCTAAGTGAGGCCGAGATAAAAGGGATCAAAGTATGCAGGCAGGCCAAGGCCCGCTGGGAAGAAGAATTCGATAAGAGAACCAATCCGCAGGGTCGCGACTACTACTGGTTATCGGGAAAATTTATAAATGAAGATGAGGGAGAAGACAGTGATGAACATGCCCTTTCTCAGGGATATGTGTCGGTGGTGCCGGTTCAGTTTGACCTTACGGCACATCAATTTCTAAGCGATCTAAATTCTTGGGAACTCAATGATTAAGAAAGAGATCCTTTTAGGTTTTGTAACAGGGATTGCAGCCAATCTGGTTGGAATGCTCATTTATATTCTCATTTTTTCTGATCTACCCATTTGGGAAACCCTACAGGAATCTATGCGCGGCGGCTTTATTGGCACCCTTATCACCGCAGGCGCAATTTTAAATTTCCTGCCTTTTTTTTATTTTATAAAAAAAGAATATACCTATCGAGCAAGAGGAGTCTTAATGGCCTCTATTCTTGCTGCACTTGTGATTGCGGTAATAAAGCTTAGTTAATATGAAATACTACATTATTGCAGGAGAAGCTTCGGGAGACTTACATGCGGCAAACCTCATGAAAGGCCTTAAGAAGACCGATCCCCAGGCTGAGTTCAGGTTTTGGGGAGGAGATCTCATGCAACAGGAAGGCGGCACCCCGGTGAAGCACTACCGCGACCTCGCATTTATGGGGTTTGCTGAAGTGCTTATGAACCTGCGTACCATTCTTCGCAATATTTCATTTTGTAAGGAAGACATTAAAAAATGGGAACCTCATGTCATCATTTTTGTTGACTATCCGGGGTTTAACCTGCGTATTGCAAAATGGGCCCGCAAAGAAGGTTATAAAACCCATTTCTACATTTCTCCACAAATCTGGGCATGGAAAGAAAACAGGATCAAAGACATTCAGCGTGATATTGATGAAATGTACGTGATCCTGCCGTTCGAGAAAGATTTCTACGAAAAGAAACACAACTATAAAGTCAATTTTGTGGGCCACCCGCTTATTGATGCGATTGCAGGAAGACCTCCCGTACAGGCTGAAGAGATCAAAACCGAGCACAATCTTGATAATCGCCCAATAATTGCTCTCCTGCCGGGAAGCAGAAAGCAGGAAATATCCAAAATGCTGGAGGTTATGCTTAGCGTGACTGATGATTTTAAAGAGTACCAGTTTGTTATCGCAGGTGCACCCAGCCAGGAAGAGAGCTTCTACCGGCCGTATATCAAAAAGAAAAACGTGCACCTCGTCATGAACCGCACCTATGATATTCTTGAAATATCCACAGCTGCACTGGTAACTTCAGGTACCGCCACCCTGGAAACTGCTTTGCTCAAAGTGCCCGAAGTAGTTTGCTACAAAGGCAACTTCATTTCTTATCAAATTGCCAAACGCATCATCAATCTCGACTATATTTCTCTGGTGAACCTCATTATGGATCGCGAAGTAGTAAAAGAGCTCATTCAAAACGAGTTCAACCGCAAAAACCTAAAAACCGAACTCACCAAAATTCTCGATAAAGAAAACAGGAAAAGGATCTTTAGCGATTACCACGAACTGGAACAAAAACTCGGCGGTAAAGGCGCAAGTGAAAAGACAGCCGAATTAATCTTTAAAAAAATCTCAGCTCAATGAAGTTCCTGAGGTTCATGCTGCTGGCCCTCATCTTTACCCTCACTTCCTGCGGGGCACGCAAATCTGCAGTGGGGAATCAGGCTACAGTTGTAGACAAACAGGATGACTATGCCCAACTTCCCGATTTCTACAATGACACCGAAGACATTATTGAAGAGGTTGGTGAAGAGACCTTCAGCATCATAGATTACGCCCTTCAGTTTCTTGGCACAAAATACAAATACGGCGGCACCACGCCGCAAGGCATGGATTGCTCGGGGCTGGTCTATACCTGCTTCCTCGAAAATAATATCGAATTGCCGCGTTCCTCCAGAGACATGGCTCTTTTGGGTGACGAGCTCGAACTTAAGCAGCTAAAATTGGGCGATCTTTTGTTTTTTAAGACCGACAGGCGCAAAAAGAACATCAATCATGTAGGTTTGGTGGTAGAGCTTGATGAAGACAATATCTTTTTTATTCACTCCAGCACCTCCCGCGGCGTCATTATATCGGCACTCAATGAAAATTACTGGAAAGAGCATTTTTTGATGGCCCGCCGCATCCTGTAAATTATTATCTTAGGCTAAACACCTGGGAGATAATAATTTGAACACTGCAATCATTCGGCTTACCATTTTGCTGCTGCTGGGAACATGCATCGGCTTTTATTTGGAGCTCTCGCTAAAAATGGCATTTTTGGCACTGCTGCCGGGAATCTTATTATTTCTCCTGGCATTTTTTAGAGCCCGAAAACTGCTTTTTCCCGATCTTTTCTTCGGAAGCAGTGTCGCCCTCCTCTTTTTTCTCTTCGGAATCTTTTCTGCAAGCCTTCACCTTCCCAAAAACCAGCCACAGCACTACATTAACAAGATTTCTTCGGAAGAAATGCCACTTCTGAAGCTAAATATCCTGGAAACACTAAAACCCGATCGCTACAGCGATAAATATATTGCTGAAGTGAACGCAATCAACGGAAAAACTGCGCATGGAAAACTTCTGCTATTGATTCCAAAAGACAGTCTTAAAATGCCATTTTTGGAAGGTGAGCATCTACTTATTTCTTCCACTTTAGCTCCCATTCCTGCGCCCCTAAATCCACACCAGTTCGATTATGCTGCTTTTATGAACAGAAAAGGAGTTTGGCGACAGACCAACCTCCGCCAGGGCATATTCAAAAGATTACAGAAAGAAGACACCGGAATAAAAGTAGCAGCGGCAAACTTAAAGCGTGAAATAACTTTAGCACTTAAAAAGAACAATTTTGGGCAGGAGGAACTTTCTTTGGTACAGGCGCTGCTGCTGGGTCAAAAACAGGATATTTCAGCACAGACCTACAACAATTTTGCCGCTGCAGGAGCCATACACATCCTCGCGGTATCGGGCCTGCACGTGGGAATCATTTTATTGATGTTACACTGGCTTTTTAAACCTCTTACTAGTCTCAAAAATGGCAAATTCTTAAAGACTTTTCTGCTTATTTTGTGCCTCTGGGGCTTCGCTGTTCTGGCGGGACTTTCGCCCTCGGTGGTGCGGGCTGTGACCATGTTCAGCTTTATTGCGGTGGGCCTGGAAATAAAACGGCGTACCGGAACCCTCAATTCCATCTTCCTTTCGCTGCTCCTACTGCTACTCATAAAGCCGGGATGGATCTTTGAAGTCGGTTTTCAGCTGAGCTATCTGGCGGTGCTTTCTATTGTGCTTTTTCAGCCTTTGTTTCACAGGCTATACGCTCCTACAAACCGCATTGTAAAATATCTTTGGGATTTGCTCAGCGTTACCCTTTCAGCGCAAATAGGAGTATTGCCCCTAAGCCTCTATTACTTCCACCAGTTTCCCGGCCTCTTCTTTCTCACAAACCTGCTCATCCTTCCGTTCCTGGGCCTCATTCTTATTGTGGGCGTGCTGGTCATCTTTTTGGCAGTTCTTGATGTACTGCCCTCTTTTATTGCTGAAACCTACGGAATCATCATCAAAATCCTGATTAAAACAGTGGACTGGATTGCCGGGCACGAACAATTCCTCTTTAAAGACATTGCCTTCAGTTTACCGGAAGTATGGAGCTGGTATTTCTTTCTGTTCGCTGCATTTCTGCTATGGAAAAGCTTCAGCCATAAAAGACTCATCCCTGTGCTGTTTTCAGTAATAATCCTACAATCAGTTTATATTTCTTCCGAAGTAAATAGAGAGGACAGGCTTATAGTTTTCCACAAAAGCCGAAGCAGCCTGATAGGACAACAGCAAAGTGACCGGTTAAAGCTTTATCACAACCTCACAACACCTGCAAAAGACCTGAAGCTGCTTCAAAATTTCATGGTGGGAGAAGATCTTCAGCAAATCAGGGAAGTGCCACTTCAAAATATATACCTTCAAAAAGGGCATTTTTTAGTGGTGACTGACAGTAGCGGAATCCTTCCGAAGCAAACGCCTTTGAACACGCACCTGCTCCTCTCGGGCGCTCCCAGGATCAACCTGGAGCGGGTCTTAATGAATTTTAAACCTGAAGTGATCATTGCCGATGGCAGCAATTATCCTGCGATTATAAAAAGGTGGGAGCAAACTGCAAGCGCGAACCAAATTCCATTTTCCTACACCGGTGAAGACGGGGCTTATATCCTGGAATAAAAAAAGGCCTCACAGGTTTTGAAAACCCGGGAGACCTGAAATTTCATGTTCAAAAAAGCTATTTTGAATCTGTAAATTCATTTTCAAAAGCTGCGGAATATTCCTGGAAAGCTTCGGGACTGGTTATTTTCTTATAATCTTCATCTACGAACATCTTTAGGAACAGCTCGAGTTGCTGCGGAGTGCGGTATCCGGGAATTGGCCCTATCAGGTTCGCCTCTTCATCAAAAAAGACCAGACTTGGGTAGCCGGTGATCTTCATGGCCCTTGCAAAATCATGCTGACTATTTCGACCTCTTCTCTTAGGATCGTAATTCGGATTTTTAAAGGACATATCCTGGTAATTGATCTCCTCGGTACCTTCAGCATTGAATTTTACGGGATAATAATGCCGGTTGATGTATTTAATGACATCTTTATTTGAAAAAGTGTTCTTATCTAGCATCTTGCACGGGCCACACCAGGTGGTATAGGCATCCATGAATATTTTTTTAGGCGCTTTCTTTTGAGCTTCAAGGGCCTCATTCATGGTCATCCACTTGATCTCCTGCCCCAACATGGCAGAAGCCGAAAACAGCAAAACAGCAAGGCTAAGAATAATTTTCTTCATACTTTTTCTTTGTCTTTTAGCAATAGTCATTCCGAAATTTTCAAAAAAACTACGCCCTCGGGAATGAGGGCGTAAAAATAGCATTTTAGAGAGGAAATTATTTAACCCCGTGCATCAATTTCTTTAGTAAAGGATTCAATACTGCCACTAAAACCCCGGCGCTGATAGGAACCACAGTAAAAATTAGAAAGAAAGTAGAGAGGCTGTATTGTTGTGTAATCTCATCGATCATACCTCCAAAAGAACCGGCCAGTTTGTTCCCAATCGCAATAGCCAGGTACCACATCCCGAACATAAAGGCAATCATCCTTGCCGGCACCAGCTTACTTACATAAGAAAGACCAAGAGGAGAAAGACAAAGTTCGCCCAGCGTATGGAAAAGATATGCGAGAATAAGCCAGATCATACTTACTTTGGCTCCTTCGGCTACACCACTTGACCCAAAGGCCAGCAATCCGAAGCCAACTCCAAGCAGGATCAAACCAAAGCTGTACTTCCATGCTGCGGAAGGATTATACTTGCTTTCCCACCATTTTGAGAAGAAAGAGGCAAATACGATAATAAAGAAGGAGTTGAGAATACTGAACCATGAAACAGTGATTTCAGTCGCGTCTCCCTGGAATTCCCTTACAAGCATCCAGATCACGATAGCCCAAATTATTCCGAAGCAAATTACCAGGACGATATTAGACCCCAGCACCCGTTTATGAGTCTGCTTCCATAACAAATATAAAACCCAGGTGATGATCATGAGCGGCACCACCGTAAGAAGCGTATTAAAGACATTGAAGACTGTGGCGCCTGCGCCCACTAAGACCCTGTCTACAGAGTCTCGCGCAAAGATGATAAGGGAAGTAGCTCCCTGCTCAAAAGACATCCAGAAGAAAACCGTGAAAAATGCAAAGATAATTACGGCTATCATCCGGTCACGTACCACTTTAGCATATCGCGAGATACGGGAAATAACTAAAATCAGAAACAGCCCGAGGCCAATTAATGCCAACCCAAGTGGTCCCGAAAAAGGCTCCCCCTGAAAGTCGAAAGGCATAACAGCCGGAAGTAAATTGAGATTAGCTATTCTGGAAACCGGATCGTTGATCAAATACAACAACCCAATAACTGAAGTAGCAACCACCAGAGCCTTGTCTAAAAGCGTGAATGGGTTGTGAGAGTGATCTTTTACTCCAGATACTTCTTCTTTAGCCTTTTCTTCGGCCAGTTTAGCTTTATCGGGCACTCCACCTATGTTACCAAAGAGAGGTTTTGCCAGCCAGAACTGCAAAGTTCCCAGGAACATAAAGATACCTGCAAGACCAAAGCCCCAGCTCCATCCTACTCTTTCGGCCAGGTAGCCGCATAACATCATTCCGAAGAAAGCTCCGGCATTTACTCCCATGTAGAATATGGTGTAAGCCCCATCTTTCTTATCGGGCTTACCGTCATACATTTCAGAAATAATCGAGGTAATATTCGGCTTAAAGAAACCTGTTCCTATAACCAGCAAAGCAAGCCCAAAATACAGGGAGAATTCGGTTTCTAAAGCCATAGATGCATGGCCAAGGGTCATAATTGCAGCACCAATAACCACCGCCCAGCGATAGCCGGTGATCTTATCGGCTATGATACCACCTGCAATAGGGGTAAGGTAAAGCAACCCTGCATAGGTCCCAAAAAGGGCACCTGCGTTCTCTGCACTCCAACCCCATCCGGGATTATCCACGCCCACAATTGCCATGGTGAGGAAGTTGATAAGGAGAACCCGCATTCCGTAGAATGAAAAGCGCTCCCACATCTCTGTAAAGAAAAGAACAAAAAGGCCGGCGGGATGGCCCAAAACTTTTGATTTAAAGAAATCGTTCTCTGCCGCTGGAACCGTAGCTGCCATTATCTTCTTCTTTTATTTGCTTCTTTTTCTATAAGATCATCGTCACCGAGTTCAAATTTTTCCTGCCGTGGTAACTCGCGCTCTTCATCTTCTACTCCGTGAGTAAGACGTTTAAGAGGTTTAAGCATTAACAGGACGAGAATAGCAAAGGCAACGGTGAAGATGGTAATACCCATAAAGATGGTTCCATCACCAGCTTCAGAAGAATATTCTCCCACAATTCCCGCGACCTTGTTCCCAAGACCTGTAGCTGCAAAATAAACCCCCATCATTAAAGATGCGTATTTTACCGGGGCAAGCTTGGTAATGAATGAAAGTGCCACCGGCGAAGAACTCAATTCTCCTATCGTGTGGAATAGATAAGCCAATACCAGCCAGTACATAGCCGAAGCTCCATTGTTCTGAAATTCCATAGAGGCAAATACCATGAAAATAAATCCAAGCCCCATGATGATAACCCCAATTGCCATTTTAAAGATAGAAGAAGCTTCTTTACTCTTCAGTTTTCTCTTAGCCCAGAAGTTGGCTACAATCACCCCGAAGATAATAATGAAAAGTGCATTTAAAGACTGAAACCAGGAAGCAGGCACTTCGCTGCCTATCAATGGCAGGCTAAAAGGCAATGACCTGTTGGTTTTCTCTAGAGCATAGATATTCATAAGTCCACCGGCTTGTTCAAAAGCCCCCCAGAATACAATTACCAGGATAAACGAAAGCAGCATTACAACATACCTGTCTTTCATCACCTGCGTAGTAAGATCTTTATACACCATGAGCATCATGGCCGTAACGAAGGTTAGGAATATGAATAGGAAACCGTAAGCTATGTCTATGGCAAGAAGATAATAGATTGAACCTACCAGTAGCACAGCAGTGATTGTTAACTGTAGCGGAGATTTGAAAAGATCTTTGAACATCCCGCCAAAAGAAGCACCTGAATCTCTTTCAGCTTTTGAAAGTAAATTCCCTACTTCTGTAAGATATTTTTGCCCCCACAGGTATACTA
>Ga0098067_1000372_pt1 | contig 17348 bp, 6 predicted proteins | sample 26_taG_FD_92578 | JGI IMG/M metagenome (GOLD analysis project Ga0098067, IMG submission 92578) | Marine viral communities from Cariaco Basin, Caribbean Sea - 26_WHOI_OMZ | ecosystem: Environmental > Aquatic > Marine > Oceanic | place: Caribbean Sea: Cariaco Basin | collected 2014-11-09
ATATATAAAGTTATAGTTTTGGCTGAAGTGGACTTTGCTTAAAAAACTTCACCATAATATTGTAAATATCAGGATATGCGTCAACCAGCTTTTGCGGCGTCTCAAAAAATACTTCGCTCAATACCGCAAAAAACTCGGCAGGATTGGTCGCACCATAACGATCTAAACCTGACTTACGGTGCGTTTGAAAATCTTCGAAATCTCGCGACATGATTTCAGTCCAACGCGTAGGATCCATGTCAGGCTGCATCGGCGGAAAGCCATTAGCGCGGCCATTCATCATATCAAGCTTATGCACAAATTCATGAATCACCACATTATGACCATCACGCTCGCCTGAGTGCTTAGCATCCTTCCAAGAAAGCACGACAGGCCCTCGCTGCCATGCTTCCCCGCTACGGTGCTGACTGCCTTCGTGGACGATACCAAACTCATCTACGGTAGTGCTCTCGCTTTTATAGGAACCTTGATAAATAATAATAGACGACCAGCCAGCGTACCACTCAAGACTTAGGTTTAAGATAGGCAAACATGCTTGTAGCGCAATGGACTGTCTGACAGCGTCCGTAATCTCAAAACCTTGTGCGCCTACAATCGACTTATCATCCAAAAACAAAGTCGCCAAATCAAACAAGTGGCTTAGCTCGTCTTTATTCAACCTATCCAATATCACGATACGCTCAGCTGCTCGTGTCCAGTCTGCGTGGGTAAATTCACTACTATCTAGTATGCGCTGCTCGCGCCAGTCTTTGATGATGTCAAACATGACTCTTATTCCTTATTATCAGGGACACGCCCTAGTCTCATTTAGATAATTACACCATATTTGACATCAAAATCTGCTGGATAATCGTATCTGACGTATTCGCCACCCTACTCACTTAAATATTATCATTTACCCATGAATATTAATGTGTGCTTAATAATAAACTTTAGTTATTAAATTTTTTATCAAAAATAGCCAGTAATAAAACACTCGTGCATAAAAAATCGGAGCCGACCTGCGTAAACAGATCGACTCCGATTGGGTTTTGCTATGTGCTTACTGTATGCCTATAAGCTTGATATTTATCAAAAATAGCAGCAAGCATGGTGTTGTGTTATCTACCTCATAACCGGGTACATGGAAGACTCACTGGACTGCACCTAGGTAGTGCCCCTAGTGCATTAGCTCAACCACGATTGCGTGGTTGCGCCAGCGAGCTAATGCACTAGGGGCACTACCTAGGTATTAGCAGGACTGAAACAGTCTTCCTTGTGTAACATGTATTGGCTTCACTCGCGGACGACGCTGCATCGCCCATCACCGATAACGGTGAAACGCTAAATCTCACAACACGGTTATTCTGCCTCAAATCAGCGATCACTGTCAAACTGTAATAACGAATAATCATCAAATAATGCTCATTTTTAAAACGTGGACGACATCTGGTGTCGCATGAGTCTATCGTATTTTTTGCGCGACACTTAATGTCGTTCAATATTCCTTATCCTAACAAAAGTTCTTGATATTTGTGCTTGGATGCGTTTTTATAGGTGCAAAAATATTATTAGACAACTGTATTCTTATTGAGGTGGCCCTTTATGAGTCTGTCATTCGCACAAATTCAGCACGCTTGGCAAGTACAAGATCCAAATTTGGTGGAAAAGCTTTGCTTATTGGCCCAGCAGCCCGATCCGCCAGCTGATTCGCCATTGCCTGATGATGAGCTGACCTTTGAGCGATTCTTAAACAAGATTCTTAGTTATACCTTCCGCACGCAGCCAGAAGAAGTGCAGTTTGCTGAGCGCGTGGCAATGATTGCCAAACTTGAGGCGGAAACAGGCGTCTATCCACTGCCTGATCGCTACAAGATTCATTTGATACTCACGGCACTGTGGCGTGACAACAGCCCGTACGCCAGAACTATTTTGATGCAAGCCATCAATGCCTTGCCACTCAGCTATGGCGTGTGGAAAGGGCTAAAATATATCTACAAAGATGCAGAGTACGAGCAAGATTATGAGATATTTGCTTGTATTACTGCCAAAGTCGATTTGCACCGCTTTGATCAAAGCGCACGTACGCCCGTTAGCCGTGCCACTAAGACTTATATGAGCGTCCGCGCATGGCGCTACTTGCGTAAGCTTGGGCAGCAAATGCCTATCGGTTATATTGAGGCGGCGACAGCAGTACTTGCCAGCATTGATGCGGACATGAGTGTTGGTCAGGTCGCCCAAACAGACAGCTGGGTACTCAATCACATCTGTTTTCATAATACAGAAAGCTATGGTGTTAGCCGCTTTCACTATGCGTCACCGCGTAAACTGTTTGATGCCAAAGGCCGCGCTTTTGCAGAAGCATGGCAGCGTGATAGCGAGCCTTTAATCAGACTGCTAGCAACCGCCAAAAACGAAGCGGTACGCCAATTTGCAACCGACAGCTTAAAGCACGATTTTAAAATTCAGCTGCGCGATGTCAGCTGTGCGACCATTCAATATTTATCAGCTGGCTACGCGCATAGCCGCGCCCGTGATGAGCTGATCGTTTGGCTGCTGGAGGGCTCGCCACATTTTGAAAAGTCCAAATTCGTTGCGCTTGGTCTGCATGAAGTGGTGCTCAAGCTGTTGTATTCCGAGTATCCTGCCGCGTATCAATATGCCATCGCCTATGCCAAGAGCTACGCCGCCGACCTGCCCTTATCTGACTTAATGCGCCTCGCGCTCTCGGAGCAAGCGCCTGTCCGCCAGTTTTCTATTGATATCATCACCAGCCGCAACCCTGTCACCGACGTTGGTGTCTCAGGCTGGGGACAGCTATTAGATACGCAGTATCATCACAGCATCGCCGCCGAGCAGTTAAGCAAACACTTTACGCGTCGCGACCTGACCCCCGAATGGTTTTTTGCGCGCTTGACCAGTAATCAGCGCTATAGCGTGTATTTTGCCATTGCGCGTTTGCCTGAGCTGTATAGCGCCCAAGAGCTTGGTAGCGAGTATTTTATTCGCGTGGCTGCCCGCCTAGATATTGCAAGTGGCAGCAATCGCAGTGCCACACGCTGCATGGATTTTGTATTACAGCTGCTGGCGCGGCTTGACGTAACCCAGATTGAGCAGCAGGTTTGGCATTATCTGTTGCTGCATCCTTTGGCACAAGACACCATCATTGATTGGATTGATAACGACACCTTGCCAGCCAAGCAACTGGATATATCCTATTGGCACGCACTGGCCTACGAGCCTGATTGGGAGACCAGCACTGAGATTCATGCGTTACAAACGACACCTTATCTCGATGCCTATCTAAACATAAACACAGCGTATGACGAAAATGCTGACAACACTGACCGTACTTGCCATATCGTTAAAGATTGGCAACAGCAGCTTGCATTTGATGAGGACTTGGCGGACACCGTCCATGGTTGGTTGGCTGATGTACGACGGTTTTCGACCCCGCAGCTCGGTTTTGATTGGCTGATGAGATTGGCGCACAGCGAAGCGTCTGTTAATCGAGTGTTTGCCATTAATTGCTTAAACAAAGGCTTCTTGCCAGCCGACTTTGCGATAACTTTAGCAGACGATGCTGAAACTGCTGAGGCCAAGGATAGCCCAAGCGTACATAGCAGCACGGTGGACTTGTCCAATCAGCGCTATTTGTTCACGGGTAAAATGCAGAGCATGAGCCGCAGCGAAGCCGAAAAACTGGTAAAAGCAGCAGGCGGCGCTATTAGTAGCGCGGTCAATGGCAAGCTGGATTATTTGGTGATTGGCGATGAAGGCTCGCCTTTTTATGGCGCAGGGCGCAAAGGCAGCAAGCAGCTCAAAGCCGAAGGACTCATCGCTGAGGGCGCGGCGCTAAAAATCATCTCAGAGACTGCCTTTTTGCAAATGCTTACGGGGCAGACGCGCAGCACGTCTGAAGACGATACCGTTGCTGGTGCCGAGGCGCTATGGGCGATGGCGACCGTAGACCCTGACGCTCCCATTAGCGAATTTGCCATCAGCTATTTAAGTCACCATCACGAGCAGATTTGTATGGCATTGACCGATCGCCCTGTCGATCCGAATGCTGTTATTCCGCCATCCTTTTTTGATGCTGAGCGCGTGATTCCATCATTACAAAGCAGCGCGCAGGCATTACGTGAGTTTGGCTTGTTGCTAACCAGATATGAGCTGTCGAGTTGGTCCATCTCACCGAATCTGTGGCTCATGATGGCCGAATCACCTTACAATGCGGTCACCGAGCTGCTGCAAAAGGCGCTGCTGGACAAACCAACCGCTAGTAACCGCACCTACCATGTTCATGATACTCAGTTAGACACCGCCATGCTCAATGCCTTAATCGGCAGCAAAAAACGCTTGGCACGCAAGCTTGGCATGAATGTCTTGCAGCGTCATCCGCAGTTTCAAGACCCGCAGTCGCTGTATCTATTGAGCCAAAGCGCCGATCGCGAAGTACGCTACGCGGCTGTCACCATGCTTTGGCAACACTACAAAGCACGGCATGTCTCTAAGGACTGGCAACCGACCCGCGCATATCAACAAAAACCAGAAAAAACGAAAGCCCATACCGCGGATAACACCGCTGACAATACTGCTTCCTACCATGCACCCAAAGCACAGCCCAGCGACTGGATCGAAAACCCGCCTGCCGATGTCAATCAGTTACTGATGCTGCTACGCCGTGGCTTATTTGAATTACCACCAGGTAGATTGGGTAACAGCCAGAACAATGAGCATAAGGACGCACGCGGTTCGCACAGCGCACGTGCCGATTCTAACGAGCAAACGCAGCTAAGCGTCATCAAACCCATCTCCGCAAGCAGCGCTAAACTGGCCTTGATTGAGACGTTTCGCGATGTGGGTCTAACAGATTCGTCATTTGCCGCGCTGATCATGCCGCTACTGTTCACCTTTACGCATTCGACAGGCAAGATGGAGCGTCATGCGTGTTTGGTCGCTGTCACACGCTTACTGCATCGCTATCCTGAGCTGTCTGCGTATTTGCAGCCAGATGCCGCCAGCTGACCTGTGGGACAGAAATCATAATAAGCATAAGTTACATAGTGGCAAATGCCGCAGCAGGATTATCTCCATACGACCATTTTAATTGAGAAGATGTCATGAAAACCATTACCTTGCCCTATTGGGGTCATATTATTGGCTTGGTCAGCAGACAACCAGCCAGCCAAAACACGGCAGCAAGCACAACAAAAGAAAAAGAAAAAGCGTCAGCAGACCGCAGCCTATTTATTACTCGTCCGCCAGCGACAGGCAACGGCGCAGCAGATAACCATCAAGGATACAAAAAAGAAAACAGCCGCGCTGTACTGTATCGACTTGATAATGTCGGCGAGCAGGTCAGCTTATCTACCGCCCCGCTGCCCTGCGCCATGACCGCAATGACCGAAGCGGCTGACGAGCGCATCATTTTGCTGGGCGCGGACGGTCATTTGTACCAAACTGACTGGCAAGCGGAAAACATCACCCAAATCAGCAATACGTCTTTATTAACTGTACTGCCAGCTACCGCAGATGCGCAACCTACAAACAGCTTGCAAGCAGTTGGCCTACAACTGCTCAAGCAAGCCATTGCCGTGCTATACCCCAAGCACATGGTCATCTGCCCGTTAGATGAGCAGCAATCCGCATCCGTAACACCCATTGTCCAGCCTTATCCTGATACAAGTGCCTCTGTCGATGCGCGCCAATTTGCGACGGCCATGGCCGCCTCAAGTGACGGTGAATGGCTGGTCATTGGTGATGATGCGGGTATGGTCAGCAGCTACCAATGGCACAGCGATGCGCAGCAGTTAATCCTTAGCAGCAGCAAACCGCTACATCAAGGCCGTGTCAACGCGCTGTGCTTTGAGCCTGTCAGCCAGTATTTCTTTTCGGCAGGCACGGATAAGCAGCTGTACCGCACCCATGTACAGGGTGAGCTGCACGCCATTGATAGAGCCAAGGCAAGCGGTCACAGTCAGATGATTACCGCCCTGTGTGTTTCTGACACCCGCCTATTTACCGCAGCGGACGATTGCAGCATCAAGTCATGGGCGTTTGATAAAGGCCAGCCCAGCACTTGCAAAGACAACCTCAATAAAACAACGCTGCTCACTTATAGCCGCTATGCCGAAAATCCTGCTTTATTGGCCGTTGGCACCGACCAAAGCCTACGCTTTGTGCCCATTGATGAGGCAAAAAGTAGCAAGCCTTTAGATGTTACCCATATCATCGAAGACGGCTATGAACGTATCCAGCAGCTGCTCACCGACAGCAGCCATAACAACGAAGCCGCGTTTAACGAAGCCATGAGCCTGCTTGCCAGACAAGCCGATGCCCAGACCCTTGAGGTGGTCAGTCGCTTACTCAAGGAAGACAAAAAACTGATGACCAGCCGTGCATTGCAGCTGACCACGTGGCTGGCGGACACCCATTTGGACGCGCGCCTACCAATCTTAGAGGCGCAGCTTACGTCATCACGTGCCAGCAGCATCCGCCTTGCCGCCTTTAATGCCCTTGCCAAAGCTGAACAACAGGCCTCCACTACGGGCGGCGACCAACAAGGCTTGCCTGCGTATCTAGAGCGCGCTCTTGAGAGCCGTTATGAAGACGTTGTTGCTGCCGCACTGCAAGGCTATCTAAAAGTCGCGCTGGGCAATGTGGATTATCAGCCGCGTGTCTTGACAGTCTTACAAGAGGCGTTATCGCACCAGCTGTTACCGATTCGTAGGCAAGCACTGGCGTCACTTGAACGTCTGCTTCCCGATAACAGCCCAAAAGCTGATTTGATGGCGCTCAGTAGCCGTTATGATGACACCATGCAAGCAGGACTCATTCGCTTGTATCAGCGCGGGTTACTTAGCCATCCAGAAGTGGCGCGCCAGCTGATGTTGCTACAAAGTCATCGTCAAGCCGACATTCGCCAAACGGCCTTTTACGTGACCTTATTATCCCAGCCTAAGCTGATTGAAGCGCTCAAAGCACAAGCCGAAGCGCTTGGTGACGCACAGCTACTGCGCACCTTGACCGATTTTGATGATTTTCGTTTGCTTCGCGGTACGGTGTTTGATCATGCCGACAGTCAAGATAAAAGCACTACCGATCATAATGACATTGTCAACACGGTGATTGGCGCGCAATTTCAAGATACTGCTAATCAGAAAGCATCGAACACAGGCAAAGATGGCGATGAGCAAGCACTGCATCTGGCGCTCGATACCCAAGGGTTTGTGAGCCAAGCAGAGCATACCGCAGATAATGCCAGCAGCAGCAGTAGAAAGGCGAATACTAAAAAGACAACAGGCAGCCAAAAAGCAGTGCCAATCACGCTGAGTAATAGCAGCCTTGAGCCGTTATTACAAAATTTAAGCAATCATTACGAAGACATCAGCTTTCGCGCGGCTTACGCTCTCGCCTGCCTGCAAGATACGCGAGCCTTTGGTACGCTGTTTCGCTTTATGCATCATGACAATAACGCCATGATTCGTGCTGGGGTGGCAACAGCGCTCGGTCACTTACGCATGGCAGGCGGCAAGACCATTTTGCCCACCTTGTTGGACGATAGTGATGCCAGCGTACGCCAAGTGGCGATGAGCGCGTTGGGCAAATTGAGCGATGATACCTTGTCATGGGTGGCGCTAGGCTTTGCCTCAAAGCACCAAGACGTTCATGAGCGCGCGCTGGCCGTTTTATTAACCCAAGTGTTGGATGACAAAGCAGATAGCCGTACTATTGATGCCACCAGCCTGAGCGCCATCTTGACACAAGCGCTAAACAACCCCTTTACCAGCATTCGCTTGGAGGCAGTCAAGGTCATCCTCAACCGCGAGACCAGCCGCCAAAACACGCCTATTACTAGCGTGATTGCACTGCTACAGGATAGCCTATTTGAAGACGTGCATCAGGTGGCGCTTGAGGAATGGCAGCGCACCTTGCTGCAAAGCACCGCCAAAGCCAAAGCAAAAACCACTGAGCAGCAACAGACCTATCAAGCCGCGCTAGATTTGTTGTTCGCCGATAACTTTGCCACTATCCGTAAGCAAGCGTTTGACACCGCACTCAAACACAGCAAGCGCTTTGGTTTTCACCCGCTGATGCTCAGCGCCTTTACTAGCCCTTTTGATGACATTAAGGGTGTGGCAATGGATACCTTGCGCAATGAGCCCGATCCGTCTCAGTTGCGGGAGGTGTTACCTGCGCTGATTCATTTATTTGCTGATGACAGCATCGCTCTACGCCAGCAAGCACTGGATGTGGCATTGGCACTGGTCACTCAAGATGGGAGTACGCTTGCGCATCAAGAAGGGTTGATAACCACCGCGCTTGCCAGCCCTTATCCTGATATTCAACTGACGGTTGCCAAGCTGCTCGCCAGCCAAACGGACAACCACCCCCAGCAGCTCGCCTTTGAAGCCAAAGCCTACGCGGTATTTAAAAAATACCTTGAAACGGACATGCCCGTCTATACGCAAAAAGAGGCATTTAACGAGGCGTACAAACAGTGGCATAAGCAGATTGACGAATCACTGATGGGCGTGGCATTGTTATCCACGCCGCAAAAATATCAAGCCTTTGACTGGTACGCAAAATACCTACATCATCCTGATGCGGATTTTACGGCGCTGGCACCCAATCTGATGTATATCGTCACTGGGGCGAATGCCGACACACTGGCAATGTGGCAAAAAGATGAGCGCCCAATCGTACGCCAGTCGGCGAGCTTAGCGCTCGCAGTTTGGGGTGATGCGCGCGGAGAATATTTCTTTCGCCCTGCAGCGAATAAGAGTGGCAAAACAAAAAGCAGCCAGAACACCGACAGCCTGCGCCATCTGGTCGAGCCCATGGGGCCGATCGAATGGCTACAAGCGCGTGCAGGCTTGGGCATCACCCACGCAAAAGCATTGCGCGAGCTGTTTAATACAGACGATTATGCGCCTGCCGCCAGATTGCTACTGATTTTTAATACCTTATCAGCAGAGGATACGCCGCCTGAGATACTGATCGAAGCGCTGAGCTTTGCGGACAATGACACCGCCAATGTGTACGCACACGTCTTGGCGCGCGCCAATCAGCCCATCGATGCCACATGGGCGTATCTGAGCGAATATGTCGGCCAAAAGCTCAGCCATCTGCTATCGACGCATGCTGGTGTGCTCAAACGGCTTGAGCACAGCGGTGAGACCGAGCAGCGCAGCAAGGCTGCGGTATTGCGCACGGTCGATGTGGCGCACTTGCAGCAGCTGGCATTTTTCACCCAGCATGAGCAACCGCTGATGCGCACGCAGGCGATACGGGCACTGTGTCACTTATCCGAGCTGCTCACGCAATCTCGCTATGAAGACACCTCAACCGTGTTTACCGCCTTACAAATTTGGCTGCAGCAATCAGAGGGACTCAGTGCTTATCATCAGAGCCAGTCCACCACATTACAAAAGTGGCAGCGCGGTTTAAGCTCGTTATTGCACCGCCAAAAACCTGCCAGCAGCACCAAGAGCAATCAACACTTACCAGCTGAGCAGCGCGCGCCTTATCAAACCTTGGCCTTTGGCGCATGGCTTGGCGTGATTCGTGATAATGACAATGATTATGCTTATAACAACAGCGACAGCAGCAGCCGCGCGCAAGCCATACGCGGTTTGATTTGGCTTGCCGCGCAGTCAAGCGCCACGAGCAATGACGAGCAAGCACCTGATACCGACTGGGCGGATAGTGTCAGCCGTGTGCTGCTACCGTTATTGCACCACAGTCATATCGAGACGCGCGAGCTGGCGTGGGACAGCTTGTTACAGCTGTCAATGCCAACAGACAGACTGGCTAACTATGCGATAAGTACGCCCTACCGCGATATGATTGATCGCGGCTTGCAGTGGCTGATTGACAGCTGCACAGATACCCGTGACAGTGATGACATCAGCGCGCAGAGCAATCAGCAGCTGGTCTTACTGCTGGGTACCACGCATCATACCTTGGCAGCAGCCGTTTATGAGCGCTTGTATAAGCGTGTCGGCCACTTGCCTGCCAGTATTGCCGCGCTCAAAACCGACAGCATACCGCTGTTACGCCAAGTGATTGGTGAATGGCAGCAAGTGCCTGTCCGTATAGATGCGCCTTTTGCAATCGATATGAATGCACCGCTCACCCCTGAGCAGACTTTACGTGCGCATAAACTGGACTTTTTGTCACAAGCGCGCTACTGCCACGATTGGCAAGCCCGTTATCAAGCTTTTGCCCAGCTAATCGATTTTTATGAAATTTTGCTGACCGACCCTGCGCTGATGCCCAGCCTATTTGCGCTATTGATGGAAGGGGCCAACCGCCGCGAGCAAAACCAAGCGTTTGGGCTGATTACCACGGTACTACAGTCTTATCAGCGCTTGATGCACACAACTGACGCGCCTTGGGTACACTTTGATAAAGCCAACCTTGCCAGCAGTACCGACATCGCTTATGCCAAAATGTTTGCCCTGCTCGATAATGCGGCGTCAAAACTGCCAAGCGATAATATCTATGAGCAGATAGCCAGCTTACGTAATGCCGAGCTGGGCGCGCAGTTGCGTGCGCGTTTGCAGCAGCGCCTCATGTATCCTGAGCGCGCACTGCCACAAGAGCGCCAGCAGTTGTTTGATGCGCTGATTACCATCAGTGGCTACGATCAGCCAATCAAGGACTATCTGGGCGAGCAGACGGACCAAAGCTGGCAGGCGCGTCAACACCCCCGCGATCTTGATGCTTTATTATCATTATTTAATCTATTGATGCGTTATGGCGATTACCAACATGCCGCCATGTTAGTGAATGCGCTGGCATGGATACCTGCGCCAGTGAATACAGCGCTTGCGACTGATCTAGTAGCAGATAAAACGCTTGCAGCTCGCGTTGATACCGCACTACTACTGGCGTATGAACAGCTACCTGCCAAATACCTGCCCAATCTCATAAAAGCCGTCGCTTATCGTGCCAAAAAACGTCTCGAACACGCCAGCGACCAACACACTGGTAGTGTGACTGATAATGAGGTTGCCACGCTAACAGACATCTTGAAAAAAGCATTGATGAATAAAGAGGCGCCCGTATCTTTCTTGGCGGCTGAAGGGCTCGCTCATTGCGGCAGCAGCGAGGGACTGAGTATCTTGATGGCCACCGCCGATTATCATGATAATGGCGATGTTCGCCGCCGTAGCGTGCTGGCGATTGGTGAGATGATGCGCCGTGCGCCAACGGACAGCACTGCGGCGCAAAACACGCAAGCGCTGTACAAAGCCTATGACAAACTGATCAAACTGGCAGAAGACGATGAGCATTATCTGAAAGACGTGGCGGCGGAAGCCCTAGGTCATATCGCTCAGGGCGGCGCATTTGAATACAGTGCGCAGATTTTTGCGCTGCTCAAAGCGAATATCACCGACCCTGAACTACTGCCTTACAATGCTGCCATTACCCATTGGTTAAACGGCCTGCGCTGGCTGGACACCACTGCTGCGTGGGAGCAAATTCGCAACCACATTGAGCGACAAAGACAAGCGCAGCTATTATTTGAGCCGCAGTACCACGCCATCTCATTACTGGCGCATCATGACAGCGCAGAAAACAAAGCATTGCTGCTCGATATCCTCAAGCGTTACAGCCGCCATGATACTGCGCTCAAAACTGCCTATACCGCCGCTCAAAACTTATGGGGCTGCGATGAGGATCAGGTGTATGACTATGACTGGGCCGCGATACAAAACAGCAATGCATCCTTTATTGCCAGCACCGCGCAGACGAGTCTCAAACGCATCACCGACCACAGTACGCTTGAAACCTTAGCGCCCTTTATCACCAAACATGGCCAGCAGCTGCCTGTATCCACGCTGACCGAGCTACAAAATGCGCTACTGACCAAGCCCGACATGAGGGCTGCGCAGTTATATAGTCTGCTTGATCATACGGACGCGCAAACTCAGCAGTTGGGACTGCGCTATTTGACTCAGTACCCAAGTCAGTATCTTGATGACACCGTGCAGCAAAAGCTCACCGAGCAGTTAGCGGCGGCGCAGCAAGCATGGCAGAGTCTACTTAGCACGGTCAGCGCACAGCCGACCTTGATGCAGCAGCAACACTGGCTCATGCCCGTTACGCACGTCACCACCACGATGACGCAAATTGTGTGGCTCATCTGCCGTCATACTACCGCCAGCAATACGGTATTGCCGTGGCTCAGCGCGCAACTGACCCAAGCGGGACGCAGTCAGATTGTCACTCTCGCTGCGTCCGTCAATGGGTGGTGGCAACAAGCGCTGCTCGCCTTGCTGGCGCGCCCAAGTACTGACGATCAGCAGCTTACAGCGTTGGTACCGACCTTAACTGAGGCGGCACAGAGCACGCAGCTGACACCAGACAATCACGCCTTATTGACCGCATTGCTTACTCGCTTAACGGGTAACAACCGTCATGGTCAGAGTGCCATATATCACGCCAGTACGGACACGCCTGCAATTACTCAGCAGCAGCTGGTGCACTGGATCAAAGCCAAAGATGCCGCCGCACTGTATCACTGTGCGCAGGATAATGAGGCCGACCTCTCGATACGGGTGCGTGCCGTTGAGGCGCTTGGCTGGCTGCACGACCCACAGATTGGCACATGGCTTGAGTCGTTAATGACGGATAAGCAAGGGGATGCCGACCTACAAAAACTGGCCTATAAAGTATTGCGCCGCTGGCAACGTTTGATGAATCGCGCCCAGCAAAAACGCCCAACCGCGCCGCACGCCGTCATTACCAACAATAGCAATGCCTCCTTTAGTCATTCAGCAATAGTCACCCAGCAATCATCTCAGGGCGAAGGATAACACCATGACCAATAACAACAACCAACAGGCCGTAGATACCCAAAGCAGTGAGACGCAAAACAGTAACGCGACAACGAATCATCAAGATGGCGTGATGATACACCAGCAATATGCCGCGCCCAGTCACGTCAGCCTAGCCGCAGAGCAACAAAGCGCGCATGCCCAGCATGTGGCGCTGGCAACCGAGCTGGATCGCGATGCGGTTCGCTTTCAGGCGACCGTCACCAACCCATTGGTGTTCCGTGACAGTCTGCTCGCGCTATTTGACGTGGTCAGCAGCGACTACCGCTACGTGCCAAAAGACCGCGCCGCCTATACCGTATTTATGCAAATGCGCCGTGCCAGCAGCAACAAAAACCTGTTTGCCGCCCAGCGCGACTACTTTACGTGGCTGTTTAACAACGACCCCCTCGCCTTTTGTATCTTGGACCCTATCATTCAGGTGCATCAGCATGGCGTCAGCTTTGAGGTATTCAGCCGTGATGAGGGCTGTTATGCGCAGCTGACCTTGGATAATACGCTGTTTGATCAGCCGAAAACCCCTGTGCTAGGCACCACCAGTATCGACTACAGTAGCGCACTGTTTGAAGGTGTCGAGCAAATACGCGACCACCAGCAAACAACGCTAGATATTGGTCAAGAAGCGGTGCGCCTGCAACTATTCGAGCGTCAAGATAACAACGAAACCAATGCTAATGATGCTAAAGAAACCGCGCACAACGTGACAGACGTCATAGAAAAACGCATCAATGTACCCAAAAACTGGATACGGGCGCTGCTACAAGTGCAGTCAGCAGGACAGCTGGCATGTGAGCGCATTGAACTTGATCCAATTGCGCTGTATAACGTGCTCTTTGAGCTGCGCATGCACGCCGATGTGAAAGGCAAGCGCCGCGGCTTGTTGATTGAGCTGGTGCCAGATCAGCTGCCCGTGATGATTTTAGAGCCCTTTGACATCACCGTCACCAGCCAAGTCAGCCGCCAGCAAACCCCGTATCAAGGTTCAAAAGCCAAACTGGTACGCTTGTGGGGTCGCCGCCGTTTAAGCTTGTTAAAGCGCTTATTGCCGCATACCGATGCAGTTAGTGTGTCGCTCTTAGGGCAAGGAATGCCAAGCTATTGGACGCTCACGGGTAAAGGCTTTCATTTCACCTTTGTTATGACGGGCTTTAGCCAAGCGAACTGGTCGCAGTCGCTTAACTTTGATTTGTTGCTGCCCAAACGCCCACAGCAAAACGTGCTAAATGCAGACCAGTCATCACAAGACAATCCTGTACTGCCACTGCTACAAACCCTTGCCGATGAGCCAAGCACCATTCATGCACTTGGCGAGCGTCTGTCTGCACAAATAGACGATACGGTCTCGACCAGCCAAGTACGCCAGTGGCTACTGTCAGGCGCGCAGCAAGGGTTGGTGCGCTACGATATCGCTAAGCAGTCCTATTATTATCGGCCGCTGACTCAGACGCCGCTTGAGATGGCGCAATTTGCCCATCATAATGAGGCGGAAAAACAAGCCTTTGACTTGGTGAGCCGTGATGACAGCGTGCGCAATCTTAGCGTGCAGCACCTCGCCACCAAAGGCGTGGCCATCAGCGCCGACATCCATGTCAAAGCCGATCGCCGCACCTATCACAGCCAGCTGGAGCTGGGCGTTGATGGGTTGGTCCGTCGCGCGGCGTGCAGCTGCCCGCAGTACTTGCAGCATCGACTCAGCCAAGGCGTCTGCGCCCACCTGATTGCCCTGCGCTTGAGCTACCAAGACAGTGACAGCCAGCCAGCAGGTAAGATGGGCTGGCACGACACGCGCACCTTGAGCAAACGCATCACCAAGCGCCCAAAACCAACGCGCCACGCGGCCAGCAATAGCATTGATACAATCAAGCAAACCAACGCTGCATCAGCTGTGCTCGATTTGTCCGCCCTTGCCCAAGGCGCAGTGCACAATTCCAACCGCGCGCCAGCCCAACTGGCACCGAGCAACAGCGCGGCGACCATTACCTACGTGCACATCACGTGTGATAATAAAAAGGTGCTGATCGAGACCACCACCGATGACACCAGCAGCCGCCAGCAGTTTGTCTTTAACCAGCCTGAGCGCGCGCATGCCGCATTTTTACAACACATTGCCAGATTTGAAGCCAAAGGCTTTATCGAAAATAAAGGGGCCTAACTCATGACCATCACCCAGCAACACACCAACCATATCCACCCCGAGCCACGTCTTACGCCTATCGAGCGCGAGTGGCAGCAGCTGTGGCAAGACATTGAAGCGGCAGGCGGTCGCTACGCTTATGTGCAGCAGCAACTGGTCAACAACGGCTTTATGGTTGAGCGTACGCCCCTAGACAATATGAGCCCAAAAGAGCGCGAACGCTACAAAAAGGCGCTTAAAAAAGAAGCCGCTGAAGAAAAAAAGCTCAAAAAAGAAGCGTGGCAAGCCTATAAATCGCAGCACATCGTCTATCTGGGTCGCCATGTCTATTGGTCAGATGACACCAGCGCGGACAAGTGGGATGCCAAAGATGGCAGCAAACGTCTGCTGGAAAACCAGCTGCCGCTCATCACCAAGCATACCGAACTTGCCGAGACACTGAAGCTCAGCGTGCCGCAGCTCAAAGGACTGTGTTATCAGCGCGAGGTGGCGACCAATCTGCCTTATACCCACTTTACCATTGCCAAGCGAAACGGCACCTCACGCGATATTTGGGCGCCCATTCCACGGCTAAAATACGTGCAGCATTGGATACTGACGCAGATTTTAAATCAGCTGCCCACACATGGCGCGGCGCACGGTTTTGTTCGTGGTCGCTCCATCGTCAGCAATGCAGCGGTACATAGTGACAGTAACATACTGATCAAACTGGATATCACAAATTTCTTTCCCACCGTCAACTGGCGACGTGTCAAAGGCGTGTTTCGTCATGCAGGCTATTCCGAGCAAATCGCCACCTTGCTGGCGCTGCTGTGTACCGAAGCACCGCGCCAGCTGGTGCAGCAGCATGGCGTCACCCACTACGTGGCACTTGGCGAGCGTGCCTTGCCGCAAGGCGCGCCCACCAGCCCTGCCCTGTCCAACATCGTCTGTATCAACCTTGACCGCCGCCTGACAGGTCTTGCAGAGAAAATAGGTTTACGTTACAGCCGCTATGCCGACGACTTAACCTTTAGTTTGCCTAACAGCCAAAGTGGCGATTTTAAAAGTAAGCATGCTAAAAATGAAGGTGCAAAAAATGCGGATAATACCGCTGATAAGCATAACCAGTTAATTGGTCAACTGCTTGGCTCGGTGCATAAGATTTTGCGTGAAGAAGGCTTTGCCTTAAATGGCGATAAAACCCGCGTCATTCGTAGCGGCAATCAGCAAAGCGTGACAGGGATGGTGGTCAATGGTGAGGGCGTGCCAAGAGTGCCGCGCCGTATCAAGCGTCAACTGCGCGCTGCCATTCACAATCTGCAAGCAGGAAAGCCGCTACGTGATGGCGAGACGCTTAGTACCTTATCGGGTTATGCCGCGTGGATTGCCTCGGCCGAGCCTGAGCTGAGTCATCGCTATCTGGCACAAATTACTGAGTTGGCGCAGCCTGCCTCTGCTTAAGGCCTGAGCCGCAACGATTGAAAACAACGTGGCGCGTATTAGCGCGCCACGCCCTCTTCTTGCAAATAATCATGCAACCCTTCTGCAAACTGACGGTAACCTGCAGCATTGGCATGGATGCGATCAGACTTTAACGTGTCATCCGACAGTATCTCAGACCAACCGCCTGAATATAAAAGCACTTCTTTAGTATCAGCAATATCTTCGTATAATGGGTTATCACTCACCCGTCCAAACAAAGCACTGGCACTAAAGTGAGGTTCAGCAATAAGGACCACATCGATATTTTCAGATTTCAAGGTGTCGATAGTAGCAGTGATATTGGCACGTGTAGTCTCAGGCTGGACGCGTTGCAACACATCATTACCACCCACGCCAAGCAGTACCAAGTCGGGATTTTGAGCAGTGATATCACCGACACGAGCCAGCACATCTGCGGAGGTATGGCCATTGACACCTGCATTAATAACGGTCCAATGACTCAAATCGGCAAGTACCGCGGGATAGGCAGTCTCTGTACTAGCGCCATAGCCATAAGTCAGCGAGTCACCAAGGGCAATCACTGTGCTACCAGCTGGCACAGCATCTTGCTGTGGCTCACTACCACAGCCGGTCATACTCAGAGTCGTGACCAACCCCATACTTGCCAGCACCAAAAACTTACCTCGTATCTTCATGTCTATTCTTTTCCTTTTTTCATACAAATTGAGTTAAATTTATCAGAATTAAGTTGATATTACTAAAAACCTATTACTTAACCTGTGTTGTATGTTACTCAGTAACCGTTGTATAGTTGATGCAGGAGATAGACTACCTGTTTGGCGAAATACAAGTGATTCCTTGCTTAGCATAGAGGGTGTAGTCATCATAAAGTATAACTTTACCAAGGATACGTGAGGTACTTATGAATAAAAAATCATCTCAATCCCAGAGTCAGGGTC
>Ga0098067_1000373_pt1 | contig 17329 bp, 13 predicted proteins | sample 26_taG_FD_92578 | JGI IMG/M metagenome (GOLD analysis project Ga0098067, IMG submission 92578) | Marine viral communities from Cariaco Basin, Caribbean Sea - 26_WHOI_OMZ | ecosystem: Environmental > Aquatic > Marine > Oceanic | place: Caribbean Sea: Cariaco Basin | collected 2014-11-09
ACTCAGGCGTGATATTACCGGTAGCCTCATCGACATCAGCAAAAACAGGCGTCGCTCCCGCATTGACGACTGATGAGATACTTGCAATAAAGGTACGCGGCGTGACGATTACTTCATCACCTGCGCCAATATCTAACGCCTGTAAAGCTACGTCTAATGCCAACGTACCATTACCCATCGCAATGGCATATTTGCTATCAGCCCACTCAGCGAATTCCGTCTCAAACTGACGACACTCTTGCCCTGTCCAGTAATTTACCTTGTTGGATAGTAATACTTGACTGACCGCATCAGCCTCTTCTTGCGTAAAGCTTGGCCAAGGTGAAAATGGGGTGTTTAGCATAAATGTCTCAATAATTTTATAACAACGGTTTTGTATAACTAATAATAGCTATTTATTTAAGGGCCGTGCAGGATTACCCACTACTACGGCTCCAGCAGGCACGTCTTTGGTCACGACTGCGCCCATACCGACAATGGCACCTTTACCAATAATTAAGGGCTTATCCGGCGTACCTTGTTTGATAACTGCGCCTGCCCCTATATAAGCGTGGTCATGGATATGAACATTACCATTACAACTGACTCGTGGCGCAAAAGTGACATAGTCACCGATGACGCAATCATGCTCGACGTAGCTATATAAATTAGCATGAAAGCACTTACCGATAGTGACGTTGGCGGCTATGGTTACAAACGGACTAAGCGCCGCACCTTTGCCAATAGTAGCACTATTCATGATCAAAGTAGAAAACGATTGCACATTCCATAGCGCTATACCATCACGCTGAATATTATCAGCAAGCTGCTGGCGAATAGTGCTATTGGCAATAGCAATCAATATGGACTTGTTATCACAGCTCAAACTTTTAAATTTATTATAATTCATGGCGACATAGCCGTTGACTATCGAATCCTGATCTAAGGCATCATCGATAAATACGATTTTATTATGATCAATATGCTTGCCGTTGCCATATGAGCGCTGTAATTGTTCGATAGCTACTGGCATCAAGCTACGACCACAGCCTGATGCGCCATATACTGCAAACATGTCATTCACGGCTATCTCCCAATTTATAATTGCCTTTTGGCTTGGTTTTTAGCTATTTTCTGCGACTGACGAACCTGTAAACTTACTCATCGTGGCTTCACCTTCTGCACTAATACCGTCTTTGATGAGCACTTTTTTTACTGTTTTAAATAATATTTTTACATCCAGCCATAAAGATTGATTATCTACATACCATACGTCTAACTGAAACCTTTCATTCCAACTAAGAGTATTACGACCATTCACTTGTGCCCAACCTGTGAGACCTGGAAGAATTTCGTGACGTCGTTTTTGTTCATCATCATATAAAGTCAAATACTCAGCTAGAAATGGTCTTGGACCAATCAAACTCATATCACCTTTGATTATATTTATTAAACTGGGTAATTCATCAATACTTAACTTTCTAAATATATTACCTACTTTAGTAATGCGATCTTTATCTTCGAGCAATTCACCAGATTGGTCTCGCTCATCAGTCATAGTTTTTAGTTTATATATTGTAATTATTTTACCTCTCTTACCTCCTCTTTTTTGAAAAAAAATAGGAAATGACTTTAAGTCTATCCAAGCTATAGCCAGAGCAACTAGAAGAATGCAAGACCATATTGGAAGTGTACCAAGCACAAGTATGAGATCAAAAATTCTTTTTAGCATCTAAAAAGCCTTTAATTTCGTTAAGTTGAGATAGAGAAGATAGAGACAAAATAGTACTTTTTACAGCTGGTTCCGAAAAATTGTAATTCAGCAGTTCTATAGAACCTTTTTCTCTGATAAGTTCTTTACTCGCAAAGAAAGGTCTAATACTAATAACAGTATTGGCCTTGCTTCTTTTTAATAAACCATCGTACTCTAATTCAGATGGATTCCTATATACACAAAAACCGTCGAAAACATCAAGTCCAATCGCTTTGTCCATAAAATCTACTGAATAAGGAAAACAATAAGCAGAGTTTATTAAACCTTCTTGTTTCAAATTCTGTATATCATCACTGACTTGCTTGTGTTGATTAACAAAACTTGCAACTCTGTCCTCATCAGGCAAATTGCTACGCCACATCCATTGTATGGACTCTAATTGATTAACACCGAAGTTATCAAGATACTGTTGAATTTTATCTTGTAATCTACTTGAGCTATAACTAGAATCAGAAAAATGAGGTTCAGCTAATTTCACAATATGTTTGAAACGTACTGAATTATCAATTTCGGACAATTTTTGCAGTGTACTTAGTAACAAAGAAAAAGATTCGTACTCTATAGAAGAATGAATAGTATCTATACCAGCTTTGTGTGCTTGGCGTAGCAGTTCTGCCCAGTACAGCTCGTCACCTTTATCTCTACTCATTCTCATAGAACCAAAAATAATAGGACTCATGAAAAATTACCTACATCAAAAGCACACTTCCAAATAAATCGTTCACTTTCTTCATTTGCTAAAAAAGAATTTCTACCGTGAAGTACTTCATTGTCTTTCCATAAAATCGCCTGATTAGGCTTCAATTTTATAGGTAACGTGTTTTCTTGAATAAGAGAGCTTTGCTTTAAAAATGTATGTAACCTTTCGACTATTTCTCTGACTTCTTCATCAACATTGCTATCCACACAATAATAGTTCCAGTTGACTGTCCAGATGCCGTCCTTTTTGTCAATAACTTTATCATACCTGCTATCGCCTGAGCGCGAATGAGGAATGATATTAGAAGTAAGATACGCTAGTAATTCAGGATCTTCCACTTGCAATGCTTCTACTACGTCAACTGCGTTAATAAAAGTCGTCTCCCCACCTTGACCTGCATTAGCAACACAGCATAACAAGCTTGAATTTGGAAAATCAGGGATATAGCTTCCGTCAGTATGTAAGGGTTGAGCTTCCGATGAGTGACGATAGGCATTTTTAATTTTGGGATCATAGCGAATCTCCATCCATGCCTCGCCAGTGCGTTGTGAGCTTCTGTCATTAATAGTCGCGTCCTCAGCAAGAGGGGCTACTGTGCCTAACTGTGGGAATAGCGATTCATAAAAACCTTTTACATCAGATAGTTTAGAGGTTGGATCCAATACGACTACCTTAGTCTCACGATCCTTCCATGTCGAAAGGAAATCTGCACAACCTTGATTTGGGCTGTTTGGATCTATTGAGATAGTTTTAAACATTTTATAATCTCCTTAGCTGATTAAAAATTTATACTATTTTTATCATTTCTATAGTTTACCGCATAATCTTAATAGCCACTACTCAAATAAAATTGAAGAGCATAGGTTTTTCTTAACCTTATAAGCGGTAATGTCAAAAAGGCGTTTAAACATTTTTCACTCCAGTAACCCAATCATTAAATTTTTGTGAAAGCTTGGCTCTATCGAACTCACGTTTAGCTAGTGCCTGAGCATTCTTACCCATTTGTTTTAATTTTTCGCGATTTAAAGCAGCTTTCTCTAAAGCATCAGCAAACTGAATGGGACTCTCTGGACTAACGGTATATCCAGCATCTTCTTGTTTGATGAGCTCTGCTAACCAACCTGGATAGTTATTTAAGACCGGTAGGCCCGCAGCAATGTAGTCAAAAAACTTATTAGGTGAAGTACCGTAGTAAAATGCAGGAACGTTTGCTAGGATTTGCAACCCAATATCAGCCTCAGACATTAGTCCTGCTAGCCTAGTTTTATCTACAGGATCATGAAAGATGACATTCGAAAGTTTTAACTCTTGCGCTCTTTTTTGCAAAGCTGCTTTTTTCATACCATTTCCAACAAGGACCAGTTTGATCTCTTGCTGCTTTCTATTTTGCAGCTCTGACGCTGCCTCTATAACAGCATCTAAGCCATTTGCTAAGCCATGAGTACCCGTAAAAATAGCCATCAAGTCTGTTTTTTCTATGCCTTTAGGACGCCAACCATCTGGCTCAATAGCAAAAATATCTAAATCACAGCCATTCGGTATCATAGCAACTTTTTCTCTGTTGATACCACGGCTTATGATACCGTCGACAATACCTGGAGAGAGTCCAATGAGGCGATCTGCTGAATGATAAGACACCCATTCTAATATCGACATCAACCATAGTATAATAGGATTTTTTATGACGCCCATTGCCTTTGGTAATTCTGGCCATAAGTCTCTCACTTCAAATACAAATGGCTTTCGGCGTAGCCATTTTGCCATAATACCAGGAATAGAAGCAGTTAAAGGGGTTGTCGTGGCAAATATCAAATCATACTTTTCAGTCATTGCCACTTTGACAGACTTAGAAGCAAAGCTCAAAAATAATGATACGCGCTGTGCAAAAGTTAAATTATTAGAATAAGACAATTCAAACTCTATAATTTCGATCCCGTCTACATTGCCACGGCGCATCCCATTAATGAAAGCGCCAGTTAGCCCTGTCTGTCCATTACTGAATGAGCCACATACCATGGTCACTTGATGACCATTTTTAATCAAGCTCTGAGCCATGGCATATGATCGTATACCAGCGGATCCTTTAGGGGTAGAAAAATGCTGATGAAAGTAAAGTATTTTCATGTGATATCTTTAATAGTTGTATGAATAGTGGTAGGTTCAATAGCCGTGACCTCTAAAACAGGTACATTCGTTTCTTGATAATAGTACCTTGATTCTCTGCCTTCAACCATTCGAATCTTGAGCGCGCTTTTAGAATGAATTTCTAAAGTCATTTTGCCATTACTCAAAACATTATCTTTCAATACCCATTGGTCTGGCATCAAGCGCCAGCGCAAAACAGCATGGTCTTTAAAACCTTGAATCTCATCTGTCACTACTATCTGCTGCTTCTGAACTTTTATTGCACGTGAATGTTGACAACTCCATTCATCTTTATAGCTCGAGGAAAGCGTGTTCTTACGATATTTCATAGTTAATGGTTTCAACCAAGACGCAAATAAAAACCGACTTAATCTAGGCATCTGTAAATGATTATCAAATTGAACGGTATTATGACTCTCTACACCTGAATAATAGTCTAAATCGTCTGTAGTAGTGTTATAGCTAAAGGTGCCGCCATCCCGTAATACATTATCGCCTTTAAACCATAAATCTAAATGTAATGCATCGCATTGACTCGGTCTGAATTTAAACTTAGGAATTTTAAAGCAAATAAAAAAGTTCTGACTCCCACGGGTCATAAGCCCACTACTTGCAAAAAGCTGTGATTTATTAGGTAGAGCAACTTTGTTATTACTTAGTTTATCTATACCAAAGAAGTTTAAACTCTCATCATAAGATGCAGCAGCCTGATAATAGCTATGCCCATTAAATAAGGTACTGGCTAGCTGTACAGTAGGGCGAAAATCTCTATAATCACTTTGCCCAATAGGTAACAGCTTAGCGCCGTCATTTGCACCAAGGTTCGGCGCATCTCCATTGTCTTGTACCAATACATATAGCCAATCAGTTGCCTTGCTAAGTCGCTGATATACTTTTTTTGGGAATGCCGTCAGCTGCAACTGACGTCGTACTATTTCAGCCAAGCAGTATGAATCCAACATGACCCTATGATAATTAACAGAGTATTGGCTAAAACCACCATCTTTCATAATGAGTTTATTGGCGCGATTAGACAACCATTTTTCGCCCAAATGCTGCCAGTCTAGATATCGTTTGCTTGGCTTCGTTTTATTTAAAACAGCACCGCCAATATAGAGTGCTACTGCTTCAGATGTGCCATGGTTGTTATCTTGAGCTATTGCATAACTTAAGGTAGGCGCAATACGTTTTAGATGAATTTCGATTAAACTGAGTAGATTATCATTAATGGTATGAAGTTTACCTAAACTGATTAACGCGGTGACAAGATGCATCACTCGAATCGAAGCTTCTTGCCCACATTTCCAATTCGGCCCTAAATAGGCTGGATTTTTTTCACACCAATCATTAAGCCAGCTATCTAGTGTGACTAAGCCTCTGCCGTCTTGATAATGGTGTTCATACTCCACAAATTTGATTAACCAATCAAATCGTGACGCTTCCCAGACTCCTTTGATATCACCGATACTATCATCGAAATCTGGAATTTTATACCATACTGTCTCAACATCCTTAAACACCTTTTGAGTCAAAGGACTATAGAACCAGTTGGGTTTATTTTCTTCTAGGTGATAAGGAATATAGCCAAAAGCCTTTAGACTAAGGCGCTCAGATAAACCCGCATCAGCAGGCAAGTCAGTATCGGCAAAAAAAGTACCCGAAGGGAGCGTGGCCTCTAACCTAGTCACTGGATTCATGCCACTTTTGACGCCTAGTCGATAGGTCGCAACTCTAGCTAAATTTCCTAATCCTAGATTTAAGGCAGTGTTTGCTTTGGCTGTTATCAATTTATTAACCATACTCACTATTGCTGTCTCAAAATTTCAGCGACTTCAATCGTCGCTCGTGCTATTTCAAAGATATCTTCTGCCGTAATTGGTGCTTCTTTTCCTTCACGAATACTTTCAACAAAAGCGGCAGCGCAAGCGTCTTGTCCTTTGTCTTGGCGCATCAAATTCATCGCTTTAAAATCAGGCCAACCAAAGCCCTTGAGCTTGCGAAAGTTATCTAACTGTAAAACGCGACCTGCTGTGAACACTTCTATTCTTTCTTTGGGGAAGCTGGCTGCACCATTTGCTAGATAAAGAATAGTACCAAATGAGCCGTCTTCAAATCCTAAGGTAATAGAGGCTTTGTCTTCTAATACGGCAACACTATTGGTTTCGCCCATGCGACGTGCTTGGATAGAGACAATTTTTGAACCTGCAAGAAAACGCATTAAATCTATAAAATGGCACGCTTCACCAATAATGCGTCCACCACCCACATCATTATCTTGTGTCCAATGATCGGCAGGGATTTCACCCGCATTCATAGTCATGATAAAGCTTTTTGGTTCACTCACACTATCAAGTAGAGACTTCATTTTTTGAACTTGTGGCGCAAATCGACGATTAAAACCAACCATAATACGACTAAATTGTTCAGTCTCAATATTCTTATTATAAATCGCTTCGATACTATCAACTTCTGCAAGCGTTAGCGCCAGAGGCTTTTCTACAAACACGTTTTTATGCGCTGACAGTGCCTTCTGTACAAATTGCGCATGACTGTTATGACGGGTAGCAATCGTAACGGTATTGATATCTTTATTAGCCAGTAACGCGTCTACATCGGTAGATGCTTCAGAGAATCCTGTCTTTGCACCATGAATAACACCATTGATACCACCCGATGTCACTATCGTATGTAGCTGTGCAAAAGCACCTTTAAATGCCGGTATTAAAATTCTAGAAGCATAGTTTCCCGCCCCAATAAAGCCAACGACTGCGTTTTTTGGTTCGATATTGATAGGACGTAACACTACTTTTTTATCTAAACGTGTCTCTACCTCTGACTCATAGCTTAGCAATATACCTAAGCCTGATTTATCCTCCGTTAGAGACTCATAAGCCTTAGCCGCCTCTTCAAACTCAAAGCGGTGCGTAATTAGGCTGTCTACATTAAGAGTACCTGCCTCCATCATATCTAGCACAGCGACAAAGTTACGTTGCTCGGTCCAACGAACGAAACCTAAAGGATAGTCCTGCCCTTTTTCTTCATAATTGGAGTCATAACGTCCAGGACCATAAGAACAAGACACCTGAAAGCTTAATTCTTTCTCATAAAAATCTGCACGATTGAGTTCTAACCCCGTGACACCGACTAAGACAATACGACCACGTTTACGACTCATACGCGCGGCTTGAACGACTGGATCGCTTGCTTTGGTTGATGCCGTGATAATGACGCCATCGACACCCACACCACGACTAAACGCGATACCTGCAGCTACTGGATCTTCACCATTAGCAGGGTTGCATATCTCTGCGCCAAACTGCTTGGCCAGCTCAAGCTTACTTTGATCAAAGTCAATAGCAAGCACTCGACAACCATTTGCTCGTAGCATCTGAATGGTTAACAGTCCGATTAATCCTGCGCCAGTGACGACAAAGCTCTCACCAAGCGTTGGCTGTGCCAAACGAATACCCTGTAGCCCAATACTGGCAACGACGGTAAACGCAGCAGTCTCATCCGACACATTATCTGGTATCTTGGCGCATAGGTTCTTTGGCACCTTTACGATATCTGCGTGAGGACCATTTGATACGATCCTATCACCTACTTTGAAGCCTTCTACTAAAGAACCAATCTCAAGTACTTGACCAACATTACAGTACCCTAAAGGCAAAGGTTGACCGAGTTTAGACTTCACTGCATCATAAGTAGTTAAAAGGCCATCAGTCTGGACTTTTTCAACGACCATTTTTACTTTTTCAGGTTGTTGACGAGCTTTGTCGATATAAGAAGCTTTGCCAAAACCAACTAACATACGCTCTGTACCCGCCGAAATTAGCGATTTCGTTGTTGAAATGAGCAAGTGACCTGATGAGCAGCTGGGTGCTGGTGCTTCTGTTATCGTGGTTTGACCATTAGCCATGTCTTGAAGAATTTGTTTCATATTAGGACCATTATTTGTGTGACAATTTCATTAACAATGCCTTTTGGGCATGCCATTTTTCATCGGGTGTTAGATAGTTCCTCTTCAAAACTTCTGAGGCATTATTAACCAATAGCTGATATAAAGAGCCGTCTTCTAAAACTAAATTAATTTTTTGAGCAATATCTATTGGATTTAAGGGATCAAAATAAATCGCACCATCACCACATAAGTCTCTCGCAAAATCTCTATCAGATACTATTAGAGGACGTTTCGCTATAAAGCTTTCAGGGAATACAGCTGTGGAAGACTCAACCAAACTTGGGCATAGGACGATTTGAGAACTCAGATATTCGTCACAAATTACGTTGTTTGGAACATGACCAACTGTAAAAAAATACTCACTAACTCCCAAGTCTTGTGCTGATTTCTTTAATAACTTCCAACCATTTGATTCTTTAGGAATGGTAAATTTAAAAAATATTTTTCGATCACTGAGACTTTTAAGCTCTTTCAACGCTTGGGGAAGTATTAGTAGGTTTTTATGATGATAAAAACTTGATGGTATAAATACAACTATCTTATCATGCGAAGGTTGTACCTGACTCTGACGTTCGAGTAATCTTTGTTCAAAAGCAGGACTATAGCTATTACTGATAACAAAAACCTTATCTGAATCAATACCTAGATTTTTGACTAGCCTAGTCTTTACAACTTCAGTCTCTACAACAAAATTCTCTACGTTTCTAAAGAACAACTTCTGCTTAATTAAATCAAAGATTTCTTCTTTAAATCTTTGAATTTTAGAGGGATAGTTTTTTCTAACTTCTGGATATAGCATTTTACCTAAGGCAAAACCTTGTAAGTTATTAGCTTTTGGACGCCAATAAGAAGGGCCAAATACTACAAAAACCTGATCTGGTTTATACTTTCTTTCCAGCTTAGACAAATATTTACCTTGTTTGCTTTTTTTATAAAATGGTAAATTTGGCACAACATAACAAGCGTACAACTTATTACGTGTTGCACCTGATAGTTGGGCATCTATTTGAGGGCTACATACTAGTACCGTTTCAAAATCAGGATCATTAGCTACATTTTCTATGACGCTTAATCCAACTTGGATACCACCGCCGATACTTAGTAAACTACAGTCAAGAAACAATCTCATTACAACTACCTATTTTTTATCCAATAAAAACTCAATCAGATTTAATGAAACAGCTTTTCTTGAAAAGCTATTGTATACATTTTCAAATGCACCTATAGACATTTCTGATAGACTAGATTCATCCATCTTCTGAAAATCTATAAGAACTTTCATTAGTTCTGTTTCATTGATATGATTTATACTAATACCTGTATTTACAGTAACTAACTCATCATGGTTACCAGCAAGTTTAGAGAGTATTAAAGGTTTTTTCATAAAACTAGCTTCAATCGGGGTTAGTGGATTTGAATCTAATTTCGTAGGCAAAATAAAAGCATCAGAAACATATAACAACTCTTTTACTTCATCTTGATCCTTTTGACCGAGTAAAAATACATTCTCAAGTTTATTATCAACTTTGTAATTTAACATTGTTTCATGTAGTTCACCAGAACCTACATAAACAATAGAAAGGTTATCTTTTATATTATAATCTAAAGAAGAATATGCTTTCATTAAATCAAACACACCTTTATTATTATCAAGCCGTGCTACACAGATTAAAATTCTATTGCTTGGCTTAACGCCGTATTTTCTTATAATACTTTCCTTTGAAAGCATTGAGCTATCGGAAAAGAAATCTTCATCAACCGTATTAGGTAAAAAACCTATAGGCGAATTCTTGTTGTAGACTCTAATATAATCCATGGATTTTATATTCGGAACAACAAAACCATTTACTGAGTTAAAAACTATACTACGCAAACTCTCTATTATTTTGGAAGAATTTCTTTTGGATTCAAGATGACCTTCACTCCAGAGCAATATTTGTGTGGATATATATTTTTTGCATAATAAAACTTGAATAGTGGAAAAGGCATTCCAACTGCCACCTAAAATAAGCCATGTAGGTTTAAGTTCTTTTAAAATACTAATTAGTTCATAATTCAAATGTAGGTAATAATTTCTTAGATTAATATCTATGCTTCTAAGAAAACTATAATTATAATTATTTTCTTCTGGTGAAAATAACCATGATCTTCTAGGTTCTGTCTTAGCACAATATATTACATGCAGATTTATATTTTCTTTTTTCAACTCATGAGATAAAACGTTAAAAAAAGCTGTTCTATATGGTGTCGGAATGTTAGTAATAATCACAAGCATAATTTTTTAAGTCCGTTAATTTTATTTTATGATATATCACAATATATCTCAAATTCAATATTTATATATATAAAAAATATTATAATTGATATATTCAAATATATCCTCTGAAAAAACTCCTAAGAACCTATCAAAACCAAGAAAAATAAACCAAGAGAAAGAAAATACTAATAGTATTAGTCTGATTGGTTTTGCACTATTTATAAATATAGAAGAATATATTAATATAAATAGTATGTATTCATATCGATAGAATCTAGAGAAAGCAGTAGGAGATACAAATAATAAGCAAATAGCGAAAAATAAGAATATTGCTAAACCAGATTTAAGTCTCTTATCAACTTTGTTTTTAAAAATGAAGAAAGTAAAAAAAATTGTAAATAACGATTCAAATAAGAACTGAATTATAGAACTTGAATCTAATTCATTATTTTCAGAAACTCTAGCAGTTAATTTCGCACCTAAACCTGCGTCAACACTGTTTACAGCTACGATTGAAAATAAAGATAAAAATAGACATAAAAATAAAAACAGCTTGATTCTTTTTTTTGTATTATTGAATTCCGAAGCGCTTATATAAGATATTACGGGAAACGGTATCATACTAAAGTGAACTAAAGGCGCTATAAGTTGAAACCATTTATTTTTATTTTTTAGAAAATAGACATAGCCTAACAATGCAAAGCTAAAAGCTAATCCTGATCGAATAGCAGAACCCTGAAAAGCAAAAAAAGTTATAGTATTAGTATAAAAAAATAAAAATAGAAGACCAGACTTACTCCAAAGCTGTCCAGCTATAAATATTAAAAAACACCCTAAAACTGTTAGACTAACGTGTATATAGTAAGGATCTTGAAATATAATAGATATAAATTTTATCACTAACCAAAATAAGGGTTCAGCGGATCCCGTAAGGTTTGTAACTGTAGAAAATTCAGTAAAAAATTCAGTAAAACTTGCATTTATTATCCATTCAAAAGCATTATAATAGTGAAACATATCTTCGCCAAAACCAATATTACTGCCTATATAATATGGTCTATTTGCTAGCATAATAGACAAACAGACACTTAAATAAAGAAAAATAATAAATTCATACACCTTTGTATAATTATAATTAACTGGTTTAGCATAGTATTTTATTACAAGATACAGTAAAAGAAATACTTTTGGCGAAAATATTAAAAAAGTTACTATAAACAGTAAAGCAACAAATATCATTAAGCAATCCTTTTATAAAAACTCAATATCTTCTTAATACAAGCATTAGAAATTTTTTACATAAAAAATACAGCTTTTTTTGCTATATGTTTTTTAGTAAATTATCTTTTATTATAACTTCTGTTTTTTTCAATAAAAAATTTAAATGATAGTTAAGTCTTTATAGAATAAATAAAGCACATATCGTAAAAAATTTTAGAGAGGTCATTATCTATAACTCTTTGGCCTAAGGTTTGCTCGTACCCATCTTTCTTAGATGAGGTTAAAATTAGCAATATAGTATGAAGACTATAGAATACGTAACTATTAATATTCTACTTAAAGTAATAAAACGTAATAATTATCTTTTTACAGATAGCACCATTTGTATAAGTACTTTTTCCCTTGTCAATTTTAACTACCATTACAAGGTTTGGCAATCGCTACACAGTTACAAGAATAAATAGTTTCAGGCTAAAATAATTTTTCTCATATATAATAGAATATCGTTGCTACTTCAAGCTATCAAAATCATAGTTTTTTTCTGTTTTTAAAAAATATGTTACTACGCAGATATTTTGTATTACAGCATGTAAAGTATAAGTTAATAAAAAACTCCAAGCTACACCATAAATTCCATACCCATTCTTTAGAAAGAACGAAACTAAAGATACTATCGTAATAGCCCAAATAGAATTAAATAAAAATGCATACCATTGTTTGTCTATAGAAATAAATAATTGACCTACTACTGTATTCAAGCTATTTACTATAGCTGTAACTATAAATATAATAAAAATATTAATATTTTTATTATAAATAGCACCATACTTAGGTAATATAACAATTAATATTAAAAAAACAAATATTGATATGAAAATTGTGATTGAAAAATTAATAAATACTTGTTTTATATATCCATTTATATTCATCTCATTAACATTGCTAGAAAAATGCGCCAGAAGTAAATTAGATATTACTCCAGGTATAAATAGTATTATAGCAAACCATTGCATTGCTACAGAAAAAACTGCTATATTTTCGCCAAGCGAATACTTGTTCATCAGTGTATAAACCACTCCAACAACTGGAGTTACTAACAAAGCAGAAAGGAAAACTGGAAATGACTGCTTTATATATCTTAATGAATCATTTTTATTATTCTTAGATTCGTAGAGTTTTTTACTATAGATAGAAAAAAATACAAGAAGGCCACTAACAAAATTTGCTATGCCAAACGAAAGAAATATAAAATCTAAATTTTTTAGATAACTAGAAAGCGATAAAAGCAGTAATATAATTACTGTATTAATTATATTGATTGTAGCAATTTTTATTTTTTTCGCCTGACCATATAGTACAGATATAGTTAGGTTAAAAAAAACGAAAGAATATGAAGAAAATAATATTATTGTAAAATTCAAATCCCTAAAGTATGAGATAGAAGGTATTAAATTAAATCTAATTATAAGGTATAGAATAGTAAAGGTTACGAGAGAAATAAAAGCTGTTATCTTTATAGCTTTAAATAAAACATTAATAGGATCTTCATTTTGTGCGATATTCTTAGTTATTATGGGATTAAGACCAAAAGTAGCAATTATTTGTAAAGATATGATTGCATTATAAAGAACTGCATATCTACCATATAATTCATCTCCCATGAACTTAATCATTATGAATGAGGATACTATTATAACAAATCTACTTATTCCATTTCCTAATATGAGGTAGATTAAGTCTAAGTTTTTCTTTCCAAGAATCAATATTTTATGCATTTTAAGCCTATACAATTTAATACTTTATCATTTTTTGAAAAATATATATTCCCAAATTGCGTATGATTAACCAATATTAGATGTATATTTATATTTGTATTATCTAGTAACTCCAAAGATGCAAGTTTTATATTTACAGCAACGCTACTAGGTAATTTTTTAATATTTGGTTCAATTGCTAAAATATTGAAACCTTGGGCTGCTAATTTTTGAGCAATGCCTAGAGCAGGACTTTCACGCAGATCATCAATATCTGGTTTAAAAGCTAAGCCATAACAAGCTATAGTGACATCTTTAATACTTTTTTCAGGGTGGTCACGTAGGAACTCAATAACCTTTTCATTTACCTTAGCGATTACCCACTCAGGCTTACTCTCATTCACTTCACGGGCAGTACGAATCAATCTAGCTTCATCTGGTGTCTTAGATACGATAAACCATGGATCCACAGCGATACAATGCCCACCTACACCAGGGCCTGGTTGTAAGATATTTACCCGTGGATGACGATTGGCTAAGGCAATGAGCTCCCATACATCGATATCTAGCTTATCGCAAATCATAGATAGCTCATTAGCAAAGGCGATATTGACATCACGGAATGAGTTTTCAGTCAGCTTACACATCTCAGCAGTACGAGCATTCGTCGTCACACAGCTGCCTTTTACAAATATATTATATAAATCACAAGCCGCTTTAGAGCATTTGGCTGTCATACCTCCTACAATACGATCGTTACTAATGAGCTCTTGTAGTACCTTGCCTGGCAATACACGCTCAGGGCAGTGTGCTATTCTAATATCTGAGTGTTCACCTGCTTGCTGAGGAAAGCTTAGGTCTGGACGGGCTTGACTTAAAAAATCCGCCATTTGTTCAGTAGCGCCTACTGGTGAAGTTGACTCTAGAATGACTAGATTGCCTGCTGTCAAGAATGGCGCTAGTGCTTTGGAAGCGGCTTCGATATACTTTAAATCTGGATCATGATTTTCTTGAAACGGAGTGGGTACAGCGACGATATAAGCATCTGCTGCCACTGGATTCATCTGTGCTGATAGCTTACCTTGAGAAACCACATCTCTTACCAAAGAATCTAAATCAGGCTCAACAATGTGTACCTTGCCTTGATTAATCATGTCAACGGCATATTCATTAACATCAACACCAGTGACTGTAACCCCATAAGCTGCAAATGTAGCAGCCGTAGGTAAACCGATGTAACCCAAACCAATGACACAAATATGACTAAATTGAGAGTTCTTCATTTATTACTTATACCTATATTAGACGTTCTTCAAGAAGTTAATAATTTGCTGACACGCAGTACCATCTCCATAAGGGTTATGGGCTTCTGTCATCTTTTTATATAAGTCTTGGTTTTCTAGCAGTTCCATCACTGAATCCTCAATCACAACAGGGTTGGTACCAACCAGTTTTACCGTCCCTGCTGATACCGCTTCTGGGCGTTCCGTCGTATCACGCATGACTAATACTGGTTTACCCAAAGAAGGCGCTTCCTCTTGAATACCGCCTGAATCTGTCAAAATCAGATAGCTCTTATTCATTAGATAGACAAAAGGTAAGTAATCTTGAGGCTCAATCAGTTTGATATTATCGATGCCTGATAATAATTCATTGACCGGTTTCTGTACGTTAGGATTAAGATGTACGGGATAAACAATTTGTACCTCTGGGTTTTTTTGAGCGATATTAGCAAGTGCTAAGCAGATATCTTCAAACCCTTGACCGAAGTTCTCTCGGCGATGACCAGTTACTAAAATAAGCTTCTTACTCGCCTCCAAGAAATCGAACTGCTGTGCAAATTTTGTTTGCATATTTTGATCAGTTTCCACTTTTTCTTTAACCGTTAACAAAGCGTCAATGACGGTATTGCCTGTAATGACAATATTAGTGGTATCAATATTTTCTTTAATAAGGTTATCATAAGAGTTTTGTGTTGGAGCAAAATGATACTGCGTTAAGACACTGGTCAATTGTCGGTTGGCTTCTTCGGGCCATGGAGAATATATATCGCCAGTACGTAAACCTGCCTCGACATGACCTACCTGCACTTTATGATAGTAAGCAGCTAATGAGGCAGCAAAAGTAGTTGCCGTATCACCATGAACCAATATGACATCGGGCAGCCAAGTATCAAACACCTCATTAAGTCCTGTTAAAACTCCGGAGGTAATATCAGCCAAAGTTTGTCCTGGCTTCATCAAATTTAAGTCAAAGTCTGGCTCCAACTCAAATAGACTAAGAACCTGATCTAACATCTCTCTGTGCTGACCTGTCACACATACCTTAGTTTCGAACTCATCATTTAGCGCTTTTAAAGCTATCGCTAAAGGTGCCATTTTTATGGCTTCAGGGCGTGTTCCAAATACCAAAAGTATCTTTTTCATTATTTACTTCCTAGTTTTCTTGTGAATTATACCCTGCTACAAACTGCTTAAATTTCTGCTTTAGCCAATGGACATCAAACTCTTTTTGCTTTTCATTCAACTCAAACAATACTAATTCAAGCTCATTTAATGGAAAGCTATGCTCTATGGCTTGCATGATAAGAGGGTGATAAGTGGCTTCAACGTTATCCTCACCGATGATCAGCTCTTCATAAAGCTTTTCTCCATCTCTAAGTCCAGTAAAGATGACTTCGATATCACCCTCAGGATGGGCGGCATCTTTAATATCAAAACCACTTAAGTGAATCATTCGCTGCGCCAAATCGACAATCTTGACCGGCTCGCCCATATCAAGCACAAATACTTCACCACCCGATGCCATCGCACCTGCTTGGATGACTAAGTTTGCCGCTTCTGGAATCGTCATAAAGTAACGGGTCACATCAGGATGGGTCACCGTAATAGGCTTACCTTGTTCTATTTGCTTAGTAAATAAAGGCACAACAGAGCCTGACGAGCCTAGCACATTGCCAAAGCGCACCATACTGATACAAGTATGGCTATCTGTCTGGCTTAGTGCTTGGCAGACTAACTCTGCCAGACGCTTAGAGGCACCCATCACATTGGTCGGTCTTACGGCTTTATCAGTCGAGATAAGCACAAAGGTTTCGACATTGGCTTTGATAGCGGCTCGGGCACAGTGATAAGTGCCTTTAGTATTATTAATAACGCCTTCAAAAGGATTATGCTCTACCATTGGCACATGTTTATAGGCGGCTGCATGATAAACCGTTTGGATGTTATAGAGATTCAGTATTCTAAGCAGGTTCGATTCATTGGTGACATTACCGATGATCGCAATAATTTTAATATCTTGATAAGCAGGCGTATTGGCTTGTTTTATGGTTAGCTCTTGATGGATACTATAAAGCGCAAACTCAGATAGCTCATATAGTACAAGGCATTTTGGCTTATTCTTGATTACTTGGCGACATAACTCGCTACCGATAGACCCACCAGCGCCTGTAACTAACACGCACTTATCTTTAATATTTAGTTGGAGTAATTTTTCATCAGGTTCGACAGTCTGTCTGTCTAGCACATCTAAGATA
>Ga0098067_1000376_pt1 | contig 17224 bp, 13 predicted proteins | sample 26_taG_FD_92578 | JGI IMG/M metagenome (GOLD analysis project Ga0098067, IMG submission 92578) | Marine viral communities from Cariaco Basin, Caribbean Sea - 26_WHOI_OMZ | ecosystem: Environmental > Aquatic > Marine > Oceanic | place: Caribbean Sea: Cariaco Basin | collected 2014-11-09
ATAGACCAGTTTGTTGTGATTGGAGTCGGTGGTGACTTTAAAGCGTTTGTGGCGACGGCATTTGATGCTGTATTCCTCTTTGATGCTTCTGACCATGTAGGGACTGATGTTATGACCTTGCTCACTTAGATGCGCATGCAGACGCTCAACACCATAGCGCTCATGAGTTTCACTGTGAGCGGCTCTAACCAATAGCTCAGACTGGTTACGATGTATCTGTTGGTCGCTGATATCGCGACCCAGCCAATCGTAATAGCTTGATGGCTTTACTCTCAAGACGTGACACATGCGAGTGATGCTAAAAATCTGCTGGTTGTCTTTGATAAAGGCGTACTTCACTAACTGTGCTTGGCAAAGTACGCCGTCGCCTTTTTTAATATTGACCCCTGCCGTCAAATCCGTAGAACCAAACTTGGGAGATTTTAGTTACGCAGCTTGACGATAAAAGTCAAATCACACCTGTCTAGGCGGTTTATAGCCTAAACCCTTTTTAATTCTCGTTTGGTTGTAGTACAACTCGATATATCTAATTATATTGTAGTGGTCAACTAAATTTAGACAACCGAACCGCCCCGGTATTTTCGTATTCTCTCAGAAAATTGAGCCTCCGATATAGTCGAGGCGGTTCAGATTAACCATTGCCATTAATAAGGCAAATTTATAGGTCGAGGTATAGGAGCTAGATTCAAGCAGCCACTGAATACGTCTTAAAAAGTTGAGCTGGAATTCTGCCGTGGGCACTATAACAATCCTCTAAAAGCACACTAACTCACTCCAATAAAAGTGGTAACTGTGCTGTAAAATATCTCTATATCAAATAAGGACTCTTGGGGCTATCTGTCCTAGATCATCTTCCTTATATAAAACAGTACTTATAATTATATTTAATTAGCTTATTTGGCATACCGGCCTGTCACGCCGAGGGTCGCGGGTTCGAGTCCCGTCCGCTGCGCCATATTTAAAACGAATTTAGACTTTCGAGTTTAAGCAAGTTTCGCCTCAAACAATCTAATTGTTTGAGTTTTTTTAGTGTCTATATTTTCTCTTAAGCCCTTTATTTATAAGATCTGAATGCTTTATCTCTATTCATCTTTACCAAATTTTCTACTCTTTAACAATGGGTAACCCACCCAAACCTAAGACACTAACCTAATAGAATTAAGCTGCGTGAAATAGTTTCTGCATTGGCATAAAGCCGCCATTGCCCATGTTCGGGCGCTCGTTATTGTAGTGGTACAACCAGTGTTCTGCTTGTTCTCTGACTTGAGCTAAAGTAGTAAACAGCTCTTGGTTTAACCAATCATACCGCATCGTTCTATTATAGCGCTCCACATAAGCATTTTGCTGTGGATTACCAGGCTCAATATAGCTGATAGCAATATCTTGCTCTAGTGCCCAGTCTTTGAGTGCATTACTAATGTACTCAGGACCGTTGTCACATTTCACTTGATCAGGCTTGCCTCGATATTCAATTAGCTGGTTCAGACTGCGTATCACTCTTTGAGCAGGTAGTGAAAAGTCAATCTCAACGGTTAGCGCCTCACGGTTATAGTCATCAATCACATTGAACAGCCTAAAGGCGCGGCCATCATCGGTTAGCGCATCATGCATGAAGTCCATGCTCCAGCTTTGATTGATACTTCAGGTACTGCTAGAGGTATGGGTTTGGCACGTTTAATACGGCGCTTGGGCTTGATTCTAAGGTTCAATTCAAGCTCACAGTAGATGCGATACACGTGCTTGTGGTTGTATTGTAGGGCAACCCCTGAACATTACGCAGGCTTAAAAAGCATAATCCAAAGCCCCAATTCTTATTCTTCTGCGTCAGATCTATTAATAAATCCGCTATTAGCTTGTTCTCATCAGAGGCAACTGACTTATGATAGTAGCAAGTGGCGCTGATCTTAAAGATATGGCAAGCCCTGCGTATGCTAATAAAACGCTCTTCAATGTAGTAACAAGCCATCTCACGGCGCCTTGATGGCGCTACTACTTTTTTGACATGGCATCCTGTAATATGTCAGATTTAAGATATTCATCGGCAGACATCTTCTTTAGTCGAGCGTTCTCAATTTCAAGCTCTTTAAGACGTGAGATTAAAGAGGCATCCATATCGCCGTATTTAGAACGGCAGTTATAAAAGGTGCTTTGTCCAATATTGTGGTAACGGCATAGCTCAATGATAGGGACACATTGCTCTGCTTGCTTTAAGATGTTGACGATTTGGTTGTCGCTAAAGCGGGTCTTTTTCATAGGGTTCTCCTGCTGATAGTTTAGCAGTTAATCTCTATTTCTAAGCGTTCTTATTTATCGGGAGGATTACCCCTGAATCAAATTAATCGGCCTCTGATAAAATCGAGGCGGTTCAATTTCATGATATGGGCTGTATCGATTTTATGAAGACTTAACTATAAGTTAGTTTTATGATATTAACCCTAGGCATAACTCTTTTATTTTGAACTGACTATAAATATATAAAACTGACTTGGTTATCTTTTAGATCTCCAAGTCAGTTAAATGGAAAAACATAGTGACTATATTCAAACTTATATAGTCGATCCACTATAAAATAAATACAGCGATACGGGTTACATTTTGCGCAGCCTCTGTCTGCGTAGGCATAGCAATCAAGAAAAATGTATCTCTGTATCGCGTGGTTGTATTTGTACCTTCTTTATTTAGTACTGACTATATTAAAAAAACAGTAGTCCGATAGTAATTGGTATAGCACTAAATATAAGAACCATAAAACAAATGCCCATTATGTCACGAGCTTTTAAACCTGCAATAGCTAATAACGGTAAGGTCCAGAAAGGCTGGATCATATTTGTCCAAGCATCACCCCATGCAACAGACATAGCTATTTTTGGAATATCGACACCAAGAGCTGTACCAGCTGGAATCATAATTGGGCCTTGAACTGCCCACTGTCCTCCACCCGAAGGTATGAAGAAGTTTAATACTCCAGCACTCAAGAAAGAAAAGAAGGGAAATGTAAATTCTGTTGAAATATCAGCAAAGAACAAAGAAATATTATCAGAAAGTCCAGATGCTACCATCATTCCCATGATTCCGGCATAAAATGGAAACTGGATTATAATGCCACTTACATTTTTAACTGCATGAGTGACACTGTTTAAGAACTTTCGTGGAGTACCATGAAAAAGAATACCTAAGAACAACATTATGAAGTTAACAACGTTTAAATTTAAATCAAAACCATTATTTCTAAAATGTAAAAATACAAAAGCAAGTCCTAAAACACTAATTATGATAGAAATAATCTTACTATTTTCTAGCCTATCAGATGGAGTTGGATCAACAGGCAAAGGTTCTAATGTGTCATCTTCATTTTTATCTAAATTGATGTCTTTAGATAACTCAAATCGAATATACTTGGTTGAAATATAACGATTAAATATTGGTAGTGTGATAAACAAAGAAACAACTATAAATATATTAAAGGTACTAAATATTGTTTCAGTAATTGGGATCAACCCTATTTGTTCTTCTAAAAAATGGCCGGGTGTTGCTAATAGCAAAGGAATAGAACCTGACAATCCACCATGCCAAAGTAAAAGTCCACTATAGGCAACAGCAACAAGAACTCTATAGTCAGCTGAAGGAACTTTTTTAAATACCTGAACAGCTATGAGTGCTCCAACAACAAGACCAAAACCATAATTAATTAAATAAGCTAATATCGTTACGACTGTAACTAGAATAACAGCTTGGCCAGGTGTGTTTGCGAAACCACTTATTAAGACTAACCCTTTCTTTACGGTAGATGTATTAGCTAAAATAGATCCTGTCATTACAACTAGACACATTTGCATAGCAAAAGCTAATAAACTCCAAAACCCCCCACCCCAATAATTTACCATTTCAACCGGTGAAGTATCAGTCGTCAGAACTCCTAAGGTAAAAACAATTAAAGTTAAAATTATGGCAAATAAAAACGCGTCAGGTATGAACCGTTGTATAAAGTGATCAAGTCCTTTTGATATTGCTTCCATGCTCATTTCCTTTTATTAATGAAAAGCTATCTTGTTAATTTATATATATCTTTTAAAAAATTAAAGCACACACGATATGAACTATAGTAAATTCGCTATAAAAAAGATACAGCGAGACTAGTATAAAGTTTTTGCAGCCTCTGTAAGCTTAGATACAGCAAGCAAGAGAAATTTATAGCAGTTGCGCATCACATTACAACGTATTGATTTTATTTGGTATCGACTATAGTACCTATATTTAACACAGTCAATTAAACACTAATTTACTTCTTATAAACTAGGACGTTTCAGACCATGTTTAGTTGCCTGCTCAAAAATAAAAGCTATTTTAAGCAAGGATATATCTTGATTAAAGGGAGCTATTATTTGCAATCCAAAAGGCAAACCATCTTCTGCAAACCCAGCAGGGATAGAAATCGCTGGACAACCTGTAACTGTAATAATTGAACATGACTCCATCCAGTCAATATAGGTATTCATTTTATTTCCGTTTATTTCTGTTGGATATTCAATACCTGCATCAAATGGCTGTACCTGACTAACAGGAGTTATTAAAAAATCATATTTTTCAAAAAATATATTCGTTTTATTATATAATAATGACCTATCTTTTTCAGCCCTTCTTATGTCACTGCTCTTTAACTCAACTCCTTTTTTAATATTCCATCTAACAGTTTCTTTAATGTATTTTTCTTTATCTAATAGATAAATATCCTCATAACTCAGTGCAAACTCATTTGCCCTTAATATTTGAAAAGTTTCAGCAGTGTTGGTGAAATCTATACTATCTTCTTCTAAAAAACAACCTAGGTTGTTAAAAACATCTAGTTGTCTATTAAACATTTTTCGAACACTAGTAGAGATAGGTACAGACCCTCCTAAATCAGCTGAATACGCTATTCTAATATTTTTTAAAGGCTTAGATTCTGAAAGAATATCTGATGTTATATTACTATAATAAGAAAGTGGGTCATATTTATTTCTTCCTGCCATAACCGATAGCATAAGTGTTAGATCTTCAACGTTTCTTGCTAAAGGACCTTGGACAGATAATGGAGAATAAATAAGATTCTTATTTTTTATTGGAATTAATCCTGGTGATGGACGTAAGCCTACAACATTATTATAGGCAGCTGGATTACGACAAGATCCACCCATGTCACTTCCATCAGCTAGAGCAATCATACCTGTAGCAAGTGCTGCTGCTGCACCTCCACTACTTCCACCAGCAGTTTTTGTTAAATCATAAGGATTGTACGTTGTTCCAAATATTTTATTAAATGTATGAGAACCTGCTGCAAATTCAGGTACATTGGTTTTTCCAATAACAATAGCTCCTGCCTCTAACATTCTTTCGACGCTAATTTCGTTTTCATTAGGATAATTTTCACTATAAATTTTTGAGCCAAATGTAGTTTTGAATCCAATTACATTATGCGTATCTTTTATTGCTATTGGCAAGCCTAGTAATGGATATTTTGATATATTTTTATTAAAATTAGCATCCATAATTTCAGCTTTTTTTAAGATATCATCCTCCTCAATATTAACTATAGCATTAACATATGGATTAACCTCTTTGATTCTTTTTAAATGACTAATTACAACTTCTTTTACTGAATATTCTTTCGCTTTAATTCCCTTTACTAATTCTGTAGCTGATTTATAAATTAGCGAATTTGACATATATTAATTCCTTTTTTATTTAATTAATTAAATTTAAATATTTTTTCTTGTTAAATAATACGCACTATTTATAAAAAATAATTCATTTTAACAGAAAATTTAGTGGTAGATAAATATTATTTATAACTCATATTTTCACGTATAGTTAATTTAGACTGGAAATTATATATCCATTAAGTTTATAAACATAAACTCACTTTAAATTAAAAATATTTTTATAATAACCCTAAGATATGTAACTCAACCTAATTTACCAAAATTTTATAATTTTTTACTCAATAAATTGCCAACTATTGAACTAATCTTTAAACACACATACAACATGTAGAGCCTACCTTTTGATTATAATAAGGCGCACATTATTATTATTGTTTTTATCTGACGGCCTTATTGAAAACATTATAAAAAACCATGTATCAAGCTCTAAACTATAGCCATTAACTGTTCTTTTCTATCCACTCTTTTAACCCATCTACATTACGAAAATCATCCCAACTCCTACAAGGCACATGCGGTAGCAAGTTATTTACCATTCTGGACAAAGCATTTCCCGGACCTATCTCTATCACCATGCTCGGCTGATATTCTTCAATACTTTCCATACAGCAGTACCAATCTAATGCATGATCTATTTGACGTGATAAGATATCTAAACCTTGATTTGTCTCACTGTACCTTATACCTTCAGTGGCACTAATAATCGGTGTTGTCATAGTGGATAAAGCTAATGAGTCTGTATATTTACGGAACTCTGCTGCCGCACCTTGCATCATTACCGTGTGCGACGGCACTGATACGTTTAGCAGCTGCACATTTTGTGCACCCAATGTCTGGGCAATTTGTGTAGCCTGTTCAAGATTTTTTTTGTGACCACCTATAATGAATTGGTCTCTATTAATCTTGATAGATAGATAGGTTTTACTCTCTTCAAGCAATTGATTCAGCTTACTATCAGGCACACCTTTGATTGCTAATAACCCGCTAGACTCTGTCACTTCTTGCTGCATGAGGTTGGCTCTTTGACTAACTAAATCTAACCCGTCCTCAAATGTGAGTTGGCTACTACAACAAAAGGCACTTGCTTCTCCCAAAGAATACCCAGCAAAAGCCGTTGGTGCTGCAATCAATTGACGTAGCTGATGCCATCGATAATATTGCAAAGTATAAATAAACGGTTGTGCAACTTTGTTATCAAACAACTTATCACTATCAGAATTTTCATCGAATAACTCTGGTGCTATAGCGCTTAGAACGGATTGCTCATGCTCCGAGGTATAGGTCAGTATTTCATCCACGTGCTTTTGGCTTTGTAGACCTTGCCCACTAAATAGGATAATTAAATTCATTTTCCACCTTATAAAAAAATATCGTGACGGCCAATAGATCAGCACTGCCACCTGGGCTGAGGTTATTATGAATAAAATACTGATTGATATTACTTACTTTTTGGCGCCAATCTGATTGATGTACGCCCCCTGCTTGCAAAAACTGTTTCGCCAATGCTTGAGCATTTTCTAAGTCTTTTATTCCACCTCGCCACACGATATTAGTATCTGATAATACGGATATCAGTGTCATTAATGCTTGCATACTGGCTTTTTCAAAATCTTGAGTGCTATAAATAGTGTCATAGAAACATGGCAAAACGTCAGTTAAAATAATCTCAAAGCCATTAGAAACCATCTCGATAGCACCAGTTATGCCGTGCTTCTTAAACATTTTTTGACCGTGGCTATCTGGCTCACGCTGCAGACGAGTCGTTAAATCAAACTGCCACCGAGCTACCAGTTGCTCACAGATATTCTTAGCGGTTAGTGGTATTTCTGCTTGTATACATCTACCAATCGCTGCACAGACAAAACCTAAATTAAATATTGCACCCTTATGAGTGTTAATATTGTTGGTCGCCTCTCTCATTTTTGCTTCTTGGTAAATTCCCATATTTTTTAAGTCATCGAATGGTCTGTCATCATGGCCAAACTGACTCAACGTGGAAAAATATCCTTTCAAAGAGTTGATACTATTAATAAAGGTAAGGTGGTTCATATCTGTGTGGCTACCATTGCTAGACGGACAGACCAATCCTGGTTTATTCTCCAGACTTAATTCATCATATAAAGCTTCACATGCTAACTCATCAATCTGCTGCCAGACTGCCTGTTTGGGCAATAAATGCTTGTTTGTTCGATCTAATAAAGTGTTCAAATTCATCAGTATTCCATCCTAGTAATACGTCTATTTTTTGAAGTTTGATATCACAATGGGTTTTTACTAAAACGGTTGGGACATCAAACATAATGGCGTAGATTAGCTCATTAAAAGATACGTCGTTACATCCATGTAACCTTATCTCTCCATCTAACTTTAAACCCACGGCAGATTGCGCAAGCAGCTTAAAGGCTTCCACTGCTAATAATATTTGTGAAATATTATTGCTGTGTGCAACGATTAAAATATCCAAATCTGATGTGGGTTTCACAAAAGGCAAACCCGTAAAGTATTGATTGGCAAAGGAGCCATAGACACGCACATCACAATTTAAATAAGCACAGCGTTCAATAAATTGTTGAGTAGGTCTTTGAATCGCTTTCGGTAACTGAGGTATTAAAGCCTCAAGCGCTAAAGGTGGCTTGATAACGTCAGGAGTTGTAGATAGCGTTAGTGCCAATCGATATTTACGACCGTCCTCTATATAACTGGTCGCAACCTTGATGACATCATTTATATCTTGTCTACAAGCCGTCAGTGGTTGTTGAGACTCAATCATCTTACCAACAGCCATGGTCACCGATAAAGGTAGAGATGCATTCATAAAGTCATATGGCTCATGGCGCTGTAAGTAAACTAAATCATGACGTTGCATACATCTCACCTCTATAAAGACCTGTGTAATATTAAGCGGTCAAAACTGACTGAACAATATCATTGCATAACAAACGCCCTTTTCTTTCTTCTGCCACTTGCCGGCGATTATCTATAAGAAAATCATCAATATGTGTGAGTTGGGATTCAAGAGCGTTTTCGACCAAATGTTCATCAAGCGCTTTCCAGATATCATTAACCGCGCCCATTGCATAGTAGTTCTCTACACCTGGGGCAAAAATGGCTGATGTCTGTGATAACGACTTCAGCTTATCTAACGGTATCTTAGTCACCCTCGACATCGCATTTAAATCCATCACTTTCACTTGGCTGGATTGCATAGCAAATACTTGATTTGCCATGAGACCATAAGACAAGAATCCACCACTGACCGCCTCACCCAAAACAATGGCTAAATTTGGATGACCGCTGCGTTTTAGCAGATCAACACAAGATGCCAGATGAGCAAACGTTCTATTGAGACATAACAACTCGTCAGCTCTCGATGAGTCTTGTCCCATCGTGTCTACGATAAATACGATAGGCGTTTTTTTACCTTGTGCTATGACATCTAATATCTTATTGGCAAGTGTCATTGCAATCAGTTGGTTCATAGCGGCGGAATCAACGGTACCAATGATTTCAACCTTGCCCATTTTGGTTTCTGCACTACCTCGTATCATTGAATGCTCAATGTGATACTCAAGCTCGTTAGGAAACAACGCTTCTAAAATTGTTTTCGTTTGCATGATATTATCCTTTTTTAATAGCTCTAATCTGTTGAGCGCTAAGCATGGAAATAGATTCAGGGTTGTCTATATTCATCGACTGCCAAATTGGTATGCTGTCTTTTTCACCAAACCATTTATCATATTGGCTTTGTAATGAGGCTTGCTGTTGCTGTAAATACGCTAAGTCCAAATCAATAGCAGGTTGCTGCAGAGCCTCAACAATCCCTTGAGTAATATCATTTACATCATCTTCTACCAAAAATTCGACATGATTGAGCAAATAACGCGTTTTACCACCTGTGACTCGCCATACTAAAGCCCTGTCTTTAGAATCAAACTCTTCTACACCTTTAATGGTTTCAATCACTTCAGGCCCTGAAAGAGCCAGACGCCCCTCCTCTGTCATAATGACATGTGTACTTAGACATGCACATATACCCATACCACCGAAGGCACCATTCGTACCACCGATGACGGTAATAATAGGAATGCCCGCATTGCGAACCTTTAACATCGCACGCATAATCTCAGAAATCGTAATCAAACCAGCATTTGCCTCGTGAAGGCGAACACCACCTGAATCAACCAAAAAGATGATGGCTTTGGGCTTTTCTTTAATAGCTTTGAGTAACATGCCGACAATTTTTGCCCCATGTATTTCCCCTACAGCACCACCCATGAACTTGCCTTCTTGAGCAATCATGTATATTGGCTCATCTTGAATTTTTGCCTGCCCAATAATGACACCATCATCGAAACTGCCTACGATATCTAACGAGGCAAGGTTGGGACTCACAGGGATGCTACCGGGCTTAAGAACTTCTTGAAAACTGTTCTTATCAACAATACTGGCGATTCGATTACGTGCCGTCTTTTCATAAAAGCTTTGTTGAATATTTGAATTATCCATGTGATTCTTCCTCTAAGATATTAATCGCTTGGCTTAAGCGTAAACTCACTACTGCAGGAGTCGCGCCCATATCATTGACCTTAAACTCCAATCCGCCTACTGCATAACGACTAGAGAAATCCTGCAACACAGTCTCCCAAATATGATCAAAGCCTGCGACTGACGTATCAATAATGAATTTACTACTTTCATTATTCGCTAGCGGTGTTACTAATACTTCTAAATTGCCTGAACCAACCACACCGCAAATAACTTCTTTTCTGATATTTTCGATAGGTTGTGAAATGAAGTCGAAATTAAGTACATTCATAGTTATATCCTTAGTATTATTTTTACCAGTTTCTGAAACGGCTTGGTGGAGAGTAAGTACCATTGGACCACTTCACTAAATCTTTGACAGATTTGGCGGCCAATAGATCTCTCGTCGCTTTTGAAGCATCTACGCCAATATCTTCTGGTCTTTGGATAATCCCACGCTGTCTTAACTCTTTGACTTTTTCATGATCTCGTTGCATACCGATAGGTGTGTAACCCGCTACGCCGCGAATCGCTTGCTCTCTCTCTTCTGGAGTGCGGCACAATAGTAGGTTTGCAATCCCTTCTTCGGTCACAATATGTGTGACATCATCGCCATAGATCATGATGGGTGGAAAGTCACTTCCCATCTTTTCTTGTAGTTGCCATGCATCAAGCTCTTCAACAAAGACAGAATCCATATGCTCACGGTAAGTTTCTACCATTTGTACCACTAGCTTCCGACCTTTTACCACGCGTCCGTCTGTCGCTTCTTGACCTGCTTTGAGATATGCATAGCTAGAATGTCTACGGCCATGTGGATCTGACCCCATATTGGGAGCCCCGCCAAAACCCGCAATGCGGTCTACTGTCGCTGTCGAGCTATTACCTTGTAAATCAATCTGTAAAGTTGCCCCTATAAATAAATCACAAGCATACAAACCTGCCGTTTGACTAAAAGCACGGTTGGATCTCATACTGCCGTCTTTGCCCGTAAAAAACACATCAGGGCGACTTTGAATGTATTCATCCATCCCTACTTCTGAGCCAAAGCTATGAATGCTGTCGACAAACCCGCTTTCTATCGCTGGAATCATAGTCGGATGAGGATTGAGCGCCCAGTTAGTACAAATTTTACCTTTAAGATTTAATTCTGCCCCGTAAGTAGGTAACAGCAATTCAATGGCAGCCGTATTAAAGCCGATACCATGATTCAGGCGTTTAATTTGATAAGGTGCATAGATACCTTTTATGACCATCATTGCCATCAGTATCTGTACTTCGGTAATTTGAGCAGGGTCACGGGTAAACAAAGGCTCTATATAGTTGGGCTTAGGTGCAACAATGAAAAAGTCCACCCAGTCCGCAGGAATATCAACGCGTGGTACGTTATCTACTAGCTCATTCACCTGTGCAATGACAATACCGCTTTTGAATGCAGTCGCTTCTACTATGGCCGGAGTATCTTCAGTATTTGGACCTGTATATAGGTTACCTTCTGCATCCGCAGAATGTGCTGTGATCAAACACACATTCGGTGTTAAATCGATAAAATATCTACCATATAACTCTAGATATGTATGAATTGATCCAATCTGAATTTTTTGTTGCTGTACTAGTTTTGCTAGTCTTAAAGCTTGTGGACCAGAAAAGGAAAAGTCAACTTTACTTGCAATGCCTTTTTCAAATATATCAATATGGCTAGGTAGTGCTAATACTGACTGCAGTATATGCAAGTCGTTTAGCACCTTATTATCACACTGTGATAAACATTCAGATAGAAAGTCAGCTTGTTTCTGATTATTGCCTTCAATGCAGACTTTATCTTCAGGTGCAAGTACCGTTTCTAGTAACTCAATTGCTCTATTACTTGGAACGAGCTTCTCAAAGCCTTTCTGTGTTGCCGCATTAATTTTTGAATCTCGTTTGTTTTTCTGTACATTCCATGTATTTTCTTTGATATTCGCTTTCATAAGACTTCCTTTATCTACTTATTAAAATATGGCATTTAAAGTTAAGAAAAATATAGATGTCCCTAATAAACACCCCGACTCTGTATAAAAATTAGCAACCAAATATCATGGCTGAACGAGGGCTTTTGAGCTGCATAAATTTAGCAAGTAGTGGCGTTGAAATCATGAAAAACACAGCTTTGATCAAACCAACATATGATCATAAAAACCTTCTTTGGATTATAGTTACAGCCATCAAGTTAATGATTAGCTTGATATACAGGCTGCTTAGGTTGGTAACTCAACTTAATAGCCACTAGATATACACTGAGGTACTAATATCAGAGTTTATTAGTACTATTAGTATCTATTAAAAATCTTATTATTTACTACTTGTTTGATATAATCTAATACACTTTGTTTAGAGTTGCAAGAACATTGTATTTTTTAAATAATATATTGTATACAAAAGGAGTAGACATGAGTTTAGTTGAAGGATTACCTTTATCGGTACAAATAAGTAAGAAAATAGAGGATGAGATTATTTATGGCCGTCTACCACCCGGCACTAAGCTTGATGAGGCAACACTTTGTAAAAAATACAAAGTATCAAGAACTCCTATTCGTGAAGCATTGAAGCTTTTATCCTCTGAAGGATTAGTAGAAATCCGACCTCGTAGAGGAGCAATAGTACCTACTTTAAATATTGTGACGTTGTATGAAATGTTTGAGGTAATGGCTCAGCTAGAAGGTATGTGTGGAAGATTGGCTGCTAGAAGAATAGAAGAGCAAGAAAAGATCGAGCTTTTATCTTTACATAATAAATGCGAAGAATATTTATTGGCAGATAACCCAGATAACTACTATGAAGCTAATAGGAAATTTCATTTTTTTCTATATCAACTGAGTCATAACAGTTTTTTGACAGAGCAAGCAAGCAACTTACACAATCGATTACACCCTTATAGAAGGCTGCAACTACGAGTAAACCATCGAATGCAACATTCTTTTAAAGAACATCAGGATATCGTGGATGCTATAATTAATGCTAATGAAGACTTAGCTGAAAATCTATTGAAAAAACATGTAGTAGTTCAAGGAGAAAAATTTACGGATTTAATAGCAAATATGAATTCTGATGACCATATATAAAATTAATGGGCTATTTTAACGAAAAACCTATATCTGAAATTAGTAATAAATGAGCTATGTTGTCAAATCCGTACAAACAAACTTTGGAGATCTTGACCCCTGCCGTAAAATCCATACATATAAACTTGGGAGGTATCAATCAGACAAACCATCAACAACCAGCAAAAAATGCAAAACATAACTCATCAAAGCTGAAGATAATTTTGATTTGCCCTTCTGCTTAAGTGGACTAATAACCGTCAGTGCATAACCATTATATTTACCTAAGCTAGTAAGCTCACCTTTGAAACTAGGGACTTTTTGTCTAAACTCTTCTATGCGTCTAAGCTGAGCAGCTTTATTGACAACGGGGCGATACGATTTTTTATTTTTCTCGTTGATGTAGGACTCGGATTCAATACAGTTAATATTTACCCGCCAATGCTTGCTCGGTAGTATTTGACATATCACATTTAAGTATTTATAAAAATCCTTGATTTGTTTGAAATTAAAGCGAATCTCACTTTTTGAGGTATTGGTTTTTTTGTAGAACATGTCAAGCAGCTGCTTTATCTCATGCCTACTCGCTTTAGATTTATAAAGCGTTTCGAGATTGTCAAAACATTGATATACAAGCGCTTGCTCTTCATGATAATGCAGCGGTGTTGGCGCAATTAAAATATGATCGGAGCGTTGCTTACGTCCTTTAGATATGAGCTTATGATTAAGCGTTCCATCGTCATTTTTTACCAAGCTTAATGCGCGTTCATAAATCATCAACGCATCATCGTATATAAAGTTTAAACTACTGGCTGCACCTAGCATTTGGCCACCCTCAATGTCCCATAAAAGCTTTTCTATCATTTCACGGCTATATCTACCAAACACTGCTGAATACTGCTTTTTATCAATATCAATAGGAATATTATTTAACAGAGATGTCTTCACCTTATCAGCAAACTTTAACTTTTCACAATCAACCTTACGATTCACATATTGTCTAATGTTACTGAGATTGACAGCGTCATCTCTACTCTCTAAGGCATGTTTATTATGCTGCTTTAGGTCCATGCGACTGGTGCCAATCAACTTATTCACAATATCCAAAGGTAGGGTCAATTTAGCCTGATGCAATTGATGACTTGCGATAATATCAGCGGTATGAATATATGAGCTAAAAGTCGTGATGAGATTGGCATGACCTGCAAACTCCATTAGCGCATCCCAGTAACTTGTCGAGATGCTGCGCACATTACCTAAAAAATGAGTTTTAATATCATGGATTTTTATCTCATCATAATCTGTGAATTGCATGACAAGCACTGGGTTACATCTGATTATAAGCGCCATATTCGATATCGCATTATGACGAAAGCTATGTAGGGTAAGATCGTGATAAGCCGTATTTTCTAATATGCGTTTTAGTGGCTGCTCAATACTATAACGAGACAATGGAGTGGACTGATACGCTAAAGTAAATAAATAGCGAGAAGACTGACCCTCTTTTAGATGAAAGAACCTTTTAAAATCTTCTAGCTCTTCTGGCAAAAGCAATACTAATAAATAAATTCGCCGCGTACCGTCATCTGATTTCAAATCACGATGAGCGTTAGGGCGAACAATAAGGTTGTACTCCGTAAAACCTTGATTGTCGTATTCGATATCTTTAACCTGCAACCCTAATATTTCACTGATACGCATGCCGGTACGGTATAGTAGTATTGTCACGATACTAAGCGCTTGTTTATAGTAGTCACTCAGCGTCTCTTGCTCAGCGATACAACTAAGTATAGCGTGATAAACCTGATTCGGTATGAGATGACTAGACACTATTTGCGGATCGCCGCCGCCTCTAATGTCGATATTAGGCGCTTGGTAATGCTTCTTTAAAGAATGATGCAGTGAGCAAATAACCGTCTTGGTAAACCCTAGTTTATTTGGATTCTTCTCGGCGATAATTTCGTTGTATATATAGTGATAATCATGTTTTGAAGAGTGTGAAAAATCAGCTGTACGAGTCCCTGCGATAAAGCCATTACCGATCTCAGACAAATATCGCTTCAAGGTATTGATTTTATTACCACTAGTGAGCAGATCAAGCATCCATCTCACCAGTCGTTCTTGGTTGGGATATAGATTTTGAGTCAATAAGTTTATTAGCTGTGGTTGCGCCTGCTTTTTATCGCCATTGAGTATGGTTCGTATTTCTTTAACTGCATCAGATCTAAAGCGTGCGCTTTTGATAGTATCAAGTGAGTCCTCAGTGCTATTACTAGATTCAATCACCAATTTACTGACGTGTTCATCTGATAGAACCGCACCGGGTGTTTTAATACCCTGAAAATATCTAAGCCATTGCAATGTTGATATTGAGGTTTGTTTTTGCTGACCTGTTAGCACTTGTACAAGTTGAAGATCTAGATGCACTTCTGGTAGCGTTTGCCAATAGATTGCAATATGCCGTAAATAGTTAGACTTATGGATGGACTTAACCGTGAAGTCCTCTCCAACAAACTCCCCTAACCTTTTTATCACTTGGTGATATTTAGGAAACTCGTTTTGCGCTTTATGCTGGCGTTGTAGTTTGAGCAGCCATAAGCGACTGATATCATCTATGATGATCATGCGTGTGTGATACACGTCATCTAAATCGTTTTCTGTAGTAACAAGCTCATTGCCATAGTCGGATGATAGTAGTCTGAGTGGCATGACCAGCATGCCATCAGACATCTGATAAATAGGCTTTTTTTGTTCTAGATAGTTATAAATCTCTTGAAGTATCTTCTCATCGTTATATCCTGCAAAACTAATGAGCGAGAATAAAAACCAGCTGACGCTCTCAAGTAATGAAAAGCTATTTTTCTGCTGCCATCTATCAAACGCTTCGGCGACAATACTCTGGGCTTTGGATAAATATAAAAACGTTTCAAAATCATTGATATTTTTTGGACGCTGTGGACGTACAGCAATGATGGGCTTTGGTAGTAACGGCAGGTGTCTTTTTTTACGCGCTTCATTAATGTTATCGAAAAAACGCTTACGCTCGAATAACGCGAATGGGATAAGATGCGCTGAAACGGACTTTTCAATGTCGTTATAAAGCGCTTCATATACATCATATATCTCCTCGTCTTTTATTATCACCTCTGACGAGTGATGCTCTTTAACAAAAGCATTCCAAGCGTTTTGGCACATCTCTTTTGTATGCTTTAATGCCTGCTTACGCTTATCCTGCGCTTTTGCTGAGCGCCTCAAATGACCATGTAGAGTCTCTAACTGTGTCATAAGATCACCTGCTGTAATTCCAATTTTTCTGCCAGCTGCTGATAAGATTTTTTAGCGGCTACTATATGACCTATAGACAGTGCTGAACTTTTTCTCCACGCTTCTTGCCCCATCATTTCATGACCAAAAATTGCCAAAATAACTGCTTCATCTACTCCCTGCTCATGTAAAAACCTTTGTCCAACATGACGTGTCCAATCTGGTTTAAAGCGAAAATGACTATCTAATTCTTTGATAACAATAGCCGGCCTAAGCGCATGAAAATCGCCTTTTTTATCTATAAAATTTAGTAGCGGCCGCTGGTAATCAAAGATTTTATTCACTTCAGTGCTAATATTAAGATCTAAGCGCCCATAACGCTTAGCAAAGCTTTTTAGATAACGTAAGAAATTTTGCATGGCATCGTGCAAAAATGAACAAATAGGCACTAAGCGCTGACTGTTAGCGGTCGCCCGCTCCTCCTTATCAGAAATCCAAATGATGCCTGCCTCAAGGTTGATCTGGTTGAGATAACCTGGTGCGCCTTCTACCGCTCTTATTGAAGTTAGTAAAAGAGAGATATGCCATAACCATAAATTATAAAAATTGAATTTCTCTCTATAGTCATGAGCAGTTACTACTTTTTGCTGTAAGTAG
>Ga0098067_1000380_pt1 | contig 17092 bp, 14 predicted proteins | sample 26_taG_FD_92578 | JGI IMG/M metagenome (GOLD analysis project Ga0098067, IMG submission 92578) | Marine viral communities from Cariaco Basin, Caribbean Sea - 26_WHOI_OMZ | ecosystem: Environmental > Aquatic > Marine > Oceanic | place: Caribbean Sea: Cariaco Basin | collected 2014-11-09
AAAACCGTAAATTACAGTGATAGCATAAAAATAGTGGATTATTTAGACGGTTTTCAAACCGAGGCAGGAGGTTCGCGAATACCTTATTTAACAATAAAAAAACACGATGAGCAATATGCAGGAGAAGTATTGCAATTCTTTCCACACACCGAAGGCTATGTGAAAGTAACCGCCCTTTCAGCAGGGCGTGGTTTGCCGACTTCTGACTTTGCGTTTAACTATGTTTTCAATTATACCGATCATCTCGGAAACGTTCGATTGTCTTATACCAAAGATCCTCAAACAGGAACATTGGATATTTTGGACGAGAACCACTATTATCCGTTTGGTTTGAAACACGGTGTGTATGTAGCGTCAAATTTAAAAGATTTTACGCTAAACGGAGATATTGACACGCCTATTTTGGAACAGGTTAGGAAGACGGAGTATCAATATAAGTACAATGGAAAAGAACTGCAAGATGAGTTGGGGCTCAACTGGTACGACTACGGGGCAAGGAATTATGATGCTACCATTGGGAGGTGGATGAATGTAGATCTGTTGGCCGAACAGATGAGAAGACACTCACCTTATAATTATGCGTTTAATAACCCAGTGTTTTTTATTGATCCGGATGGGATGATGGCAACGCCTCCTTTAGATTATTATAATGATAATGGCAATAGGATTGGAACTGATGGTGTGGATGATGGACGAAAGGCTGTTGTTACTAATGCTAGTGAAATTAGAGCTATTAAAAGAGCTGATAGAAATGGTGGGACAACGACATTAGGAGATGTAGGTTCCGCTGTAGTATTGCCAAATGATGGCGTATTACAAGAAAGTTTGAATGTATTAGATAGAACAACTAATAATGGAGGGTTAAGTGAGGAAAGCTCTATTGTTATGAATGATGGAACGGTACTTCAAGGAGAGAGAGGAGAAGCTGTTCAATTTGGAACAGATGCATATGCAGGTGCTACATTGCCAAATTTACCTGAAGGAACAACGCCAGCAGATGCTGCTGCTACAATTCATTCACATCCAACAGCTGCGGAGGCAATAGGAGAACAAGTCTATAGCTCGAGTGCTTTAGCGCCCTCAATTGGTGCGAATAAAGATAGTGCAACCTTTTCACAATACGGAACAAATATAATAGTTGGAAGATTAGGGTTATCTACGGGAACTACCGGTACAGATGGTCAAATAAGTATTACCCAACCAGCAAATGGAATAGTAATTTATAATAATGGTGGAACTACTCCATCATTACAATTAAGTCCTAGAGCAGTTGGAAGAATTATAGCAAATGGGAATTAACAAATATCATTTATGAACAAAAACGTGTTATTATTGCTTTTCTTATTTCTCACATTAGTAGGGTATTCTCAAAGTAAACAAATTAACTTTATTATAGTTGTTGATGGAGAGTTGAGTCAGATTTATAGTGATCAAATTAAAATATTAGATGAGCAAAATGTTGAAACAATAATAAAAGTGAACTATCAACCAGGTGAATTGTCTATGACTAACCAAGATTATGATAAAATACTTTCTTTGTCAAATAACCAAATAACTATAAAGGTTCGCCACATTGAGACCGTAAATGATAAAACAAAACATTTTGATTTTGAAATTACTGATTTTAATAAAAATTGGTTAACAAAGGGAACTTATTTTATTTTATACATTTATAATACAGAGAAAAAAAAATATAGAAAATTGTATAATCCTATTATCGGGAAAGCTTTTACTTATGATTATGATTGGTCAGAAGGTTCGATGAGGAGAGCTAAGAAAAAATAATAATAAAAACCAATTTAGAACGGTAATGTACCAAAGTTAGTGACGCAATAAAGTTAAGGATGTAACCAATTGATAATAAGTATAATTTTAAATAAAACCAAGATTTATAAGAGCAGGAATCACCCTGCTCTTTGTATTTTTGAATGTTACATCCGTTAAAAATAAGAAAATGAATACTTCGTATTTCAAAATTAGTGATACAAGAAAAATTTAATATCTTTAGCCTTAGAAAAAATCCGTGAGAAAACCTTTTTGCAGTTGGGAAGCTTCCCAATATGGGAAGGCTGTCCGTTCTTAAAGTAAAAATAAGTAGACCAATCGGTGAAAATCATTATTTTAAACTTGAAATGACTGCTTAAATTTTCTATTTTTGTGGAATGGCAGAGAATCTATTGGATAAAGAAGTAAATACACCTACAAATACCTATACGGAAGACAACATTCGAACCCTCGATTGGCGGGAGCATATTCGAACGCGACCGGGGATGTATATTGGAAAGTTGGGCGATGGCTCTTCGCAAGATGATGGAATTTACATTCTTCTAAAAGAAGTCATTGACAACTCGATAGATGAATTTGTGATGGGTGCGGGAAAGACGATTGAAATTTCACTTTCAGAAAGTGAAGTCGTCGTGCGTGATTACGGTCGTGGAATTCCACTGGGGAAAATGGTCGACGTAGTTTCAAAGATGAATACAGGTGGAAAGTACGATTCACGTGCTTTTAAGAAATCTGTGGGGCTGAATGGAGTAGGAGCCAAAGCGGTAAATGCACTTTCTTCTTATTTTAGAGTTCAATCTGTGCGTGATAACAAAACCCGAATTGCAGAATTTGCGTACGGAAATTTAACGAATGAAGAAGCAGAAAAAGATACAACCATTCGAAAAGGGACCAAAATCACCTTTGTTCCGGATGCAGAGATTTTCAAAAATTACAAATTCAGGAATGAATATGTAGAAAAAATGCTGAAAAATTATGTGTATCTCAATCCGGGATTGAAAATCATATTCAATGGCGAAGAGTTTTATTCTGAAAATGGATTGAAGGATTTACTTCTCGATACCATTGATGAAGAAATTGTGTACGACATCATTCATCTAAAAGGAGAAGACATTGAAATTGCATTGACTCACAGTTCCAAATCGTATTCAGAAACCTATTATTCCTTTGTAAACGGTCAAAACACAACCCAAGGAGGAACCCATTTAACCGCATTTAAAGAAGCGATTGTAAAGACCGTTCGTGAATTTTTTAATAAAAATTACGACCCCAGCGACATACGCAAATCAATTATTTCGGCGGTTGCAATCAAAGTCATCGAGCCGGTGTTTGAATCCCAGACCAAAACAAAACTAGGCTCTACGGATATGGGTCCTGATTTGCCCACGGTTCGAACGTTTGTCAATGATTTCGTGAAAACCCATCTCGATAATTATTTACATAAAAATCCAGAAGCAGCTCAAAATTTCGAAAAGAAAATTCGACAGGCCGAAATGGAGCGAAAAGAACTTTCGGGAATTCAAAAATTAGCCAGAGAGCGTGCCAAAAAAGTTAGTCTACACAATAAAAAACTACGGGATTGTCGTCAACATTACAACGACCAGAAATCTGAATTGAAATTAGACACCACCATTTTCATAACCGAGGGAGATTCTGCAAGTGGATCGATTACGAAAAGTAGAAATGTAGAAACCCAAGCCGTTTTTAGTTTGCGAGGTAAGCCTTTGAATTCATACGGTTTGACCAAGAAAATCGTGTATGAAAACGAAGAATTCAATCTTTTGCAAGCAGCATTAAACATTGAAAATGGATTGGAAGATCTGCGATACAACAATGTGGTAATTGCAACGGATGCGGATGTGGATGGGATGCACATACGGTTACTTTTGATTACCTTCTTTTTGCAATTCTTCCCCGATTTAGTTCGGGAAGGACATTTGTATATTTTGCAAACACCGCTTTTCAGAGTTCGAAATAAAAAGGAAACCCGTTATTGTTATTCAGACGAAGAGCGTTTGGATGCTATTGAGAATTTAGGTAAAAATCCCGAAATCACACGGTTTAAAGGTTTGGGTGAAATTTCGCCGGATGAATTTAAAAACTTCATTGGAAAAGATATGCGTTTGGAACCGGTGATGATCGGGAAAGATACAACCATAGAAAAACTATTGGAATTCTATATGGGAAAAAACACGCCTGACCGGCAAGAGTTTATTGTCAATAATTTAAAAACCGATGTTTAATCCTCCATTGTAAAAAAATGAGAATAAATAACAAAAGAGTCAACGTATTTGTCGGTGCGTTTTATAGTATGTTCTTATTGGGACTGTTTTTTAGTGTATTATTACTTATCATACCTATTTCACCTATTGTAAATAGAATTTCTCCTTATTTATTAATACTTATCTTTGGATTGTTGATTTATTTATTTTATAAATCAGGCCATCAGAACATTGAATACAACAGTGATGGAGAAGTATTAAATATTCGAACACAAGATCCATTTTGGGTTCAATACTTTCCACGTGAAAGAACATTAACAGACTTTCCAAAGAAAAAGCTGAGTGGTTTTAAAATCAGGAAAAGTTTATTCAGTCGAAGACTAATTTTATATTTAAAAAGCAATAGAAATTCAAATGGGTATGTACGACTGAGTTTTCCGATAACCTATTTGAACAAATCCGAAATATCCGATTTAAAAAAATCATTAAATCGAATCATAGCCAAAAATAAAGAGGCTGACAAAAATGAAACCCAGTAAACGATGAGCGAGCATCAAAACGAAGAAACCATAAAAAAAATATCAGGAATGTATGAGGAATGGTTCCTCGATTATGCATCCTATGTAATTCTTGAACGTGCGATTCCTTCTATTTTTGATGGATTGAAACCGGTTCAACGACGTATCTTACATTCCATGCGTGAGCTGGAAGATGGTCGATACAATAAAGTAGCCAATATTGTCGGAAATACTATGAAATACCATCCCCATGGCGATATGTCTATTATTGATGCCATGGTTCAAATCGGTCAGAAGGAATTATTGATCGATATGCAAGGAAACTGGGGAAATATTTTGACCGGTGATGGCGCGGCTGCTGCTCGATATATTGAAGCGAGGTTAACTCCTTTTGCTCTCGAAGTGGTTTTCAATCCCAAAACCACCGTTTGGCTTCCGTCGTATGATGGTCGAAATAAAGAACCTCAAAATCAACCGATGAAATTCCCACTCTTGCTCGCACAAGGGGTGGAAGGAATCGCTGTGGGACTTTCAACCAAAATTCTTCCGCATAACTTTATTGAATTAATTGACGCTTCGATTGCGCATTTGAGAGGAAAGAAATTTGTACTCTACCCGGACTTTATAACAGGTGGTTTGATTGATGTGAGTGATTACAACGACGGACACAGAGGAGGAAGAGTTCGCGTTCGTGCGAAAATTCAACAGGAAGATAGACAAACTTTAAAAATCACGGAACTTCCGTTTGGAACAACGACGGGAAGTTTGATTGATTCCGTAATAAAAGCCAACGACAGGGGCAAAATAAAGATTCGAAAAATCGAGGATAATACATCGGATAAAGTGGAAATATTGGTGCACTTAGCGCCAGGCGTTTCGCCAGATACGATGATTGACGCCTTGTATGCTTTTACCGATTGTGAAATCTCCATTTCGCCCAATGCTTGTGTCATCAATGTCGATCATCCGGAATTTTTGAATGTTTCTGAAATTTTAAGACGAAATACCGATCATACCGTTGATTTATTGAAGCAAGAATTGGAAATTGAACTGAATGAACTTCAAGAGCAATGGCATTTTTCTTCGTTGGAACGCATTTTCATTGAAAATCGAATTTACCACGACATTGAAGAAGAGGAAACTTGGGAAGGTGTAATTCGGGCAATTGATGAAGGTTTGAAACCTTTTACCGGTCATTTGTTGCGCGCGGTTACGGAAGAAGATATTCTGAGACTAACGGAAATCCGAATCAAACGGATTTCTAAATTCGATTTGGATAAAGCCCAGCAATATTTGGAATCATTGGAAAATAAAATCGCCCAGGTTCAATATCATTTGGAAAATCTGATTGAATACGCCATTGATTACTTTAAAAATCTAAAGACGAAATACGGAAAAGGAAAGGAAAGAAAGACTGAAGTTCGAATTTTTGATACCATCGATGCAAGTAAAGTAGCAGCGGCGAACGTTAAATTCTATGCAGATTTTGCCGAAGGTTTCATCGGGACTTCACTTCGTAGAAACGAACTTCTTTTTGAATGTTCGGATATAGACGACATCATCGTTTTCCGAAAAGACGGAATTATGATGGTGACCAAAGTAGATGTCAAAACCTTTGTAGGAAAAGGAATTATTCATGTAGCGGTTTGGAATCGAAACGACAAGCGCACGATATACAATTTAATTTATCGCGATGGTAAAAATGGTTCATCCTTCCAAAAGCGTTTTTCTGTAACTTCGATTACACGTGATCGAGAATACGATTTAACCAATGGTACCAAAGGGTCTGAAATCCTTTATTTCACCGCAAATCCAAATGGAGAGGCCGAAGTGGTTCAAGTTTTATTGAAGCCCAATCAGCGACTCAAAAGACTTCGTCTGGATATAGACTTCTCGGAATTGGCGGTAAAAGGAAGAGCGAGCAAAGGAAATTTAGTTACCAAATTCCCGGTAAAAAAAGTGGAGTTGAAAGAAGAAGGCGTTTCCACTTTGGCCCCTCGGAAAATTTGGTTTGATGATATTGTGAAACGTTTGAATGCCGAAGAAAGAGGAGAATTATTAGGAGCTTTCAAGGGTTCTGATAAGATTTTAACCATTACCGAAAAAGGAGAAGCCAAATTAACAACCTTTGAATTAGGAAATCGATACGATGAGGAGATGTTGGTGATTGAAAAATGGAATCCTGAAAAACCGATTACCTGTGTGTATTATGATGCGGATAAAGAACGTTATTTTGTGAAGCGTTTCCTACTTGAAGATACATTGAATCCGCAACCGTTTTATTTCGCAGAAAATTCAAAATCTTTCATAGAATTAGTGACCACTCAAAAATCACCCATCGTAGATTTGATTTTCTCCAAAGTAAAAGGAGAACAACGCGATACGGAAACCATTGATTTGGAAGAGTTTATTGTGGTGAAAGGAATCAAAGCACAAGGAAATCAGTTGACGAGCCATAAACTGAAACAACTAAATTTACATCCGCCGGTTGAAGAGCCGGAAGTAGAGGAAGATGCAGAGGAAATTTTTAATGCAAATAACGAAGATAGTGATCAAGCGACCTTGTTTGATCTTCCACCCCATTCAGATAAATCTGAGTATTAAAAAAAAAATAAATTAGAATTAAATGACATTAATTACCATCCTCATCATAGGAATCACTGTTATATTCAGTTTTAAAGCTTTTAGCAATCATTCTCTTTTCGATCGCTATAAATTTCAACCGCAAGCTATTTTACAAGGAAAACAATACGATCGACTTTTAACTTCCGGATTTCTGCATGTTGATATGACGCATTTGTTATTCAATATGTTGACATTATTTTTCTTTGCGCCGGTTGTAATTATGTTTTTAGCGCGGCATTTAGGAGGCATGCCCAACGGTTCAGTTGCTTTTGCCGTTATTTATTTAGCATCTATTATGGGTGGAAACTTATTGGCCTTGTTATTCCAAAAAAATAACGCAAGATATGCCGCAGTAGGTGCATCGGGTGGAGTTTCAGGGATTCTTTTTGCTTCCATCGTGATTTATCCGGATTTGGAATTGTATTTGTTTTTCTTTTTGCCGATGAAAGGATGGGTTTTTGCATTCTTATATTTGGGCTATTCCATTTATGGTATGCGAAAACAATTGGGAAATATCGGTCACGAAGCGCATTTGGGTGGTGCTATTGTAGGTTTAGTAGCTCCCTTACTCATTCAGCCTCAGTTAATTCAATCGAGTCAAGTCCATATTTTAGGATTTCAACTTCCACTGGTTGTTTTGTTGTTAATTCCAATTGTAGTTTTGTTGGTGATGGCAATCCAAGCAAGAAAGTAATCGCTACGAAATACGTCGATTTAAGAAATAAAAAAACCACGATTGATTGGTGGTTTTTACATTTTTATGGTTCTGATTTTTTACAGATAATTCTTTAATTCTACCAATTTATCAATTACCGGAACTTCGTCCATCCACAAATGATTTTCGAAAAGGGGATTAAAGAAAATCGCTTTCATTCCAAATCGAGTTGCGCCCACCATATCTGCAATCCAGTCGTCGCCGACATACAAGGATTCACTGATTTTAGCGCCGGATTTATCTACCGCCGTTTGAAAAGCTTGGGGGTCCGGTTTGGGAACGCCTGCGCTTTCTGATGTGGAAATGGTTGAAATATAGTCTTTGATGATGCATCCATTTACTTTTTTGTGGGTTACTTCTTCAAAACCGTTCGATAAAATATGAAGTTCATATTTTCCTTTTAAGTATTCCAAGATTTCTTCTGTTCCTTCCACCAAATGTTGGCTATCCGCCACTTCATTCATAAAACGAATTTCCATTTCTGCTGAAAATCCAAAATTCTGAATCCCTAGTTTTTCAAACGTTTCCGGAAAACGTCTTCGATGCAATTCTTCTTTTGAAACAGTTTTCTCTCGATAGCCGTCCCATAATTCTTGATTTACCAAATAATAGGCTTCGTAGAATTCATTGAAGATTTTACCGTAGGTGTTTTCTATATCGTATTCCGTAAATAGATTTACCAAAGTCAGTTTTGCGTTTTTACGATAATCCCAAAGGGTGTTATCCAAATCAAAAAAGATATGTTTTATATTTTCCATAAGCGGGCAAAGATACTAAAATCTAATCTTTGTAGGTGAAATTTTATTCTTGTTCTATTTGAAGTGCTTGGTTTTAAGTTCTTTCCATTTTCCAATTAGGAATCATTTTCAAACTGAATTTAGAAATAGCGAATCGAATTCAAAGTCAGATGCATATTGCTTTTGAAAAGTTTATCTTTGTTTTTTAATTATGAATCCATTGAATCCAAAACATATTTTGTTTTTATCGTCATGGTATCCTTCCCGAGTTTCCAAATTCGCGGGAGATTTCATTCAACGCCATGCGTTGGCAGCTTCCGAAAGGAATCAAATTACTGTTTTGCATGCTGCCAAAGATGATTCTATGGACACGAATTATGAAATTGTTGAAAACCAAGGAGAAATCCGAGAGGTCATTGTGTATTTCAAAGGATCTTTCTTTCGACCTTTTAATTTAATCAAACGTTTTTTAGCCTTCCATAAAGGATATAAAAAAATAAGTGAAGTAGATTTAATTCACTTGAATGTTGTTTTTCCAGCGGGTGTGTATGCATTGTATTTAAAGTGGTTTAAAAATAAAAAATATGTACTGACCGAACATTGGACGGGCTTGCATGCAGAACGTTTTGCGGAAATTAATTTTTTAGAAAAGTTTCTCATTCGAAATGTTCTGAAAAACGCAGAAATTTATTTACCTGTTTCTATGGATTTAGGAAAAAGTATGCAAGCAATTTCATCCCATTTGAAAATGGAAGTTATTCCCAATGTAGTGGATACAGACCGTTTTCAGATTTCCACGCACTCTAAAAATTCATCTACAATCCGATTTTTTCATATTTCCATGTTGCGTGAGGAACATAAAAATGTTTCAGGAATGTTGAATGTGGCCAAACGATTGGCAGCAAAAGGATTTGATTTTGAATTTCATATCGGTGGAAATGGTTCATTAGAGCCAATTGAGAAATTCATTTTAGAAAATAAATTAGAAAAACAAATTCATACTTTCGGAACTTTGAGTCACAAAGAAGTGGCTGAGAAAATGCCGAAATACGATTGTTTTATACTTTTTAGTAATTACGAAAATCAACCCTGTGTTCAGATTGAAGCTTTTTCTTCGGGAATTTCTTTTATTGGAACGGATGTGGGTGGGATTTCAGAATTTCTTCCGAAAGATTTTGGAATTTTAATTCCAAAAGGAGATGAAGAAGCACTTTATCAAGCAATGCGTTCGGTTTGTGAAGGGAAAAGTTTTGCTTCCAAACAAGAAATGCATCATTATGCCGTTGAAAACTTCTCGAAGGAAGTCATTTCTATAAAATTTGATAAAATCTATAATCGCATATTAAATTAAATTTTGAAAATAGCAATCCTTTGTACCCTTCCAATTAAACAATACATTTGTTTTGAACATTAAAAATAGAGATTTCTTGCGGAAAATTAATCCAAAACAATTTCAGACCAAAAACTTCAAAGGCGCACTTTCTTTGTTAGCTGGAAACACGATTTCCAAAGCTATTTTAACGATAGGTGGACTTTTTTTAGCCAATTGGTATGGACCTGAAAGTTATGGGGTTTACAGTGTTTTTTTGAGTTATATTGTAATTCTCCCTGCACTTTCTAGTTTACAGTTGGATAATATTTTGATGCTTCAAAAAGGAAGTACAGAAGTTAGAAATGTGTTTAGCGGAACAATTCTAGTCACTGCTTTTCTTACTTTTTTGATTATTTTTGTGGTCTTTGCGTTAAACGCTTTTGGAATAATAAACGTTCCATTACCGCCTTTTGTGTTATTTCTATGTGGAGTCGGTGGAATACTTACAGGTTGGAATTTATCCCAAAACGCGATGTTTACCAAGTACAAACTCTTTAATCAGATTTCCACGGCTTTTATTTTAGCTTCTTCCTTTTCCGTTGGTTTTCAATTTCTATTTTACGCACTGGGATGGAAAGAAAATGGATTGATTTATGGTTGGTTGGTGGGATTGTTTGCTTCTTTTCTTTACAACCTCAGGGTTTCCAAAGACAGATGGAGACGGGTAGATTTCCCTTCTTTTAAAGAAAGTATCCGAGAACATAAAAACATTGTGAAATACCAATATACTTCCACAGCTATCAATACAGTAGCAAATAATATTTTGCCGGTTTTAGTGATTTTGTATTTTGGGAAATTGGAAGTTGGAGTTTATGCTTTGTCCATGAAAATACTATCCACACCTTTGGTACTTATGGCGAGTTCTGTCTCAAAAATATACTTTCAAAAGTCTGTGCAATTGTATTATCACAATCGAAAAGGTCTTCAAAGGTTGACTCATAAAGTTTGTCTTTCTTCTTTTCTTGTCATTTTGGTTTTTGTAATTCTAATCAATACACTAGGGATTTATATTTTGGAAATGATCTTCTCGGGTGATGAATGGGTTGGATTGAGAAAATATACTTTGATACTTAGTATTTGGATTTTATCAAGAAGCGCAATCAATCCCATTACAAATATTATGGTTGTCATCAACCGAAATCAATATTCACTTATTTTTAATGTGTATTTGTTAATTGTAAATTCAATAGCCATTTATGTTGGAGTTTACTTCAACAGTTTTGAGTATTGTCTTTATATATTTGCAGGATTCTCAAGTTTAGGATATTTCACGCAGTTGATTGCGATTTTAATTGATCTTAATACACTTGCTAAAAATGAAAAATAATTTTAGATAACTTCCCAGAATGGAACTTAACCAATATTTTATATCTAATACTTCCTTTGAAGTGCCACAAGATGGGGAAATTCTTATTCTAGGAAACCTGAAGATTTGGGCACATTCCAATCTAGAAATCACAGAATTTCAATCTATACATGGGACTTTGGTTGTGTTGGGATTTTTTATGCATCCGGATTATCCTAAAAAAACCAACAAAGAAATTTTAACGGAATTGTCTTTATTTGTTGTGCTTTCAACTGATTTCTTTCAGTATTTCAATCAATTGGTTGGTAGATTTGTTTTGATTGTGAAAACAGAGAATGATATTTTGGTTCTCAATGACCCTGCTGGGCAAAGGCAAGTTTTTTATACTTTTCGAGGTACGGATTTTCACTGTACTTCTTCTCCTAAATTATTGTATGATTTAATGGAAATGGAATTTGAAATTCCAAAAGAGAAACAGGAAATAATTAACTCTAAACGATTCCGATTGTTGGAGGAATGGTTTCCTGGAGATGAATATTTGGACACTAATTTAAAACGTTTATTGCCCAATTTTTTTATAAATATAACAGAACAGGAAATAAAAAGAATTCCATTTAGAGTAAAGGATTTTGATCCTGATGCTTTAAAAAAATATGTTTTCAACCAGGTTTATGGAGCCATGCAAGCCTGCGCTTTTCGATTTGATAAAACACTTTTAGCTGTAACTGCAGGAAGCGATAGTAGATTTATTCTTAATTGCTTACCCGTCGATGAATCCATAGAATATTTTATTTACAAACGTGAATCAGAAAATGACATTGATCTTAAAATCGCAACAAAGTTGAGTCAAAAGAAAAAGATCAATCTTTTGGTCATTGAGCCTGGAAAGTTATCTGAACCGTTTTTCACCGTTTATAAAAAGCAATTTTTACGACCTCGAATTCTTTCTAAATTAAGGAATTTAGAATGGTTGATAAATAATTTAAAAAATTCAAATACGGTTATCATAGCAGGTTATGCTGGAGAAATGTTGAGAAACAGTACCAATAGTATTAATCCGTATCATAAAAAATTTGAAAACCCAGAGGATTTCATAGATTATCTTCATTACCCCAAGTCCGAATATTTAGAAAACTCAATGAATAAATGGTGGAAATCACTGCCTGAATATCTGGATAACTGCCAAAATCTTTCTCCGATTGATTTGTTTCATTGGGAACATCATATGGCTCCTTATTGTGCGCAATATGCATATGAGCAAGATATTACAGAGGTTGAGATTTTCTGTCCATTGGCTAACCGCCAAATGATATTGAACTTAATTCATAATACAACCATCGAAGAACGCTCAGCGCCCAATGGACTTCTTTATCAGATCATCAACGAAGCTTCCCCTGAATGGAAAGGCATCCCCTACAACCCAAAGCCTTTTATTAAAATGCTGAAAAACAATTTGTTTAAAGCTTTGCCATTACACATAGTAAATATGATTATAAATCGATGATTACCGAATTATTTTATTTTTATTAAAAACCGAATTTAAGAGATAGGTACTGTATCTTTTTAGAAAAAAAATCTCTACAGAATTTATATTTGGTTCCAATCCGAATCGATGGATGTTTTGAGGAAATTCATCCGTTTTCATCCTTTGGGTCGCAAAAGTTAAGTCACAGCTATTTTCTTCAAAAACAGATTTAAAAAAATCATTTTTCACTCCATCATCTGTAAATGGAAACGAGAAAATTTTGTAATCCAGATTTAATTTTTCTTTTACTTCCGTTACGCTTGTTTGGGTTTGTTCGATTTGCTCCTCCAAAGAAATCAATTTGTACAACGGATGGTTAACGGAATGCCCACCGAAATAAAAACCTTGGTCCTTTAATTCTTCAATTTCTCGCCAATTCATATAGGGCTTTTCTTTTTGAAGGAATTCATAGAAATCCAAATCCAGTTCTTTGGCGATGGCATTTATTTTCGGAATATCGGTATGGGTTAGTTTCAATAATTCTTCCGAAGAGATCCTTATATTTTGTTTTGTGTTCTGTAATTTGTCAATGATTAAACTTATTTTGTAGCGGTAAAATAAATCTTTATTTCCAACAAAGGCTGTATTTAAAAAAAACGCTGCAGGAATATTCCTTTTATTGAGAATCGGTGCAATGACGGTATAGCATTCACGAAGTCCATCATCAAATGTTAGGAAAAAGGAAGGTTCTTTGGGTTGGGTGTTTTGGTGTATGTGCAACATCAATTCTTCCAAATCCATTGGGCGATACTGTTTTTGCAAAAAGTCCAATTCCTTTTCAAAATTCTCGATTCGTTTGATGGGATACAAATGTTTCACGTGTGGACAGTCCTCATCGGAAACAATGTGGTAAAATGGAAAGATAATTTTCTTTCCAGAATGTTTAATTATATTTTTTAAGAACCAGTTGATCATGTGAAAATCGTATCGCCGTCACCCATATAAATTTCTTTGTCTTTAATTTCGGGGAAATTCGCTAGAAGTTTATTTCCTGCAAAGTAACCTTTATTCCAATGTTTGGAATAAATAGTTCCTCCTTTATTTTTCATTCTTCTGATTAATTTATCATCAGTCATCACCAGTGAGCTGATTTTTTCTTTCCGAATTTCATTCATTAAGAAATCTGAAAATGTTTTAACCTCAAATTCCGATTCGCAAAAGCTGTAATAAACCTTCATCATTTCATTTTTAACTGCATAAAACAAAAAACCTGTAATTTTATTCTCTTGTTTTGTAACAAATGCTTTTTGATAAAATCGCTTGGCCGTTGTGGTAAAATAGTATTTTTTATCCAAATCATTGTCTTCTTCTTGTTGTTCTACCCACGGATGGTCTAAAACCCATTGAAGTTCTTTTGTGTTCCTTTTAAATAAAGAGTTTGAATTGTATTTAGAAATGAATTCGTCTAATTCCTCTGAAAATTCGGCTATTTCTAAGGGAATGTTTTTGTTCTTTTTGGGAAAGAGAAAACGGGTATCAAGAACCATGTTTCCTACCGTATCCAAGATGCTTAAAAGTGGTTTTGATTTTGAAAACACGGGAGACTTCGGAGGTAGAATCTCAGACAAGGAAAGTCGATAGTAGAAACGATGTCCTTTTATAAATCTGAAATTAGTTAAATCGGATCTTTTGGAATACAAAGAGAAAGACATAGATCCGTAATTTGTTATAAAAATATGTTGATTGTAATCTTTACTGACTTCATCAAAAATAATCCGTGAAAGACCTTTTTTTCTATATTCAGGATGCGTCCAAGAACCGCTAATCCAAATCGAATGTATGGGTTTCTCAAATTCGGAATAAAAGTAATCCTGAAAAACACTTCGGTAAGTTACTAATTGATTGTCTTTGTACCCCAGATAGAGAACAGGCAATTGGTCATTCTTTCGGGGATTGGAAAGATAGGAATTCACACGTTTTGTGGAAATAGGCAAAGGATTAAATTCCGATGATTTATACGAGCGAATAAATTCACCCAAATCTTTTAGTTCTATTTTTTTTATTTCTAATTCCATATTATCTGAAATTAGAATATTGAGTAAAATAACTTACTTCTCCACGAAATCCACTAAAGAATTCACTTACGCTGGGAATTGACGAACCTTCAAAATCAAAAAGCTTCTTTTCGTCGGCATGTTCCTTAAATATGGAAGCTAAAATAACTGTGGGCGCTCCCAACTTCTTACCCAATTGATTTGCTCCGGAATTTATGTATATAATTCGATTTTGTGTTGTTAGAAATGTACCATACGCTATCAACTTTCCATCTATCTCCGCAGTACGAATGGTTAAATTTTCTTTTGATTTTGTCTTTTCTAAAATTTTTGAAAGATTGGTTTCAGAAAATCTTGTTAGGCTTGTACTTTTCTTGAAATCTATTATTTCTTTTATGCTTTTTGCTTCGTTAAAAATTTGACAATCGGATTTCTCAAAAGTTTTTAAATCGTGTTTTCTGTTTTTTCTAAATGCGCTTGTTATCTTTGTATACGGACGATTCAAATCCAATATTTGATTTGTTTTTTGTGTCCCTATTGGTGAAAAGTGAGAGGTATTCTCTTCATTAAAATGATATGCTCTGACTCTATAGGAATGAAGTTTTTTCTCGAACTCAGAAAATAATTCATTTGAAATTTCTTCTTGATAAAAAACGCCCAATTGTTGACAATACGTAGGTTGAAGGACGAACTTAATACCCAATTTAAACTGCAAGGGAATTGGCATAATTACTTCGTAATCGCCATAAACCAAGCATTCCCATTTTTCATTCGTCAAAACGTCTAAATACCAATATTCCGCATAGATTCTGTAATTCATTGCATTTTCCAATGCACGAGAATATTTTTCTACATCTAAATCTTTGCGTTTTATGCGTTGAATTTTCATGAAGAGCAAAAATAGAACAAATATTTAACTCTTAAAATAAGTGAAAAAATGAGTGAAAAGGTATTTAAAAAGTTTGCATAAGGAAACAATTCAACATTCCGCATTCAAAATTCATCATTTAGATTTAGGCGGATATTTTCTAAATAATTTCTGAACTCCTTTCTGAATGTTGGCTTCAATAACTTCCGGTCCCGCATTTCCAGGCATTTGAATTTCCAGTTGACCATTCCAAATCATTTGATTTTCTGAGTTGTAGAGTGAAATCAAAAAGTGTCGATTTAACTTTTGGGACGTAATCGGAATTCCAATTCCAATCGAAGTTCCAAATCCGTGATTTCCACCGCCCATTCCGATTCCAACTTGGGAATTTTGGTTCTTACTGATGTATTCTTCCGATGAAATCGTCAATCGAACATCTGAATCCGGATTGAAATTCATTCCTTTTCCTGCCAATTCACTTTGGATGGCGGATTGAATCCGTTGAACATCCAATTCATTGGACGTATTTTCTAACCATTCCATTTTAAAATCCTTGATTTGACTGAAATCTTGATGACGGTCAAAATCCACAGAAACGGTTTGTGTACTGCAGGATAAAATCAATAAAAAGCTGAAAGTAAATAATATGTTTTTCATAATACGAAAGATAGCAAAAATAATTCCGAATGCGTTTTCAAATTTACACTATTAGGAGGAAAGTAAAGGAGTGAAAATATTTCATCTTGGCTCAATTGAAGGAAATCCTTATTTCTTCTTCCGTATTTTTTGAATTCGTTGTTTGGCATAGTCCGAATTGTTTTTTAAGGTGTCAGAATAAACATACCGAGTCACTTCATGGGAGTTTAAATTTATTTCCACAATCATGGGTATTTTCTCGTCATTGTTTTCGAGTAAGATTACAGTATGGTCATCTTTCCAAAACGCATCTTCCACCCAATACGAAGGGCCGTAAAATCCGATTCGAGTAACGGTTTTTTTGGGAATATTCACGACGTTTATTTCTTGATCGGGTTCAAAATATACGTCATCATCTTCAAATGTCATGCTGTAACTATCCATGTCGATGTACATTTCCTTGGTGGAATTGTAAATCAAAAAAGGTTCGTATTTTTCATCAAAATCTTGATCATACAAGGCAGAGACACTGCCTGGCATAGTTTCAAGTTTATGCTTATCGTCAAGTTTGAATTTATTCAGTTCAAAATCGGTATCCAAACTTTTATAATAGTCTTTCCAATTCACCATGTTGGAATGGGTGTCTTTTATAACAGCCTCACTCTCATTTTCCGAAAGGGTTTGGAATGGATTTTCTTCCATTTCTATTTTCGAATTCTCCTCATCCTTTTGTTTGCAACCAAAACAAAAAATCAATATAAATACAGTCAGCAGTTTCGTTTTCATAAT
>Ga0098067_1000384_pt1 | contig 16920 bp, 17 predicted proteins | sample 26_taG_FD_92578 | JGI IMG/M metagenome (GOLD analysis project Ga0098067, IMG submission 92578) | Marine viral communities from Cariaco Basin, Caribbean Sea - 26_WHOI_OMZ | ecosystem: Environmental > Aquatic > Marine > Oceanic | place: Caribbean Sea: Cariaco Basin | collected 2014-11-09
GTAAGGTATGAGTGCTATCAATAGATAATGACATCAGCTGTCTCCAAATGGTTAAAAGCTTTTAGCACGATTAACATCATGAAAGCATCATAAAGGAGCAACCTTAACTGAACCTTAAGCTCAGCATTTATCACATCATATAAACCGACATCGCTAGAAAATAAGTATTAAGCGTAGCATTTAGCATTTAGCATTTAGCATTTAGCATTTAGCAATTACTAAAATCAGTAATCCTAACGCCAATCGCCTTGACTAAATTTGGAGATAAGATGGGTCGGTGGTTTGAGAGAGTGTAGACGTATAAAGTGATATTTATCCAATAGTTAAACGAGGTATTAGGTGCTGCTAAATCTATCAACACGCTTTAGACACCTAGGTCTTGCGTTAGCGATATTTTATCTGCTCTATAATTTGACGACTTTTTATGGTGTCTCCTTATATGAGCTGTATCCATCGAAAGTTCATAACCTAGCCACGCCGTTTGATAGCGTCATTCCTTTCATTCCCGCTATGATTGTTCCTTACAGCTGGTCGTTGGTTTTATTTGTGGTGAGCTTTTTTTTAGTGCGGACGTCTATACAGTTATCTTTGTTGACCTATCGGCTAATTTTGGCGACCGTTTTTGCCTGTTTTATTTTCTATCTCTATCCCGCTCGGTTCTCATTCAATCGATCGATACCTGATGATTGGACACAATTCGGCTACCAGTTTTTGCAGTTGGTGGACAAGCCATTTAATCAGCTACCATCTTTGCATGTCAGTTATGCCATCTTGCTTGGCGTATCTTTATGGGATGTTGCAGAGTACAAAAAACGATGGATTTTGATGCTTTATCGATTGTTACTGGTGGGCGTATGCACATCGATTGCTCTTTCAACAGTGTTGACGTATCAGCATCATTTGTTAGATATGTTCGGCGGTATAGTATTTGCAGTGTTGGTGCTCATGCTCTCAAACCGGATCCGCAATGCACTTGTGATTAAGTATCTGGCAATAGGCGGTATCGGGTTTCTGTTAATAGCAATTGCAGGATTTTATCTTGCTAATATAAGTATGATCGCGGCTGAAATGATAGAAACCTTCGCTATTATCATCGCTCTATACTGGTTGATCAGTTTTACGATGTTGGCTTGTGCTTATCAGCAAAGCAGACCAATGCAAGGTACACGCTGGTTTCAAAAGTCCAGTAGCGGACGACTTACCGCATATACTTGGATGAAGTTTGCTCCCATCATTATGATTTACAACGCTATGTCATTGTTGGGGCAGTGGTATTTTAAAATTTTTTCAAAAGGTCAAAAATATCCACTCACGTCATATGCTATGAGTGACAGTGTCGCCGTTGTGGCCTCACCTCGATTGACGCAGACAGGTATCAATACTTATTTAACAGATTGGTTGCGCTCGCCTGAAAATAATAAGCCTTTAGTTTGCTATCAAATTATCGTTGTTGATTTAGCTGCTGAAATATCTAGCCATGTTGATAAACTTGAAATGACCACTAAAGACACCGCGTCTGCGCCTGTTCATTATTTGTATTTGCCTTTATTGGATTTGCAGCCATTAAATAACGTAGTGCTCAAGGATTACATTGACTTATTTGAGCGAATTGACGCTTTGATACGATTAGCTGAGACACGGGCGTTTGTCACCAATAATAAAGATAAAGTAGAGGGTCGTTTTATCACGCTTATCAATTTCCATTGCGTAATGGGGTTGTCGCGTAGCATCGGCGTGCAGGTTTTATATTTATTATATTGTGGTACGCTAACTGTCTATAACTATCAATCGTGGCTTGAGCAGCATTATCCGCACGCACATCTCAAAGGCGCTTATCTGCCGCAGTCGTTGGTAGAAGCTATGGCCAATTATAAATCGATAGAGTATTCAAAAACTCCTTTATGAACATCGATATCAAGGAGGTTAAGCCCACTGGCTTTTGTTGACCTACCATTTAATTCCTATTCAATTGTGGAAAATAATTATGACTTCACCGCTTCATCGCTTGTATTCTTTTCGCCGCTGTCCCTATGCCATGCGCGCTCGTCTCGGCATCCTATTTGCTGAGCTATCCGTGGAGCTGCGGGAGATTACGTTGAAGAATAAACCTGAGCAAATGCTAGCGATTAGTCCAAAAGGTACGGTGCCCGTTTTACAATTGGCGGATGGAACCATAATTGAAGAAAGTGTTGAGATAATGACGTGGGCGCTTGAGCAGAGTGACCCACAAGGGTTGCTTGATGAAAACGCGTTACCGCAAGCGGATGCCCTAATTGTACAAAATGACAGTGAATTTAAGCAGTGGCTCGATCGTTACAAATATGCCGATCGGTATATGGAGATGACTCAAATAGAATATCGGCAACAGGGTGAAGTGTTTTTGCAGGTTTTGGAGGAATTACTATCTAAAAATACTTACCTGTTAGGCAGTCGCGTGACTATCGCCGATATCGGTATCATGCCTTTTGTTCGTCAGTTTGCGCATGTTGATCGTGAGGTTTTTTATGGTTTGCCTTATCCTAAATTGCAGCAGTGGCTGCAACATTGGCTTGACCATCCGTTATTTTTGCAAGCTATGACTAAGTTTGCACCATGGCAAGAGGGGGATGAGGTGGTGATTTTTCCTTGTTAAAATTTGGTATTTGAAGCTATTTATATGATCACGTGAGTTGTGAGTGATAGGTAAAGTATAGAGCTGAAATAACGTAGGAGAATACACATTATATGCTCCTACGTTATAAAAAATATTGAAAGGCTTGTGTCATTTAAAGGACTAGACTTTACACGCAGCGCTGGCTGCTTGAGCTTTCTCGTACACCGCTTGTGGGTCGAGGCCTAATGCTGCAACATCCGCCAAGTATTTTTGCGTACCTGCCTCTAGCGGTCCTTTCCATTGTGGGTCATTTAAGGGATCAGGAATGTCGATCATGGTGTCACCTTTTGCTTTGGCTTCAGCCATATACTTTGCATCTTCAGCATCGAACACTTTTCCAGCAGTCGCGGCCATTGCTTTTCCTGAGTTATCATCAATGACTTTTTTGAGATCATCAGGCAGGCTATCATACTTGTCTTTGTTCATGGTTACCATGATAGCAGAGCTGTAAAAAGGAATATTGGTATGCGTATTGGTCAGCTCAATCAATCTAAAAGAGCCTGTTGCATCCCATGGCAAACTCAAGCCATCTAAGACACCGCGTTGAAGAGAGGTATAGATATCGGTAGCAGGTAGTCCGACTGGCGTACCGCCTGCTGATTCGATGATATCTCCTGCAATCGCTGAAGGTCGACGCATACGTAGGCCTTTTAGATCATCTGGCGTACGAATGGCTTTGTCAATGGTGTGCATCCCGCCAGGGCCTGTGCCCATCATAAACAGCAAATGCGTGTCTTCATACTCATTAGATATCACCCCGTCATCATAGAGGGTCTGTAGCATACAGTTCATCTGAGTGGCGGAGTTAGACAATCCGGGAAGTTCGGCCACTTGAGTCAGTGGGAAGCGACCATTGGTGTAACCTTGCAGCTGTGATCCAATATCGACGGTGCCTTTAGCAGTCGCATCATAAGTGGCATCAGGTTTACTGAGAGTCGCTGAAGGATATATCTCAACTTTGAGGCGACCGCCAGACTCTGCTTCGACCTTACGCACCCAAGGCTCAAATATCTCTGTATGCGTCGCTGCTGTGGCAGGCCAAAAATGAGAGAAGCGCAGGGTGGTGACGGCTTCTGTACCTGTGGCAGCGGTATCGTTTGATGGCGAGCAACCCGACAAGCCGATCAAAGCGGCGAGTGTCAGACTCAGAGGTAGTATTTTTCTCATCATAAAATCCCTTTTTGATGCGGTGTTCTAAAATATTTTGTTCTAAATAAGAACTCTTGTTCGTATAGTGAATTAAAATACTCTGTTTTGAGCCTTATGTCAATCCACTTAATGGTTGCTATGACTCACTTTGATTTGTTTTTTGAGGTCACATTTTCAATGGCTTGTAATATCGTGTCGCATTGTCTTTGCGCCGCGCCGCAATAGCTAAGTGGTGACAAAATAATTATCAGCTCATGATCCTCGCTCAGCTCGATAGAATGCTCTGCTAGCAAGGCCTGAAACGTGGTGACAAACCCTTGATGTTTGCTATGCGCTTCCTCACTCGCTTGCTCTATCAAAGGATAGATAGCGTCTTTATCATGTGTAAAGTATTCCTTTAAGCTTTTGCTCAAATAAGCATCGCTATTCAAATCAAGGTTGGCAGACATACGCTCAGGGTACACTTGTAGCCCTTGTAATAAGGTCTTTAAGTACGATACGCCGCCTGCTACTAGCGCCATGCCTTCAGTTAAAGGAACCCAGCTGGCATGCCATTTTCCCAGTGCGCGCTCAAAGGGCTGGGCGGTAGTATTACTAATGACGCTCAAGTGCCCATGCATTCTGAGCGCGGCGGTCTTAATCAAAGCGCACAGTACTGGGTTGCGTTTGTGCGGCATAGATGAAGAGCCGCCCATGCCCTCGATAGGAGGTTCAGCTACTTCGCCCAACTCAGATTGAGACATCAAGGCAATGTCATCGACAATATTTTCTATCGCGCCTGCACAAGCATCCAATAGGGAAGCAATTGCATGAATAGGCTGCCTATTGGTATGCCAAGGGAGGAGCGGCGCTGAGAGCCCAAGCGATGCTGCCACTTGTTGCGGCAAATTATGGTCTTCATTGTCTTCGTGACTTACTCCAACAGGGCCGCCCCATTGTAAGTAAAACCCCGACTGAATTAATTGCGACAAATCAGGTATGATGGCGATCAGTGGAGCGGCCCACTGGGCGACTTTTGTGCCAAAAGTAATCGGTAGAGCTTGCTGCATTAAAGTTCTACCTGCCATAGGTGACGAGCGATGCGCTTTAATCAGTACCGAGCAAGCGGTGAGTATCTCCTCCAAATCTTGCGTGATATGCTCAAGTGAGGGCTTGAGCATCATCATCATGGCAGTATCAATCACATCTTGACTGGTCAGTGTTTGATGAAAAAAAGGCCTTACGTCTGATGGTAGCAAAGACTTTGCTTGCGCTACAAAAGGGATAGCAGCGTTACCACCTAAATAAGTCTGGGCCCCAATAGCATCAATATCAAACAATTCTATATCTAATGCGTGTTTAGATTGTTGAAACGTGTTTTTTGGGATAAGCTGATTCTGCTCCCTATGTTCTAAAACGGCTAACTCAAAATCTATCATTGCTTGAATGAAAGCCCGATCAGAAAGTGCCTCGGCAATGCCAAGATGTACAAAAGGCTGATTGATTAATCGATTGATTTTCATTTAGAATCCCTAACTTTGGTAAGTATAAAAAATATTTCTATGACACAAGATAAGAAAATACCCTTTGATAGTCCAGATTTCGTGACGTCTCTTGCAGGCGGCTTGAGCGTTCTGCGAGCGTTTGATGACAACCATTCTACGATGACGCTGAGTGAGGTCGCCGAATGCACCGATATGGATAGAGCAAAGGCGCGGCGCTATCTGCTGACGCTGCACGCTTTGGGGTATGTCCATAAGGATAAGCGCCAATTTAAACTCTCTCCCAAGACACTCAGCATTGGATCCAGTTATTTAAGCAGTGCGCATCATCACGATATTGTGCAGTTTTATCTTGAGCGCGTGACCGAACAAACGGGCGAGTCTTGTTCATTTGCCGTACTAGATGATGACGAAGTGGTGTATATCGCACGCTCTGCTGCCAAACATCGCCTATTATCAATCGCGCTCTCTATCGGTACTCGGCTGCCTGTTGCTTATACTTCTATGGGCCGTGCTATCTTGGCCAATCTACCCAAGAATGAGCGGGACGACTATATCAATAAAATAGAGCTAAACGCGTATACGCCCTTTAGTATCACTGATCGTGAACAGTTCAAAAAAATATTAAGCGACGCTTGTGATGAGCAATACGTGGTTGTCGATCAAGAGCTGGACACCGGTTTACGCTCCCTTGCGATACCCATCTATAAATCAAACAATGAGCTGATCGGTGCCATCAACATCAGTACCAATGCCATGCGCGTATCAAAAGCGATGCTCATCGAAGAGTTTTTGCCCATCTTGCGTGATTGTGCTGAAAAAATCCAAACTTATTATATTTGAAACCATCCTCTCGATAAAAAACGATACAGCGGCTGATGTTGATATCAAGGCTGCCAATGCTAAAAGCATTGGCAGCCTTTTTTGTTTTTTGTCAAAGTAATGTAAATAAAAACAAGATTAAAATGACCATTGGACTCATACAAAGTAATTGCGTTTTCTACAAAGACAAATTATTGACAGCATAAGAAAAGGAAAGTATAGTCAAGTTCATAATATGAACATTAGTTCTTTTTGAGAACAAATAATATCATATTCATAAAGTAAGTGAGATAATTATTGGCTGTAATTTGCTCTTCTTATTTTAGAGGGGTAGGCCATATTTAATGTATCTACAAAGCAGTATTGTAGAACAAAGGACGGTGGTGTAGCTTGCAGTGATCGCAGTTAAGCTGACCTACATACTATTGATATACAAGGAAAGTATACAAATGGAAATCAAGGATAGTTTTAAGACAAAAAGTATGTCCATGTTGATGGCACTAGCATTAGGTCTATCAGGGTGTTCTGGTCAGTCAAGTGAGCAGGGCGCAGAAACCGAAGCCACGGTTTTAAGGTTTTCACATTTTTGGCCAGCGACTTCTGCCATGCATGTGGAAGTATTTGAGCCTTGGGCCAAAAAAATTGAGACCGAATCTAACGGTCAACTCAAGGTTGAGATTTATCCATCAGCGACCTTGAGTAAGCCTGATATGATGTATGATTCTGCTGCCAAAGGTGTCATTGATATTGGCTCTCAAGCCCATGGTTACAGCTCTGGACGCTTTCCACTGACGCAGATTACCGAACTTCCTGGTCTCTCCAATTCAGCTACCCAAATGGGCTGTATGCTACAAACGCTTTATGACGATGGTACCATTGCCAGCGAATATGAAGACACTCATCTGTTGTTCCTGATGGGCGCAGGCCCCGCCGCGCTACACACGGTCGATAAGCCTATTCGTGTCCCTAGCGATATGAAAGGCAAACGTATTCGCCGTCCATCCGCCATTGCAGGCGACATCATTGAAGCCACAGGTGGTACGCCAGTTGGTTTGCCAGCCAACGATATCTACACCTCATTACAGCGCGGCGTGATTGATGGCCTCAGTTTTCCTTGGCAGCCAACGGGTGATTTTAGATTGGTAGAGCTGACCAAAGCCCATACCAACATTCCTTTTTATAATTCAGCATTACTGGTGACGATGAATAAGGACAAGTATGAAAGCTTGCCCGATAACCTCAAAAAAGTCTTAGATGACAACTCAGGACGCGTGATGTCTGACTTGGTTGGTGAAGTGACCGATAGAGAGGATGCCAAGTATATGGAAGAAGCGCGCGCGGCAGGGCACACCATGGTCGATATTCCTGATCCACTCAATGACCCTGATTGGAAAGGCCCACTCATGGAAGGTACACAAAAGTATCTAAATGATGTCAGAGCCTTAGGTTTGGATGCTGATGAGGTTTATGAAAAGGTTAAGGTGGTGAGCGAAGCCTGCAAGACCAATGCCTAACACCGCGTGCAGTAGAAATACCGATTGTCGATTTTCAATATATTTTAAAGGATTAAAATTGTGAAAAAAATTACACATCCAACTGGTCTGTTCGATAATAGCGCAAAAGATTATCAGCATATTACCGCTGTGCATTTGGCTGCCGCAATGGGGGCAGAAATACAAGGCGTTGACTTGAGTAATCTTAATGATGAGACATTTCGTGAGATTGAGTCGGCGCTTTATCGGCATAAGCTGATTTTTTTTAGAGACCAAAATCTGTCTTTTACCGATCATGAAAACTTAACCCTACGCTTTGGTGAATTTGGTACAGACGCTTATACTAAAGGCGTCGAGGGTCATGAAAACATTCAGCCTGTCATTAAAGAAGCTGGATTGACCACCAAAATGGTGTTTGGCAGTGGCTGGCATACCGACTCGGCGTTTCTTGAGCGGCCACCGTCTATTGCTATTAATTATGGCAAAGACATGCCTCCCTATGGTGGTGACACCTTATTTGCCAACACGGTACTGGCTTATAACGCACTAAGCCCCGCGATGAAAACGATGATTGAGCCGCTCAAAGTATGGATGAGCGCTCAAAACGTCGTGGCCTCCATGCAGGCCGAGCGTGCGGATAAAAAGGCCAGTGAGCTTGGTAGTCTCGCGCTGGATGTGGAAACACAAAAAATGATTGAAGGATCTTATCATCCACTGGTAAGAACTCATCCTGTCTCAGGCGAAAAGTCGCTATATGTAGATAAAACCTACGCCTGTGGGATAGAGGGAATGACTGAAGAAGAATCGCGACCGCTGCTGGACTTTTTAGCAGGTTTTTCCACGCAAGAGTCTTTTGTTTGCAGGCTTAAATGGTACAACAATACAGTGATTATGTGGGACAACCGAATCTGCTTGCATCAGGCATTTAATGACTATGATGGCTATAGACGAGAGATGTATCGTGCTGTGGTCATGGGCGAAAAACCAGAATAAAAGGAGTGTATTATGGATGATATTTTTAACTCGATGGTCACGCCTGCAGGCTACAGTGACGTAGAATGGAGAGCACGTGTTGAACTGGCATTATGCTATCGAATGGTTGACTACTATGGCTGGACCACGCAGGTTTATAACCATATCTCCTATCGAATCCCTGATACTGAGCACCTACTCATCAACGCTTTTGGCTTGCTGTATAGCGAAGTGACGCCATCAAACTTGGTGAAAATAGACTTTGATGGTAATAAAATCGATGACTCACCATACCCAATCAACAAAGCGGGCAATGTAATACATACCGCCCTGCACAAAGCGCGATCCGATATTCATTGTGTGATGCATACGCATAATGCCGATATACAAGCGGTGAGTGCCTTGTCGTGTGGGTTTATACCGTTGTTTCAAGAGGCTTATATTTTCCATGAGCGAGTGGGTTATCATCCTTTTGAAGGCATTGTGCTCGACATGGCGGAGCAAGAACGATTGGTTGATTCTCTCGGTCCCGCAAACCATACTTTAATGCTAAACAATCATGGCGTCATCACCACAGGCCGCGATGTGGCATCCGCATTTTCGCGAATGTATCAAATAATTCAAGGGTGTGAGGTGCAGCTAAAAGCAATGGCGACAGGTGCAGAGCTGTTACAGGCCAGTCCAGAGGCCATGCGGCACACACGTGAGCAGTTTGAAGGCGGTGATGCACAGGCGGGTGCACAAGTATTACTGCCTGAATGGCCAGCATACTATCGTTTGATGAATCGAATAGATCCCCATTGGATCAGATGATCCAATTGAATAATATTTAGATTATATGCAAAACGTGTACATCATATCTTAAAAAAGAAGAACCTACGATTAGCCGTAGGTTTTTTTATTAAGAAAAACATGCCTACTATATTGACAGGCTACTGCAAAAAGTATAGTTTATTCATTATACGAACAATAATTCTTATATAGAACAATATTGATAACAATCAACATTGGATTGTAAGGATATAACGTACTCACATAGCGTGTTTACATTGTCTCTAGGGAGAGAGCAGCATGGCCGCAGTCTATATTTGTCATCCAAAACGTTCAGCAGTGGGTCGCTACGGCGGCTCTCTGGCCGATATCCGTCCTGACGATCTGTTAGCGCAAGTTATTAAGGCGGTAATCGATGATGCGCCTGACTTTGATCACAGCGCGATTGAAGATGCCTTTATGGGCTGTGCCAACCAAAGCGGCGAAGACAACCGCAACGTGGCGCGTATGAGTGTGCTGCTATCAGGTCTACCAGAGACCGTCCCTGCCAATACCCTCAATCGGTTGTGCGGCTCAGGTCTGGATGCGGTCGGTACTGCGTTTCGCGCGATTGCCAGCGGCGAGATGGATCTGGTGCTGGCAGGTGGCGTTGAGTCAATGACGCGCGCGCCCTTTGTTATGGGTAAGCCCGAAAAAGCCTACGGTCGCAGCCAAACCTTGCAAGACACGACCATGGGCTGGCGCTTTATCAACAACAAGCTAGATGCGCTCTATGGTACAGAAGCGATGCCGCAAACTGCGGAAAACCTAGCCAAACAATACAATATCTCACGCGCCGATCAAGACAGCTTCGCGCTATGGTCGCAGCAAAAAGCAGCAGCTGCACAAGACAATGGACAACTGGCGGCTGAGATCACGCCTATCACTATCGAGAGACGCAAAAAGGACGCACTCATCGTTGATAAAGATGAGCATCCACGTCCCGACACAACCATAGAAGCCTTAGAAAAACTGCGTCCTATCTATAAGGATGGCACGGTGACGGCTGGTAATGCCTCAGGTATCAATGATGGCGCGGCGGCCATGCTGATCGCCAGCGAAGCGGCTGTTGAAAAGTACTGTCTGACCCCAGTGGCGAAAATCGAAGGGATGGCAACGGCAGGTGTGTTGCCAGAAATCATGGGTATTGGCCCCGTACCAGCGACCCAAAAGTTATTAAAGAAACTCGATTTAACGCTTGATGATATGGACATTATTGAGCTAAATGAAGCGTTTGCAGCACAAGCACTGGCTTGCTCACGCGCCCTTGGACTGGATGACCGTGATCCACGGATTAACCCTAGAGGCGGCTCAATCGCCTTAGGTCATCCGCTAGGCGCATCTGGTGCGCGTATCTTGATTTCGGCGGTTCACGAATTACAACGTACCGATGCACAGCGTGCGCTATGCACCATGTGTATTGGTGTCGGGCAAGGCATCGCGCTCATCGTTTCAAGAGTAGGAGAAGAATAATGGCATTTTTGAACACAGACGCGCACCTGGTTGCTTACCAAGACAGCGGCGAGACGTACTTGCCAGCACTCTTTATGGCGCATCCGCTCGGTATGAGCCGTGATGTGTGGGACACCTTATGTGATGGGCTGCATGGACATTATCGCTGTGTGCGCTGGGACTTCCCCGGTCACGGTAGTAGTGGCGCTGCTGCTGCAGGGCTGAGTGCTGAGCAGTTGGCATTGGATGTTATGGCGCTTGCCGATCACCTGCAGATTGAGACTTTTAATTTTATTGGTACGTCAATCGGTGGCGTGATTGGTCAGTCGTTATGCCAAATAGCTGCTGAGCGTTTAGAGCAGGTATGGCTGACCAATACTGGTGCGGTCATTGGTACCGCGGCGGCATGGGCGGAGCGCGCCAGCAATGTGCGTCAGTTGGGCTTGAGCGAGATGGCCGCCACTATCGTACCGCGCTGGTTTGCACCCGCTTATATCGAGCAAAACCCTGAAGTCTCACAAGGCTGGCAAGTGCAGCTGTCACGCACGGATGATGAAAGCTACGCTAAGCTGTGTGAGGTATTGGCGCAAGTGGATAACCGTGGGAAACTTGCAGATTATCCCAGTCAGGTATCGCTTATCGCGGGTGCAGAGGATGTCTCTACGCCGATAACAGCGCTAGAGGCGTTAGCAGCTGAATTTGCCGATGCCAGTCTTGATGTCTTTGAGGGTGTGGGGCATGTCCCATCTATCGAAGCCTCCGATAATTTGGTGGCACATATTCAGAATGATGCAGGCCGCGCCACAGTTGGTGAGACAGGCATCAGCTACGAGCAAGGTCTGACACAGCGCAAGCGCATTTTGGGTGATGCCCATGTCGAGCGCGCGTTCAAAAACGCCACGACATTAGACAGCCCATTTCAGCAATTTATCACCCGTAACGCTTGGGGTGAGCTATGGGGCGACCCTAGTCTCACCGTACAACAGCGCAGCATGATTACCACGGGTATATTGGCCGCGCTTGGTCGTGATGGCGAGCTGGGGCTGCATTTGCGTACCGCCAAACGCTTGGATATCTCTGAAGATCAGCTGCGCCAAGTATTGATGCATGTGTCTATTTATGCAGGTGTGCCAGCGGCCAATCATGCGTTTTCTTTGGCCAAAGAAAACGGATGGGGCAATCCAATCAACTAGGGCGTGTCCTTAATTCAAACGTTTATCACCATTTTTAAAATAGGGACACGCCCTAATCTTCAAAACCACAAGCAATGATTATCAATAAGGTTTGCGTTATAGCAATGGAGAATACCGTAATGAGTCATAAATACCCTTCTTTTCTTCCACGTGATCGGTCTTGGCAGCCTGCACAGTATACGCCTGGCTACAAAACCTCGGTGGCGCGTTCACCCAATCAGGCATTGGTCAGTATCCAAAGAGCCAGTGATTCAGAGCGTAGTGGTCCTGTGTTTGACGGTTTAGAGATTGGTCAATATGACAATGATTTGCTCATGAACTTTCGCACAGAAGGCGAGCAAGCAGGGTTGCCTATTGGTGAGCGTATCATCATGCATGGCCGCGTCATTGACCAGTTTGGTAAGCCTGTGGCCAATACTTTGGTTGAGATGTGGCAAGCAAATGCTGGTGGTAAATACCGTCACAAAAAAGATGGTTATCTGGCGCCACTTGATCCTAACTTTGGCGGTGTCGGTCGCTGTATCACTGATGCTGAAGGCCGTTATCGTTTTCGTACGGTACGCCCAGGGCCTTATCCGTGGCCAAATGGTGTGAATACGTGGCGTCCGGCGCACATTCACGTATCTGTCATGGGTCCTTCTATTTCTACGCGTTTGATTACTCAGATGTATTTTGAGGGCGATCCACTCATTCCCTTATGTCCAATTGTACAAGTGTTAAAAGACCCAGAAGCGGTTGAAACGATGATTGCACGCTTAGATATGACGGTGAGTAAGCCCATGGATTGCTTGGCGTATCGTTTTGATATTGTGGTACGCGGCGCATTACAAACGTATTTTGAGGAGTAAATCATGTATAGCCAATACAAATTACAAGATGATAGCGGTTTGCTGCGTGAGACAGCTTCTCAAACGTCAGGGCCGTTTGTGCATATCGGTTTGGCATTAGAAATCGCAGGTTTTGAATCTCGTTCAGACGAGATTTGGCAAGATTTGGCCAAAAAAGGTGCTGAGGGCGAGCATATCGAGTTAGTGGGTCATGTATACGATGGTAATGGTGAAGCAGTTCATGATGCCCTGATCGAAATATGGCAAGCCGACAGTCATGGCAACTACATTGCAAATTTTGACAATAAACAACCCTTTAGCGGGTTTGGTCGCAGTGCTTGTGCACTAGATGGCGATTTTCATTTCCATACGGTAAAGCCAGGACAAGTGGATTTTTATGGTAAGCCCATGGCGCCGCACGTCAATATCGCTATTTTTGCTCGCGGTATCAACTTGCATTTACAAACCCGCGCGTACTTCGATGACGAACCAGCGGCCAATGCCGAATGTCCTATTTTAAATAGCGTGCCGTCAGCAGAGCGTCGTAAAACATTGATTGCCAAAAAAGAGCAAGGCGATGGCAAGCCTCGCTATCGATTTGATATTTATTTACAAGGTGATAATGAGACGGTTTTCTTTGATTTTTAGCGAATCATTCTGCAATACCAATATATTAATACATGGGCATTTTTAGACAGTTAGTATTTTTTATTTAATATCTTTGGGCAAAGTGGAATTTGCCAAATAACGAGTGAGAGGGATTTCATGAAATACAAAACACAAGTTGCGATCGTTGGTGCAGGTCCATCCGGATTACTGCTTGGGCAATTACTGACTAAAGCGGGCATCGATAATATTATTTTGGAGCGCAAAACGGGTGAGTATGTCTTAAGCCGTATTCGCGCAGGCGTTTTAGAGCAGGGCACAGTAAACCTGATTCGCGAGTCGGGGGCTGGCGCGCGCATGGATAAAGAAGGATTGGTTCATACTGGTACCGATTTTAGTTTTCAGGGCGAGCATTATCATATCGATATAGAAAAATATAGCGGCGGTAAGCATGTCGTTGTGTACGGTCAAACTGAGGTGACGCGCGACTTGATGGAAGCACGTGAAAAAGTCGGCGGCACGACGGTCTATGAAGCAGAAAACGTCGAGTTACATGATATTGAATCAGACAATCCTTATGTGACCTATCAGCATAATGGCGAATTGTTCCATCTGGACTGTGATTACATCGCTGGCTGCGATGGTTTTCATGGCGTCTCACGCAAATCAATCCCCTCTAATGAACTAGAAGAATACGAAAAAGTCTATCCGTTTGGCTGGCTTGGGCTCATGAGTGACACGCCGCCTGTGAATGATGAGCTGGTTTATTGTGCCCATGAGCGCGGTTTTGCGCTATGTTCGATGCGCTCTCCAACTCGTAGTCGCTACTATATCCAAGTACCCGACACAGACAAGATCGAAAACTGGAACGAAGAAAAATTTTGGGCTGAGCTTAAACGTCGTATTCCGTCTGAGATGGCAGAACGATTGGTGACTGGGCCTGCTATTGAGATGAGTATCGCACCACTGCGTTCTTATGTATGTGAAACCATGCAATACGGCAAAGTGTTCCTATTAGGAGATGCCGCGCACATCGTTCCACCAACGGGTGCTAAGGGTTTGAACCTTGCTGCAAGTGACGTAGACACAGCCTTTCGTTTATTTGTAAAAATCTATGAAGAACAACGCACCGACTTAATCCCTCGTTATCAAGAAATCTGTCTGGCACGAGCTTGGAAAGCGGTTCGTTTTTCGTGGTGGATGACGATGCTACTGCACCGTTTTCAGAGTGCAGGTCGTTTTGATTTTCGGGTACAGCAGGCTGAGTTTGATTACTTTATTCATTCGGATGCTGGCAAAGCAACCATTGCTGAAAACTACGTCGGCTTACCATTTGAAGCATTAGAGTAAATAGCTGCGTTTCAATTATTTGTATCTGGCTACTTAACGCTTTTATATAGGATGATCCAATGTTAAATAAAGTGACAGCATCTGCCATCGACGCCATGAATCATATTAATGATGGGGCAACCATCTTGATAGGTGGCTTTGGTTTGGCAGGTCAACCAGCAGAACTGATTGACGCACTGATTGAGCGTAATGCGAAAGATCTCACTATCGTCAGCAATAATGCAGGCAACGGCGAGACAGGATTGGCACTACTACTGAAGTCAGGCTGCGTACGCAAAATTATTTGCTCGTTTCCACGTCAGCATGATTCATATATTTTTGATGATCTCTACCGAGCGGGAAAAATTGAGCTTGAAGTGGTACCACAAGGGACGCTGGCGGCTCGTATGCAAGCAGGTGGCAGTGGTCTTGGTGCCATTTATACGCCAACCGCTTATGGTACGCTACTTGCGGAAGGTAAGGAAACACGGACGATCGATGGCAAAAACTACGTATTGGAGTATCCAATAAAAGCAGATTTTGCCTTGATCAAAGCGTTTCAAGGTGATCGCTGGGGCAATCTAACTTATCGCAAAGCTGCGCGTAATTTTGGTCCCATTATGGCAGCAGCATCCAACCATACTATCGCTCAAGTCAGCGAAGTGGTTGAGCTGGGCGCGCTGGATCCAGAACACATTATTACGCCAGGTATTTTTGTCCACGAAGTCGTCTGTATTGAAGGAGAGGGTCATGAGTGATTACACACCGCGTTCAGTCGATGAGATTGCCAAGCGCGTTGCCCAAGATATCGAAGAGGGCATGTATGTCAATCTAGGCATCGGACAGCCTACCCGAGTCGCTGATTTTTTACCAAAAGACAAAGACATTTTTTTGCATAGTGAGAATGGTGTACTAGGCATGGGGCCAGCTCCTGAGGAAGCGGACAGAGATGGCGATCTGATAAACGCTGGCAAACAATACATCACCTTACTCAAGGGCGGTAGTTATTTTCACCATGGTGACTCGTTTGCCATGATCCGCGGCGGACACATTGATCTATGTGTTCTTGGGGCGTTTGAGGTAGCTGAAAATGGCGATATTGCCAACTGGTTTTTGGGTCGTCCAAAAGACATTCCAGCCGTTGGCGGCGCCATGGATTTGGCGGTTGGTGCCAAAAAGGTATATGTCATCATGGACCACGTTAGCAAAAACGGTGATCCTAAAATCGTCGAAAACTTAAAGCTACCTATCACTGGCGAAAAATGTGTCAATCGAATTTATACAGATCTAGCGGTAATTGATATCACTGAGCAAGGGTTGATGGTCCGTGACATGGTCGATGGCCTAACCTTTGATGAGTTGCAATCAAAAACAGGTGCCGCATTGCAACAGCCATAATTTAGATCAACGCTTAGTGCTCTATCATATGCACAGTGCTTAACCATCAAGAAGGGATTTCATGATGAAAAAAAAATTATCTCTAGCAGTCATGCAGACTGTTTGGCCGCTTATACATAATGAGTCGAGTCATATTGTATCTGCCTTTGGTAAAACGGTAGGTACAACATGACCCTACTAGTCAAGCTCAGCGTCCTAATCTCAAGACTGTGCCAGTTTATCGGCGGCATCAGTCTTATTATCATCGTCCTCACCACCATGACTGATGTCGTCGCCCGTTACATCTTCAAGCTCACGGGTGGTGAGTTTGGTTTTACCGTCAAAGGCTCGGTTGAGATCGTCTCCTACTTTATGCTCTTTGCACTGCTCGCCGCCTTTGCCGCCTTTGTCGAACGCTCGCAAATCATCGTCGACGTCTTTACCCAGAAGATGCCCCAGTCTATCAAAGGCTACATGATGGGCGTCTTTATGCTTGGCTTCTTTGCCATCGGCATCGTCTTTGCTTGGGGACTCTATGAGAGCGCCATTGACGCCATGGAATTTGGCAAAGTCACCCAAGATTTGCGTATCTCCATGATGCCAATTTATCTCATCAGTGCCTTGTTAAGCGCTTTACTGGCCATACGCTCACTGATCGAATCCATCAACATCTTTAAAACAGGCGAATTCTTTGACGCCGAGGAGACAGGCGCATGAGTCCAGAAATTATCGGCGCCATTGGCCTTGTGGTCATGA
>Ga0098067_1000390_pt1 | contig 16813 bp, 13 predicted proteins | sample 26_taG_FD_92578 | JGI IMG/M metagenome (GOLD analysis project Ga0098067, IMG submission 92578) | Marine viral communities from Cariaco Basin, Caribbean Sea - 26_WHOI_OMZ | ecosystem: Environmental > Aquatic > Marine > Oceanic | place: Caribbean Sea: Cariaco Basin | collected 2014-11-09
TAAAGCTTCAGTCTGTTGCTGCACACTATTAAAAGAAAGCTGCTCAAAAAGCTCATTTTTGACAAGCGGGATATAAAATCTCTTGAGCTCGGGTTCATGCGCGTCCAGGATGACGAGTCCCTGCTCTTTAAAAAGTTCATTGGCCAGGTAACGGGTGGCATCGGCAAGATTATCGTGCTCCAAATATGCCTTTTTAAACCATTCTTTGAGCTGCTGTGCATTTTTGCTACTCCCAATTTCAGCTGAAAAAAGTTCAAAGACATCTTCAAGACCATCGGTAGGCATTTCTCCCACAGGTCCGCCGGTCTTCTTTGATTTTGGCGGATTCCATTGAAATTTCTTTCCGTGGAGGTGAAAAAAACTGATCTCCTCAAAGTCATGATCTTCGGTCGCCATCCAGTACACCGGTACAAAATTGTACTCGGGATACTCTTTTTTGAGATCGGCCGCAAGATTTATTGCGGAGACGATCTTGTAAAGAAAATAAAGCGGACCGGTAAAAAGGTTGAGCTGATGCCCTGTGGTCACGGTAAAAGTGGTGTCTTTTTCAAGAAGATCAATGTTTGAAAGGCTTGCTTCAGAAGCATTTATATTTTGATATTGCCGCATCAGGGTTTTGACAAGAACGGCACGTTTTTCGCTTCCGCCGTGGCTGCTGAAGTTCTCTTTTTTTGAAAGGATCTGCTTTCTGAAGTTATTGAGGTCAGGGAAAAGCCCGTAAAACTGCTTAACATTCTCTTTTTGATCCAGATAATCGGTTACTAATGAAGTAAAGTAGTTCGTTTCCCGATACGAAAGAGAATTTTTCTGCATTGAAATGAATTTTCGCAAATATACAATTAAGAGCGTTGGCGGTAAAATCAATAAAAAGATATTGAGAACGATAAAGTTTTATATTTACCTCTAATTTGAAAAATGAGATTTTCCCCTATGAACAAAATTACGGCTTTATTCACAGCACTTTTACTGAGTTTTCAGTTAGCTTTTGCGCAACAATCTCATGAAGAATTTCTAGGTTACCCACTGGGCACCAGTTTCACGCCCCACCACAAAGTGGTTGAATATTTTGAACACGTGGCAGAGAATTCGTCACTTGTGCAGTTTCAAAAATATGGGGAAACCTATGAAGGCAGGCCTCTTACCTATGCCATTATTTCTACGGAAAAAAACCTGCAAAACCTGGAGCAGATACGCCAAAGCCACCTGCAGAATGCCGGTTTTACTGAAGGCACTTCTTCTTCAGCTGCCAAAAAAGGCATTGTATGGCTTAGTTATAATGTTCACGGGAATGAAGCTTCGAGTACAGAAGCGGCCATGAAGACCATATATGAACTGGTAACTCAAAGGCAGGACTGGTTACAGGATTTGGTGGTAATCATGGATCCTGTTGTGAATCCCGATGGCCGGGACCGTTATGTGAACTGGTATAAGCAGGTAAAGGCCACGCCATCTAATACTTCGCCCATGGCTGTAGAGCACAATGAGCCCTGGCCGGGGGGACGTCCCAATCACTATCTTTTTGATCTTAACCGTGACTGGGCCTGGGCTACTCAAACAGAGACAAGGCAACGCCTGGAAATTTACAACAAATGGATGCCTCACATTCACGTAGATTTTCATGAACAATACAAAAATGCCCCCTATTATTTCGCACCTGCCGCCGAACCGCTACACGATGTGATCACAACTTTTCAGAAGGAATTTCAGAAAGAAATAGGATGGAATCACGCCCGCTATTTTGATAAAGAAGGCTGGCTCTATTTTACAAAAGAAAGCTTTGATCTCCTCTACCCCAGTTATGGGGACACCTACCCTACTTATATGGGAGCTATAGGAATGACCTATGAACAGGCAGGGCATGCCGGGCTTGCTGTTGAGACCGATCAAGGATATATACTTACGCTTGTAGACCGGGTACAGCATCACCACACCACCGGACTCTCTACAGTAGAAATTGCCGCGAAAAATGTTGACCGGCTTAATGCTGAATTTTCAAAGTTTTACGACAACAGCGGAAAAAATGCTGTGAATTATGTCTTAACCGGGCACCAGGACAAGCTGGATCTGCTAAAGGAATTACTTGACCGGCATGAGATTGAATATGCGCTGGCACAACCCGGAAAAGTAAAAGGCTTTAATGCTCTTGAACAAAAGAAGAAAACTGTTGATGTTGATCAAAATTCTTTGGTAGTAAGTACAGCCCAACCAAAAGGAAAAATGGTACGTGTGCTTATGGAACCTTCTACCAACCTGGCCGATTCCCTAACTTACGATATCACTGCATGGAGCCTGCCCTATGCTTATGGCCTGGCTGTTTTGAGTACTGAATCTTCGGTTTCAAGCCTTGAGGCTAAGGATGCCACCTCAATAAATAACACACCTGCACCAGCAGCGGCGGCTTACATCTCTGGCTGGAACAGCATGAAAGACGCAAGATTCCTTACAGCACTTCTTGAAGCGGGAATCATGGTGAGATTTACCGAGACAGCTTTGGAGACTTCCGGAAAAAAATTCGCTCCTGGTAGTCTTATTATCACTAAAAGCGACAACCGAAACAAACAGGATTTTGATGTACTTCTTGCCAGAATTACCAACGAACACGGAAGAAAACTCACTGCGGCCAACACCGGATTTTCAACCTCGGGACCCGATTTTGGATCATCACAGGTAAAGATCATAAACACCCCCAGTATTGGCATTTTAAGAGGGGAAGGAACTTCTTCCCTTAACTATGGAGAGCTCTGGTATTTCTTTGAACGGGAACTCAATTATCCTGTCACCTCTATTGATACGGGATATTTTGGGAATGTTGACCTTACAAAGCTCGATGTCATTATACTTCCCATAGGCAGTTACAGTGATCTTTTTGATGAAAAAGGATTAGCAAAACTAACAGATTGGGTGAAGAACGGCGGAAAAGTGATTGCCATTGGTAACGCTTTAAAAACCTTCGCCGGAAATGAGGATTTTGCCCTGAAGCAGAATGAGAAAAAAGAAACCGACAGTATTTCAAAACCAAACCTGGTGCCTTATGCTCAAAGGGAAAGAAATGAGATTAAGGATCTTATAACCGGAAGCATAATAAAAACCCAGATGGACAAACCCATCCCATGGCTTTTGGATATGAAGGCACCTACCTCAGCTTAAAATTAAGTAGTGATAGTTACAATCTTTTAAGTGACGGCTACAACGTAGGTTACCTGGGAGAATCCCCCGAGATCGTTGCCGGATTTGTTGGAAGTGAGGCAAAAGAGAAGATCAGGAATTCCCTGACCTTTGGAGTAGAACCTATGGGCGAGGGAAGTTTTATATACCTGGTTGACAATCCGTTGTTCCGGGCCTTCTGGCAAAATGGAAAACTTCTTTTCGTGAACTCCATCTTCCTGGTTGACAATAGTGAAATAATTAATAAATAAAATATTTATGCTAATAGATATTCTTCTTTTACTGGTAGGCTTTGTAGCCCTTATCTACGGAGCGAACTTTTTGGTTGATTCCGCTTCTAGCCTTGCAGCACGTTGGGGAGTACCAAGTATCGTGATTGGGCTTACCATTGTTGCTTTTGGAACTTCGGCCCCAGAGCTCGTGGTAAACGTGTTTGCAGCGACCACAGGGAGTACAGACATGGTGCTGGGCAACGTGCTGGGAAGTAACATTTTTAACGTGCTTGGAATCCTGGGGATCTCTGCCCTAATTTATCCGCTTACGGTAAAAAGCAATACGACCTGGATCGAAATTCCGCTGAGTTTACTGGCGGCAATTTGTGTATTTGTTGTAGCCTCAGACGTTGTTCTTGACGGAGCCACTGCAAACTTTATCTCCCGGAGTGAAGGTATAGTACTCCTGCTGTTCTTTCTCATCTTTCTCGTTTACAACCTTATGGTTGCAAAAAGTGGTGGCGCCGATGAGGAGATGGAAACCAAAGATTATTCGGTAGGAAAAGCCGTTTTATTCATTGCTCTCGGCCTCGCCGGGCTCATCATTGGGGGGCGCCTTATTGTTACTAGTGCGGTAAGTATTGCTGAAGTTATTGGCCTTTCAGAAAGAGTAATTGGTTTAACCGTAGTTTCTATTGGAACTTCCCTGCCCGAACTTGCAACTTCTGTTATTGCAGTGAGAAAAAAGAATGTTGATATTGCCATTGGAAACGTGGTTGGTTCGAACATTTTTAACATCTTCCTGATCCTGGGAATTTCGGGGACTATTGTCCCTCTTGGAATAAACCCTGATTCCTTTTTTGATATTATGGTGAACATTGTTACCGGATTGCTGCTCTTTATTTTTGTCTTTACAGGAAAAGGCCGCAGGATCGAGCGCTGGGAAGGCGCGATATTTGTTATCGGGTATATTGCCTATGTCACCTATCTCGTAATTTAATTCTGAACAAGTTCTAATGAAGTCATCACTTAAGTCTTTTTTATTCGCATTCCTGTTGGTTGTGCTATCAGGAAATGTACTGGCTCAGCAAACTGCTGAAGCTCCCGGTTTTGAAGTAGAGTTCGAAACCTTTACCCTTGATAACGGGTTGAAAGTTATTTTTCATGTAGACCAGTCAGATCCTGTAGTGGCGGTTGCGCTTACCAGCCACGTAGGTTCGGCTCGTGAAAAGCAGGGACGCACCGGATTTGCGCACCTTTTTGAACACCTTCTTTTCCTTGAGTCGGAGAACTTAGGAAAAGGCGGACTCGATAAGCTAAGTGCCCGCATTGGCGGCAGCGGTGCAAACGGTTCTACAAGCCGCGACCGTACCAATTATTTTCAAACAGTGCCAAATGATGCACTCGAAAAGATGATTTGGGCAGAAGCCGACAAGCTGGGTTATTTTATCAATACGGTTACCGAACCTGTACTTGCCAAAGAAAAGCAGGTAGTGAAAAACGAAAAAAGACAGCGGGTAGATAACCAGCCATACGGTAACACCATGTATGTTATTGACAATAATCTCTATCCCGAAAACCATCCTTACAACTGGCAGGTAATTGGTTCTTTGGAAGACCTTCAAAATGCCACGCTTGAAGATGTAAAAGAGTTCTTCAATCAATGGTACGTGCCCAACAATGTGGTACTCACTATTGCCGGTGACTTTGATACAGTACAGGCAAAACAATGGGTAGAGAAATATTTTGGAGAGATCAAAAGAGGACCTGAAATTAAGGATCTTGAGAAGAGACCCGCGAATTTGCAGCAGACAAAAAAGCTGTACTATAAAGATAATTTTGCACAACTACCCGAATTGACCATGGCCTGGCCATCGGTTCCTTCTTACCACAAAGATTCTTATGCTCTTGAAGTTTTGGCCAATTATCTTTCTGAAGGAAAAAATGCGCCTTTTTATAAGGAACTGGTGGCAAACAAGAAGTTGACCCCCAATGTACAGATGTTCAATTACACCTCTGAACTTGCCGGTCAATTCATGCTGCAGGTCAGAGCTTATGACGGTACAGACCTTGACAAAGTGCATTCGGCTGTAGAAGAGACCTTCAGGAAATTTGAGAAAGAAGGGATTTCAGAAAAAGATTTAAAACGAATAAAAGCGGGGCAGGAAACGGCATTTTACAATAGCCTTTCGAGCGTATTGGGAAAAGGTTTTCAGCTGGCACAGTATGAAATATTTGCCAATGATCCTAATATGATCAATCAAGAGATCAACTACATTCTCGCAGTGACCCCGCAGGATGTGATGAGGGTTTATAAGAAGTACATTCAGAATAAACCCTTTGTAGCTACCAGTTTTGTTCCGGAAGGCCAAAAGGAACTGGCACTGGAAAATTCTGTTCCGGCCGAAGTTGAAGAAGAAGAGATCGTAATGGGAGCCGAGCAGGAATTCAACCTGGAAGAAGAAGTTACTTACAACAGGACCCCATCCAGTTTCGACCGAACTGTAGAGCCTCCTTATGGGCCGTCACCACAAGTAAAAGTTCCTGAAATCTGGGACCAAAAACTGGAAAACGGCCTTGAGGTCTATGGCATCAACAATTCTGAAGTACCGCTGGTGCAGTTCATGCTCGAGATCAAAGGAGGTATGCTGTTAGAAGACCCTTCTAAAATTGGTGTTTCTAATCTCCTCGCTAACATGCTTACAAAAGGTACAAAGAACCGCAGCCCGCAGGAGCTGGAAGAAGCCATTGAATTATTGGGTGCTAACATTCGGGTAAACGCTACCGATGAAAAAATAATTATTAGTGGTAGTACCCTTGCTAAGAATTTTGAAGCAACAATGAATCTGGTAGAGGAAATCCTTTTGCAGCCCCGGTGGGATGAAGAAGAATTTGCCCTTGCAAAACAACAGGTGATCAACCGCATTCAGCAGCAAAAAGCCTCTCCAAATTATATTGCTTCCAACGAATTTAGAAAGCTTATTTACGGTGAAAACCACATTTTGTCTCACAACAACCTGGGAACCGAAAGTACGGTAGAAGCTATCAGCCTTCAGGATCTAAAAGATTATTATGCCAAGAACCTATCCCCTCACCTGGCTTCTTTCCTTGTGGTTGGGGATATTGAGAATGAAGCAGTAGTTGCCGAAGTAAAAGATATTACTGAAAACTGGAGTGTCAAAAATGTCATTTTTGAAGACCTTCCTGCAGTACTTCCTCCCGCTGAATCTAAGGTATATTTCTATGACATTCCGGGGGCAAAGCAATCGGTATTACACATAGGCTACCCAGCTTTGGCAGAGACCGATGAAGATTTCTTTCCGGCCACGGTGATGAATTACCGCCTTGGAGGCGGAAGTTTTGCTTCCCAGCTCACCCAGGAACTACGAGAAGGCAAAGGTTACACCTATGGCATACGTTCTGGGTTTACCGGTAGCACTTTTACCGGTCCTTTTCTTATTTCGAGCGGGGTACGTTCAAATATCACCTTTGAAGCAGTTGATCTCGTGAAGCAAATCCTTCAGGATTATCCCGAAAACTTCAATGAACAGGACCTGGAGGTAACCAAAGGCTTTATGATAAAGAGCAATGCCCGAAAGTTTGAAACTATGGGATCAAAACTTCAAATGCTTCAGGAAATAAGCAACTATGGTAGACCTGTGGATTATGCTCTGCAACAGGAAGAGATCGTAAGAAACATTAGTGTTCCTGAAATTAAGGATTTGGCCAAAAAATATATCAATCCCGATAAGATGTATTACCTCATCGTAGGTGATGCGGCTACCCAACTCGATCGCCTGGACGACCTGGGCTTTGGAGAACCGGTACTTTTAAATCCTTCTGAAAAATAGCATTTTTGGAAGCCTCTTTAAAATGCCATTTTTGGCACCTCTTTAAAAAAATGCCCGGGAAATTTCCCGGGTTGGTTATTGGGGTTCTCTGCTTCTATCGATATCATGTCACTATGGAACATTAAAGGAATTGTTATTGTTGGGTACGGGTTTTATCCTCAAAGTTTCAAATCCTCAAATTAGGTACATTGTTGTCTATGGAAAGAGCCAAGATTGCTTCGCTGCAAGAACCAAGAGCCAGGATTTTGTCGAACCAGGTGATTAATAACAATTTTCAATTCTGTTTCATAAATAAAGTTCTATATATTCAGAAACTAAAAACCACCTTTCTATACCTTTAAATATGCCATATTATTAGGGTATTCGTGGCCTTAGTTTTTATCTAACTTATTTAATGGAACCATACTGAATTAGGTATTAAAAGGCTGCTTGAAAATTTGAAATTTGATTCTAAGAATCCTTCTTTTTTCCGCCTTTTTTCTTCCGGTGCTTTAATACTTCAGCTTCCCTGAAAAAAATAATTTCTTCAGCAATATTTGTAATAAGATCTCCTATTCTTTCCACTTTTTTGATCACCGAAAACAACAGCATCACCTGATCTATCACCTGCGGATTTGCTTTTACTTCTTCAGAAATAATAGTGAAAGATCTCATATTGATATCATTAAGGATCTTGTCCTTTTTAAAAACCTTTCGCGCTACTTTAGTATCTACTTCGGTATAGGCCAGGGTGATATCATCAAGCATCGACAAAGCAGTGGTAAACATTTCTTCTACCCGCATCCTTTCTAAAAGTCGGGGATCAATCTGGGTATCGATATTTACAATATAATGCGAGATCCCATAGGCATGATCGCCCACCCGCTCCAGGTCAAAATTGATCTTTCTAAGGGCAAGTACAAAACGAAGGTCACCGGCTACGGGGTTATGCAAGGCGATGAAGCGTTCACAATCACGGTCAATCTTGAGATCAAGGGCATTCACCCTGTTCTCTGTATGCATCACTTCTTCGGCAAGATCACCGTCATGGTTAAAAAATGCCTCCTGGGCATTTTCCAGTTGTTTGATGCAAAGCTCCAGCATTTCAAGTCCGGCTTGATTTAATGCATCTCTGTGTTGGTCTAAACTGATCATAATCCTGTGGTTTATCCGAATCTACCGGTGATATAATTCTCGGTTTGTTGTTTCTCGGGATTGGTAAATAGCTTCTTTGATTTATCGTATTCAATGAGTTCGCCCATGTAGAAAAAAGCAGTGTAATCACTAATTCTCCCGGCCTGCTGCATGTTGTGGGTCACAATCACGATGGTATACTTCTCTTTAAGCTGATAAATAAGCTCCTCGATCTTGGCCGTCGAAATAGGATCTAAAGCAGATGTTGGTTCATCCATGAGAATGATAGAAGGTTCTACAGCCAGGGTACGAGCGATGCACAACCTTTGTTGCTGCCCACCAGACAGCGCCAAAGCCGACTTATTGATATCCTCCTTCACTTCATTCCACAAGCCCACCTGTTTAAGGGATTCTTCCACTTTATTTTTAAGAAATGCCTTGTCTTTAATTCCCTGGATCTTTAATCCGTAGGCAACGTTCTCATAGATGGATTTCGGAAAAGGGTTAGGCTTTTGAAAGACCATCCCCACCTGCTTCCGAAGTTGTTCTACATTCACCTTTTTCTTGTAGATGTTCTCGCCGTCAATAAGGATCTCTCCCTCCATTCTAAAGCCGTCAACATAATCATTCATGCGATTAAAAAGCCGCAGGAAAGTAGATTTTCCACAACCTGAAGGTCCAATAAACGCTGTGATCTTATTTGCCCTAATGTTCATGTCTATTCCTTTGATGGCCATGAAATCATCATAAAAAACCTTCACATCTTTTGCCTGAAGTTTGTGTTTTCTCTTTAAGGTCTTATCTAATATATCTTTATTTTCTTTCATTCTATTTTAATTTACTTTGCCACCTGTTCCTGAAATACACTGCAATTCCATTTAAAATAAAGGTGATTAACAGAAGGACAATAATGGCTGCGGCTGCGTTAACTTCGAAACCGTGTTTTGGGCGCGAGATCCAGTTAAAGATCTGAATGGGTAGTACCGAAAATTCATCCATAGGAGATTCAGGAGCGAAAGGAACATAAGCCAGAGCGCCAATTACAATAAGAGGTGCTGTCTCTCCCACCGCCCGCGAAAGTGCCAGGATTACCCCTGTAAGTATACCTCCAAAAGATGCCGGTAGCAACTGTTGTGAAACCGTTTGCCACTTTGAAGCTCCAAGAGCAAAAGAAGCATCCCGTATTGATTTTGGTACTGCCTTTAAGCTTTCCCTTGTCGCAACAATCACAATAGGCAGAATTAAAAGGGCAAGGGTAAAACTACCCGCCAAAACACTGGCTCCCATTTCCATGATTCGTACAAAGACCTCCAGACCAAGGAGCCCGTAAATGATAGAAGGCACCCCGGCAAGATTGGAAATATTAATTTCCAGTAAGGAAGAAAGCCTGCTTTCTTTAGCGTATTCCTCCAGATAAATAGCAGCTGCAATTCCTAATGGCAGGGCGATAATTGTGGTAAAGACCAGGATCCAGACGCTTCCCATAAGTGCAGTATATATTCCGGCTCTCTCTGCTTTTCTCGACGGAAGGCTGGTGATAAAATCCCAATCAATCCTTTGCAGACCATCTATAAGAATGGAACCTATAAAGATGGTGAGAAGAATGAGCCCCAGAAAGGTACAGGCAATTCCCCAAAATTTAAAAGCCTGATCTTTTAACCGATTTGTTCTAATGTTATTCATATTTCTCCCTGAATTTTTTCCTTATCCTGTAGCTTACTGTATTCAGTAGGAAGGTGAAGATGAAAAGAGTGATCCCGGCCGCAAATATGGTACGGTACTCCAAAGAACCATGTTGTACATCACCCAGGCTTACCTGTACGATGTAGGCGGTAATAGTTTCTACGGGCACTGTAGGATCCATGGTTAATCTTGGTTGCTGTCCTGCTGCAATGGCAACGATCATGGTTTCTCCAATTGCACGGGAGACAGCCAGAATGATAGATACAATGATTCCCGAGGAAGCTGCAGGCACCAGGACCCGAAAAGCATTTTGCAGCTTTGTTGATCCCATTCCATAAGCTGCTTCCCGCAGAGAATTGGGTACGGCGTGCAATGCATCCTCACTTAAAGAAGAAATAAAAGGAATGATCATAATTCCCATTACCAGGCCGGCAGACAAAGAATTAAAACCTGAAAGCCCCGGGATAAATGATTGTAAAAATGGCGTCACCACGGTAAGAGCAAAAAATCCATAAACCACCGTTGGTACGGCGGCCAGAAGTTCTAATGCAGGTTTGATCGTGTTTCTGAAACTTCGAGGTGCATATTCACTAATATAAATACTGATAGACAACCCAACAGGAACGGCAAAAATGATGGCGATAAAGGAGGTCAACAGCGTACCAGACAATAGCGGGAGGATCCCGAAATGTTTTTCGGTGTACAGCGGTGTCCATTGCGTATCTGTCAAAAAATCTATAAAGGAAACCTCCTCAAAGAACCTCACGGCTTCTATAGAAAGCACCAGTATTATTCCTACAGTAACTGCAATAGTCACCAGGGCACTACCCAGGAGTCCCTTTTCTATTATCGTTTCTTTTAATTTTCGCATGGAAAAAGGAAAAAAATCCGGAGCATTCAGGTGCCCCGGAAATTTTTATTATTCAGCTGAATTTTCTTTTACAAATACTGCAAATTTCTCCCTCTCGGCCTGGTATTCTTCCGAAGTAAGGGGAATGTATCCAACATCCTGTAGTAATTGTGGCGCTTCATCAAGATAGAATTCCACAAAATCGATCACCGCAGGATTCTCCAGAGAAGCACTGTTCACATAGATATAGAGAGGGCGGGAAAGCGGGGCATAGGTGCCGTTGCTAACAGTTTCTTTTGAAGGCTCTACACAGCCTTCACCGCCATTTACCGGCACCATTTTAAGCTTATCTGAATTTTCCTGGTAATATGCGAGTCCGAAGAAACCCAGACCAAATTTATCACCTGAAACTCCCTGTACAAGCACATTATCGTCTTCACTGGCAGTATAATCTCCCCTGCTACTTCCGCTTTTACCCACAATAGCTTCAGTAAAATAATCGAATGTACCAGAGGCTACTCCGGGTCCAAAAAGGTGAATTTCTTCATCTGGCCATGAAGGATCAATTTGATTCCATCGCTTGATAGTTCCCTGTGCTTCCGGCTCCCAGATTTTCTTCAACTGTTGCACCGTAAAACAGGTTACCCAGTCATTTTCGGGATGTACAACCACAGCGAGACCATCATAAGCTACTTCAAGCTCCACGAAAGAAATGCCGTTGGATTCGGCAATGGCCTTTTCATCTTCTTTGATAGGCCTCGAAGCATTGGTGATTGCCACTTCGCCCCTGCCAAATTTTTGGAAACCACCACCGGTACCCGAAACTCCTATGGTTACATCAACATCTGGAGCTTCTGCCCTGTATTCTTCAGCAATAGCTTCAGTAACAGGATAAACGGTACTGGAACCATCAATGGAAATGGCATTTTTGGAATCTTCTTTTTTGTTGTTTCCGCAGGAAGCCAGGGAAACAGTTATTGCAGTTAATAAAAGAAATCTTTTCATAATTTGTTTTTATAAATGAAGTTCGAATTGTAATCTGTAAGTAAGATTGTCGTCAAGACCAAGATTAAGGTCGGTATAATTAAAATCTGTCTGCACCTTTAGTTTGTGTTTTACGATGTACTTTGAAAGCCCCAGGGTGTATTGGTTTTCTACCAGCTGGGTTACCTGGTCGTCGAGATCAATGGTGGTATATCTACCCAGTATTTGAATGTTGTTCTTAAACAGGTAACCCGCCTGTACATTAAACCCGCTTCCAGTGTTTACAGCATCTCCCGTTAAAGTGTCATCGGTATTTCTGGCCAAAGCTTCATCTGCGGCACGATGTGCATATTCAGCCATTGCCGAAATACCGCGATATTTAAACATCGCATCTACGAACAGGGTGGTAATATCTGTCTCAAAAAATCCGTCATCGTTCAGCATATAGGTACCCGAGTTAGATCTAGTCCTTACAGCATTGTTGTTGTAATCATAGGATATTCCCAAAGCGAGTTTGGGTGTAGTTTCCCTGGCAAAATCGGCACCGGTATAGTCGGCAAAATCTCCAAAAGGCAGCAATTCCAACCTTCCGGTGTATTGCAATCCACCAAGGTTTCCTGCTGTGACATTTCTCCCTTCTCCCTGTGCAATAGAAATTGCTTCTCTAATGATAAAATCACCTCCGGGAAAAATTTCATGGTGCAACTGTATTCCCATATCCCTGTCTATATTGAACCTGCTATTCACCAAAGAGCGATCTACAGTTTCAAGATTTCCTGAAGAAATAAGCCTTTCCCGGTTCCCGGGAAGTTTGGTTTGCCCCGCCCAAAGTTCAAAGTTTTCGTAGAAGTTCCATTTAACCACTGCATCCAGGATGTACCTGGGTGTGTCTCCGTTATAGACAGAAGCTCCGGAAATATCGCGATTAGATAGTCCCAGCTCTAGTTTGTATGTAAGTTTTGGCGTGTAAGCAAACCCCTGAAATTTAAGTCGGGCTCTTCTAACCAAAAAGTTAGCTTCTGCATCTCCAAATCCGTCATCTTCAGATATATCCCAGCCAGAAGTAAAAAGGGATTGCATTCTTAAAGAGAAATTTGCACTGTAAGAGCTGTCTTTTGCCACTACATTAACAAGCCCTTTTCCAAAAGTATTCTCTGTGAGATCCTGTCCCTGCACATGCAATGAAATTAAAAAGGCTAAAACCGAAAATAGGCCGGTAGTAATTTTCATTATTCCTTAGTTTTTGTCGGGAACAAAGAACAGGATTGAATGTTAAGGGAACGTTATCTGCAGATTACTAATAAGTAAAAAAGGTTGCCCCGTGAAGAGCAACCTTACCTCATACATCTAAATCGACAAAACTAAGAATATATGATTGTGGTTCAAAAGTGCGACGTTTTTACCAATCCCATGTTAAATAAAGATGAAGTAAAGTTTAATTTTCTTGTGTAAGACGTTAGAATAATACTAATTACCGCGGAGGCTGTTCAAAAAGTAATTAATTTGTAGATTCATTTAAACCTGATTTGAGTAAAAACTTTATAAAAAAATACCTGTCCTTTATTCTTAGCGGAAGTATCCTCCTTTTCCTGGTCATTCTGTATTTTACATATCCCCCTTTCCAGGACAATGTTAAGGAAGCCTGGAATGTATTATTGAGTGAAGACAGGGAAAGGATAAAAGGTTACGTAAAGCAGTTTGGCGTATGGGGGCCATTGGCCATAATTGTGTTCATTATTCTGCAAATGTTCCTCATCATTTTTCCTTCCTGGCTCCCTATAATTGTAGGAGTACTGGCATACGGTTTCTGGTGGGGAGTTTTGATTAATCTCATAGGCGTGGGATTAGCTTCTACTTTAGGATATTATATAGGAAAGCGATTTAAATTAATTGGACAAAAAAAACAGAAAAAATGGAAGTACTGGATCACCCATTACAGCTTTGGTACTGTGGTACTCTTTCGCACCTCCCCATTTTTCTCAAATGATGCCATAGCTTTTATTGCGGGGATCTTTAAAATGGATTACAAAAAATTTATGATCGCCACTTACGCCGGTATGATCCCTCTTTCATTGGCTGTAGGATATTTCTCGACCGATATTGATAAACTTGAAAACGGTCTTTATTGGATTGGTGGCGTAGGTGCCGTTCTTTACGGCATTTACATTTACATAGATCATAAAAGAAGAAGAAAACATGCAAAATAACAGGTTTCGTATCGATGAGGTACGGTCACAGTTTCCGGCTTTAAATTTTAAGAATAAAGAACAGGTGTTCCCCATTTATTTTGACGGTCCCGGCGGGACGCAAATGGTGCAAGCCTGCATTGACCGCATGCTGGAATACATTGAAACCGGAATGGCCAACCTCCACGGCACTTTTTCTACCAGTATAAAAACAGACGCTCTTTTAGCTGAAGCAAAGGAAGCGGTAGGTGATTTACTGAATTGTTCTGCCAAAGAAGTCGCTTTTGGTCAGAACATGACAAGCCTGGCTTTCCAGGTTTCCCATAGCTTTAGGCCTCTGCTGAAGCAAGGAGATGAAATTGTTGTCACTCAACTAGATCACAGAGCCAATGTAGATCCCTGGATCCACCTGGCAAAAGAAACCGGCGCAACCGTAAAATTCATTCCTGTTGATAAACAAAGTCTCACCCACGATCTTTCAAACCTGGGTACAATTATCAATGAAAAAACCAGGATTGTGGCCCTAGGACTTTCCTCCAACCTTACGGGCACAATTAGTAATGCGAAGAAAATTTTTAAGGTGGCAAAAAAGGTAAATGCGATCACCATTGCCGATGCTGTACACGCAGTACCGCATTTTCTTGTAGACAAGCAGGATCTCGACAGCGATATTCTTTTCTGCTCGGCATATAAATTCTTCGGTCCGCACCTGGGAATAGCAGCCATTAAAAATGCCATTTTTGAGAAGTTAGAAATTCCGAAGTTACAACCGGCACCCAATCAAATTCCGTATAAACTGGAAACCGGCACTCAAAACCATGAAGCCATTGCCGGCCTCTGCGGTGCCATTGGTTTTCTCGAAAGTCTGGGAGCTGGTGAAACCCGAAGACAACGATTAAAAGCAGGAATGAAAGCAATAGCAACTCACGAACAGGAGTTGATGGATGACCTTCAGCAATTTCTTGAATCTATTCCCGAAGTAACTCTCTACCGCGCTTCTTCGGAAGTTAAAAAAACTCCGACTTTCGCTTTCAGGATCAACGGAATTCACTCCCGAGAAGCCACAAAATTCTTTGCTGAAAAATTTAACCTCTGCATAGGCGACGGGCATTTTTATGCTTCTACCATGGCCGAAGTTTTTCCGGTGATGGAAACTGGAGGATGGATAAGAATTGGATTTGCTCCATATAATACACTAGATGACATAAAAATTTTCAAAACAGCATTAAAGGAGCTGCTGCAAAGAAAAACATGAAGATCCTGGAAAGGATCATAAAATTCTTTGCAAAAGGGCTGCTCGCCTTTTTGTTGCTCATGCTGCTTTACTTTGTATCGGCCGTTATAGGTTCGGTGATCCCGGTCAATAAAGATCAGCCGCAGGGAGGAAACATCACCATCTTCCTTCGCACCAACGGCGTGCATACCGACTTTATTTTTCCGGTTCAAAATGAAATTATGAATTGGAAAACCCTGGTTTCTCCTGAATATATCCCCTCAAAAAGGTCAGATCTTGAGTACATTTCATTTGGCTGGGGCGATCTTCAATTCTACCGCAATACTCCACAATGGAGCGACCTCAGCTTTCCCACAGCCATGAAAGCGGTCTTCCTGCCTACTCCTTCGGCTATGCACGTCACTTTCGAGTCTATGCCAAGATTCACACAGCCTGGTATTTCCGTAGATATTTCTGAAGAACAATATCGCGACCTGGTAAGTTATGTAGCCAAAAGTTTTGAACTTAACGCTGCAGGCGGGGTGATTCCAGTAGCAGATCTTCACTACAACCAAAATGATGCATTTTTCAAGGCAAAAAAATCTCTCCATTCTTTTTATACTTGTAACACCTGGATCAATAACGGTCTCAAAAATGCCAATTTACGTGCCTGCCTCTGGACACCGTTTGACGACGGCATTTTTTACCAGTACCGCTGAATTTATACATATTTTAAGATGTACCAGCAAAGCCTTCTTCCTTAAAAATCTTAACTTCAGACTCATAGCCAATAAAAACTTTTTAATTATGAGTTATATAGATAAGATCACGAAAATTCTTGGAGATGATGCTTCAAATTTACTGGAGTATACCAGTAAAAAGATCCCAAAAGAGAGATTGACCGTTCCGGGACCTAATAGTGTCGAAAATTTTACTGAAAGTGACCGAAGCCCCCAGGTATTGAAAAGTCTGGCGCAGTTGTACAATCACGGTGCCCTTGGCGGTACAGGTTATCTCAATATTCTTCCTGTAGACCAGGGAATTGAACACAGTGCTGCAGCCTCTTTTTACAAGAACAAAGATTATTTTGATCCCGAAAACATCGTCAAACTTGCTATTGAGGCGGGTTGTAACGGGGTTGCTTCCACTTTTGGCGGCCTGGCTTTACATGCACGTAAATATGCCCATAAAATTCCCTTTGTGGTAAAGATCAACCACAACGAACTACTCACCTACCCCAATAAATATGATCAGATTCCCTTCGGAAGCGTAAAAGAAGCCTGGGGCATGGGCGCGACGGCGATTGGCGCTACTATTTACTTCGGAAGTGAAGAAAGTACAAGGCAAATTCAGGAAGTGGCAGCAGCTTTTGAGGAAGCACATCAATTGGGAATGGCCACTATTTTATGGTGCTACACCAGAAATTCAGCTTTTAAAAAAGACGGAAAGGATTACCATTCTGCCGCCGATCTTACCGGGCAGGCCAACCATATTGGCGTTACTATCAAGGCTGATGTTATCAAACAAAAATTACCCACCACAAACTTTGGTTTCCA
>Ga0098067_1000395_pt1 | contig 16679 bp, 15 predicted proteins | sample 26_taG_FD_92578 | JGI IMG/M metagenome (GOLD analysis project Ga0098067, IMG submission 92578) | Marine viral communities from Cariaco Basin, Caribbean Sea - 26_WHOI_OMZ | ecosystem: Environmental > Aquatic > Marine > Oceanic | place: Caribbean Sea: Cariaco Basin | collected 2014-11-09
CCTATTTTCAAAAAGAACTACTTCATTCTCTTCAGTTTAATCTTGAGCCTTCAGTTTTGGTCCGCTACGATGCATGCCCAAATCCCCGGAATGCAATCTGAAACAGAAGAACCGGCAGAGCCGCAATGGCCCGATGACGCTCTTGAACGTCGCACCCCACGAGGTAGTATTGCCGGATTTATCTCGGCCGTAGCCGAAAAAAATTACGAAAAGGCAGGAGAATATTTTAAAGTAGGCGAAGGAGAAGCCGAAGATGCCCGAAGTGCCGAACTGGCCCAGCATCTGGAGATCTTGCTCAACCAGGGCGGCCAAATCATGCCGTACTCATGGATTAGCAGAAGTGTGGAAGGAAGAACAGACGATGATTTACCCAATCACCTTGAACGCGTGGGAACCATTGATTCTTCCCGGGAAGATTTTGATCTCCTGCTTGAAAAAGTAGAAGGCCCGGAAGGAGGGCCGTTATGGCTTTTTTCAGATCAAACGATACAATACATTGAAGAACTCTCTGCACTTGATGAAAACGTACTGCTTCTTAACCGAATCATGCCCGACATCCTGGAGCGCTACGAACTGTGGGGAGCAACCGTAGGCCAGTGGCTCGCTATAATTTTGCTCGCAGCTTTCTCTTATGCAGTAGCCTGGCTGTTTACCCATTTTTTTTTGTACATCATTCCGCTGGTATGGAAAAGAGCCCGTACCGAACCTACTGCAGGTGTATTAAAAGCCTTTGCCCTGCCTGTCAAACTTTACCTGGCAGTATGGCTCTTCGTAATGCTCTCTACAGAAATAGGCATTTCCATAATTCTGCGGCAGCGGTTTAGCGGAATAACCATTGTAATTGGCCTGCTGGCTTTTCTAATCCTATTATGGCGTTTATCAGAATTTCTGGGAACATTCAGTACAAATAAAATGAGCTCCCGCGGGAATTTATCCGGAGTCTCTGTTGCACTTTTTCTGAAAAGAGCTGCAAAAATCGCTATTGTAATCTTTGGTATTATTGCCATTCTTGGTGCTATAGGTGTAGATATTACCACAGGACTGGCTGCACTGGGAATAGGTGGTTTGGCCCTTGCACTGGGGGCACAAAAGACCATAGAAAATTTTGTGGGCAGTGTCACCCTCATCACAGACCAGCCTATACGCGTAGGAGATTTTTGTAAGGTAGGTGATACTTTGGGAACTGTAGAGAAAATTGGTATGCGCTCTACCAGGATAAGAACGCTGGATCGCACCCTTATTACCATTCCCAATGGAGAGTTCTCTTCGAGTAAAATTGAAAACTACGCCCATAGAGACCGGTTTTGGTTTCATCCCACTATAGGCCTGCGATACGAAACCACGCCCGATCAAATTCGGTATCTTCTTGTAGAGCTCAGGTCTATTCTTTACGCCCACCCCATGGTCACTTCCGATCCTGCCCGGGTAAGATTTACAACTCTGGGAGCCGACTCCATAAATCTTGAGATTTTCACTTATGTAAAGGTGTCTACCTTTGATGAATTTCTGGAAGTTAAGGAAGACCTCCTGCTACGCATTATGGATGTGGTAAACGAAAGCGGTACTGGCTTTGCATTCCCATCTCAGACTATTTACTTTGGAAAAGATACAGGGCTTTCAAAAGAAAAATCCAAATCGGCTGAAGATAAGGTGCGCCAGTGGAAAGAGAAGGGAGATCTACAGCTTCCAAAATTTGATCCAGAACATATTAAAGAGATCGAAGACAAGATCCCATACCCTCCCGAAGGCTCGGCTGAACAGAGAAATAAAGGCACCGGCACCATTCCGGGGCTTTAGTTCTCAAAAAAGGCTTTTTCAGAAGTAATTTTCAGAGACCCCTGCATTAATTTTCAGATTGTGCAGCAGTGGCCTAATATTTGTTAAAATTTAAATATCTTCTATTATCCACTTAAATTTTAACCAAATGAATATCATTTTACTACTCTTTGTCTCCACATTATTGAATATTTCTGTTGAAGCCGAAGTAATTTCCGGAACGGTAACAGATGAGAACAATCGCCCGCTTCCGGGTGTTAATATCACTGTAGAAGGCACAAACACTGTCACCCAAACAAACTTTGATGGTAAATACACCATTAAAGCCGAAAAAGGTGATAAACTGGTCTTTAGCTATATTGGGTATAAAACCGCAAAAATAAAAGTGGGTGAAAAAAAGGTAATAGATGTTGCCCTGAAACCCGATTTTACAGCCCTCGAGGAGGAAATAGTAGTAACAGGTATCCAGAACTCACAGTTAAGGATTCGAGGGGTAGCCACGCACCTTCCGCCACAGCGGGAATCTTACAACCAGATTGAAGAAAATATCTTCAAAAATGCAAACACCACTCCCCTCTCCACCTTTTCAATAGATGTAGATAAAGCTTCTTACAGCAACGTGCGTAGAATGATCAATAATGGTCAAAAAGTTCTCAAAGATGCAGTGAAAATTGAGGAAATGGTTAATTATTTTAATTACGATTATGCACAACCCACCGGTGAGCATCCTTTCGCCATACATACAGCTGTAGCAGAAACTCCCTGGAACAGTGAAACCCAGCTGGTAAAAATAGCGCTACAGGGTAAAACCATCCCATTAGATGATGTGCCTGCATCAAACCTGGTATTTCTTTTAGATGTATCGGGATCAATGAATTCCCAAAATAAACTTCCGCTTTTAAAATCGGCTTTTAAGCTTTTAACCGCTCAATTAAGGGAGGAAGATAAAGTTGCCATAGTAGTTTACGCAGGTGCAGCCGGTGTGGTATTACCCTCAACAAAAGGAAGTGATAAAAAAGCCATTTTTGAGGCTATAGATAATTTATCGGCCGGGGGTTCAACTGCAGGTGGAGAAGGCATTGAACTCGCCTATAAAATTGCACAGGAAAATTTTATTGAAAATGGAAACAATCGCGTGATCCTGGCTACCGATGGAGATTTTAACGTTGGCGCCAGCAGCGACCGCGCCATGGGAGACCTTATCGAAGAAAAAAGGGATACCGGAATTTTCCTTACGGCCCTTGGTTTTGGAATGGGAAACTATCAGGATTCAAAACTGGAAACTCTTGCGCAAAAAGGCAATGGCAATCACGCTTACATAGACACCATGCAGGAAGCTAAAAGAGTGCTGGGAACAGAATTTGGCGGCACCATTTATACTATCGCAAAAGATGTAAAGATACAGGTAGAGTTCAACCCCGCAAAGGTGCAGGCCTATCGCCTAATTGGATATGAAAACAGGCTGCTCAATGACGAAGATTTTAACGACGATAAAAAAGATGCCGGCGAGCTGGGCAGTGGCCACACGGTTACTGCACTTTATGAAATCATTCCGGCAGGGGTAAATAGTAAATACCTGAAAGATATTGATGACCTTAAGTACAGCGACAGAAAAATAAAATCTTCTTCGGAAGAACTACTCACGGTGAAATTCAGGCATCAAAAACCTGAAGGTTCCAAAAGCATCCTGATTACCAAATCCCTTAAAGATGAGGTAGAACCTATGGACGCCGATTTTAAATTTGCTTCGGCTGTAGCCCTCTTCGGTATGCAGCTACGGGAATCTGAATTCACCAACAATGCACCCGACAATCTTGTAATTTCTCTTGCCGATGCCGGAAGAGGCGAAGATCCTGAAGGTTATCGTGCAGAATTCATTCGACTTGTCAAAACAGTGAATACAGGGCAAAATCTTAATGAAGAGTGAAAAGGAGAAGATCAATAAAAGATCATCATCAACTCATTTTATGTACTAATTAATAAAGAGAATGAACAAATGGGCTGAAAGCTTATCTTCTTTTATAATTTCACTTTTAAATAACAAGCCTTCAAAAATGCCATTTTTGGAAGGTATAAATAAATTACTACCATGAGTTTTCAGGACAATATAAGATTAGGAAATACCGAAGAGTTAGAACGTCAAATTGAAGCCGACCCGGCGTTAGTGAATCTCCGGGATGAAAAGGGTTTCCCTCCTATCATCCTCGCCACCTATTTTGACCAACCCGAAGTTACCCGGCTACTGCTTGAAAAAGGAGCCGAGGTTGATGGCCGGGACGCCGCCGGCAATACTGCTCTTATGGGAGTTTGTTTTAAAGGAAATATGGATATCACCCGCATGTTGATCTCTGAAGGAGCCGATGTTAACGTCCGAAATTCTGGCGGCATCACTCCCCTCATTTTCGCAGCTATGTTTGAGCAGCTGGAGGTTGCTCAATTTTTACTGCAAAACGGAGCCGATAAGAACATGAGAGATGCACAAGGTAATCTGGCTTACACCTATTCCGAAAAGAAAGAAAATCAAAACCTAATGACGCTACTTAAAAAGTAAAAGTTGATAAGCTGAAACACGGCAACCGTGCGGCTCCGTGAATATTAAAGTTTACATAATTCGTTGTTTTTGAGCACATTTTCTTCTAATTTAGAAAGAAACCAACTAAAATTATGATAGACGATAAGATTAAGAAAATGGCCCGTACAGGGTTTGTAGCTAAGGGAGTGGTGTATGGAATTATTGGTATTTTGACCTTTAAAGCTGCTTTTGATATGGGCGGCCAAAAAGCGGGACAACTTCAGGTTCTTGAATTCCTTGAAAAACAAACTTTTGGTAACATTCTGCTTGTCCTAATGGCTCTGGGGCTGGCCTGCTATGCCGCCTGGAGATTTGTACAGGCAATAAAAGATCCCGAGAATATAGGCGATGATAAAAAAGGAACTGCAAAACGAATCGGTTTCTTTTGCAGTGGTCTGCTGTATTTGGGAATAGGAGTACTCGCAGCACTTAAAGCCTTTGGCGCCGGCCGCGGAAGTTCTGGTTCTTCAGGTTCCATGCAAAAATCTTCCTTCCTGGCCAGTGAGACCGGACTTTGGATTATTGGTATTGTAGGGGTGGGAATTATCATTGCCGGAATATTTCAGTTCGTGAAGGCATATAAGAACGACTATTATAAAAAGTTAGGACTGGCATCTCTGAGTGAGAAGAAAAAGAGGGAAACCGTCAAAAAAACTGCTGAATTTGGCCTTAGTTCCAGGGGTGTTATCCTGGTAATCATCGGATTCTTTGCAATTAAAGCCGCTGTAAATTCCAATCCTTCAGAAATAAAAACTACACAAGAAGCTTTTTCATTCCTTCAGGATTCGGCTTACGGGCCATGGTTAATGGGTGTGGTAGCTGCAGGCCTGGTTGCATATGCGGCTTACATGTTCCTCATGGCCAGGTACAGAAGGTTTCATGCATAAAATTAGGGGATTTCCCCTATATGTAATGATAACCATTGAGTGATATATTTACCCTACCAATTAATAGGCACGCGCTTTTATTAAAGGGTATTTGTAAATTTTTATAAAGAAGAGAGATTGGGGGATCTCTCTTCTTACTTATATACCCTCCTCATCTCTTTGAAAAATATAATCTACAGCCATTTTTGCATGTAAATTAGTACTTTGAAGCAAAGGAAGATCGGTATCTTCATCATTCACGAGGATGGGCAGTTCTGTACATCCCATAATTACAGCCTGAGCCCCTTTTTCCTTTAGTAACTGAATATGATCTAAAAAGAATGACTTTGCAGACTCTGTGAATTTTCCGCGGGTGAGTTCGTGAGCAATATAATAATGTATCTCGTCCATAAAATCATCTTCTGGAACGATGACTTCAATACCAAATTTTTCTTTAAGTCTTTTATGAAGAAAATCTCCTCGCATTGTAGGACGGGTACCTAGTAATCCAAGTTTTGTCAATCCCTTACTCCGCGCTTCAAGCCCTACAGCATCTGCAATATGAAGAATGGGAATAGAAATTTTGTTTTGCACATACTCATAAACAAGGTGAGGTGTGTTGGCACATATCACAATAGCACGGGCTCCGGCGATTTCCAGCTTTCGGGCTATGTGCAGATAGGTTGTCTTTATTTTATCCACATTGTGTTCCCTCATCAATTCTACATTGAGACTGTAAAGCATAAGGGGTGGGTTTGAATGAGTTCCTGTTCGTTTCCCGGCCATTTCATTAATGAGCCGGTAATAGACTATGGTAGAATGCCAAGAAGTGCCGCCAATTAATCCTAGAGTACGCATGAATGGTAAGTTTTTATAAAGGTACTTATCTACCATTGGAGCAATGGTGATCAAAATCATTAAAATCCAAAAAAGCACAATCTCTGCTGCTACTGTAACTTCCTTAAATGTAAAAAAGCAGAATTTGTACAAATTCTGCTCTTTAAATTTTAACATATAGTTTGTAGGACTATTCCGTTGTTTCGCCTTCCCAGTTTGAGAATCCTCCAATGAGGTTATATGTATTACCAAACCCTTTTTGATCCATAATAGCGCAGGCTTGCCCACTTCTATTGCCACTTCGGCAGTAGACATAATAATTTTTATCCTTATCTAACTTTTCAATTTCATCGATAAATTCCTGCCCTTTATAGATGTCTATCATTTTAGCTCCCGGGATGTAGCCTTCCTCTATTTCTTCTTCGGTCCTTACATCAAGGATCACAGCTTTATCATCCTGAGCTATTTTCTCTCTCCACTCTTCCTGATTTAATTCTTTCATGATTTTTTCTCATTTAAGTTATGTTCACAAATATAAGAATCACCTGCTCTTTTTTAGCCCCTTTCGATTCGGGGATTGCGTGGAAAGCAGAAAAATTTTCAAAAAATATTTTTTTAGAATAAATTCCCTTCTATATTTGCTATTCAAATGAACCTGATCAACAAAAATAACTGGTGGTGGAAATTCTTACGTCAATCGTCGTGAGCAACACCTCCTGTAATAATATACAAAGGCTTGTCAATCACGACAAGCCTTTTTTTATGCTTATAATTCAGTAAAAACAATGAATATGTACAATCTTACCACTACTTATAAAAAACTTCTGGCAGATACTTTTACTCCGGTAAGTGTTTACCTGCGGCTGCGGGATATCTTCCCCAACAGTCTCTTGCTTGAGAGTAGTGATTACCACGGTAACGAGAACAGCTTTTCCTACATTTGCTGCAACCCTATAGCAAGCGTAAAGGTTGAAAAAGGCCAGTTTATTGAATCATTTCCCGACGGCACTTCCAATGAAACTCAAATAACTCTCAAATTTGACGTGCCTGCTGCCATTCATGAGTTTTCTCAAAAATTTAAAACCACGGGTCCCGACTTTAATTTTATTAATGAAGGTCTCTTTGGATATATCGCCTATGATGGGGTGCAGTATTTTGAAAAACTCGACCTGTCAAAAAAGAAAGATGATCTTGAGATCCCGGAGATCAATTACTCAGTTTATCAAAACATCATTGCGATCAACCACTTCAATAATGAAGCATATATTTTTGATCACAGTTATTCCGAAAAAAATTATCTCGATCAAATAGAACAACTCCTAAAGGTGAAGAATTTCGCCTCATATCCATTTTCTACGGAAGGAAAACCCGCTTCTAACGAGACCGATGAAGGTTACCGCAACATGGTGATAAAAGCAAAGGAACATTGCCACCGCGGGGATGTTTTTCAACTGGTGCTCTCCCGAAGGTTCTCGCAGGGCTTCAAGGGCGATGAATTCAACGTTTATCGAGCCTTACGTAATGTGAATCCTTCGCCATATCTCTTCTATTTTGACTACGGAAGCTTTAAGATCTTCGGAAGTTCGCCCGAAGCACAATTGGTAGTCAAAGAGGGCAAAGCAGAGATCCATCCCATTGCCGGCACCTTTAAACGCACCGGAAATGACGAACAGGATGCAGCCAGTGCTAAAGACCTGGCATCCGATGAAAAGGAAAACGCCGAACATGTAATGCTGGTTGACCTTGCCCGCAATGATCTTAGCCGAAGCAGCAAAGAAGTAAAAGTGGAAAATTATAAGGAGATCCAGTATTTCTCCCACGTAATTCATTTGGTAAGTAAAGTCACCGGACAAAAAAATGAAGAGGTGAGCACGATGCAGATGGTTGCAGATACTTTCCCTGCAGGAACCTTAAGCGGAGCACCAAAACACAGGGCTATGCAGCTCATAGAGCAATATGAAAATGTAAACCGGGACTTTTATGGCGGTGCCATTGGGTTTATGGACTTCAACGGAAATTTTAATCATGCCATTATCATCAGGTCCTTCCTAAGCAAAAACCACAGGCTTTATTACCAGGCCGGTGCCGGAATAGTATCAGGATCAACTCCCGAAGGTGAACTTCAGGAGGTGTATAACAAAATAGGAGCATTAAAAAAAGCATTGGAGCTGGCTGAAGAAATCTAAGCCTCACCAGCCCCCTCCAAAGGAGGGCAGCAAAAAAATAAAAAGATGAAAAATAATCTTGATATAACGAAAAACTCCCTCCCTGTTAAGGAAGGCCGGAGTGGGTCACCATCTGTCCTCGTGATCGACAATTATGATTCCTTTGTGTACAACCTTGTACATTACCTGGAGGAACTGGATTGTAAAGTCACTGTTCGGAGAAATGATGAACTGGAACTGGAAGAAATTGAGAAATACGACAAGATCCTGCTTTCTCCCGGCCCGGGAATACCAGATGAAGCCGGACTTTTAAAAGAGGTCATCTCTACCTACGCCGCCAAAAAGAGCATTTTTGGTGTGTGTTTGGGTCAGCAGGCCATTGGTGAAGTTTTTGGAGGAAAACTCATCAATCTAAAGCAGGTGCACCATGGGGTAGCTTCAAAAATTAAACTCTGCGTGACCGACGAACCTCTTTACAGCGAACTTGAAAATGAGCTGGAAGTTGGCCGTTACCACTCCTGGGTAGTAGACCGGGCACTTCCCGATTGTTTGCAAGCCACTTCTTATGATGAAAACGGGGAAGTAATGTCCCTGCGCCACCGGGATTTTGACGTGCGCGGAGTACAGTTTCACCCCGAGTCGGTTTTGACCCCACAGGGAAAAAAGATGATCGCCAACTGGATCAATAGTCCGGTGAAGAAATCTGCGGAAGAAAAAAATGACCAGCAACCTGAAACAATTTAGCAACATGAAAGACATTTTAAACAGGTTGATCAACCACGAAACAATTTCAAAGGAAGAAGCCAGGAATGTGCTGGTAAACATATCTGCAGGAAAGTACAATCACAGTCAGATTGCCGCTTTTCTTACCGTCTATATGATGCGCAGCATCACCCTCGAAGAACTCGAAGGCTTCAGGGATGCCCTACTCGAAATGTGCCTTTCTACAGATCTCGCGCAGTATGATCCTATTGATCTCTGCGGAACAGGAGGCGATGGCAAGGACACTTTCAATATTTCCACCCTGGCGTCTTTTGTAACGGCAGGAGCCGGTGTAAAGGTTGCAAAACATGGGAATTACGGCGTTTCATCCGGCTGCGGCAGCTCGAATGTGATGGAACATTTAGGTATAAAATTCAGTAATGAGCAGGATTTCCTTAAGCGCAGTATGGACGAGGCCGGAATTTGTTTTCTTCACGCTGCCCTCTTCCACCCGGCCATGAAAAATGTAGCTCCTATTCGCAAGGAACTGGGAGTGAAAACATTTTTCAATATGCTGGGACCTATGGTGAATCCCGCATTTCCAAAAAACCAGGTGGTTGGGGTATTCAGTCTTGAACTCGCGAGAATGTACGCCTACCTGTACCAGAAAACTGATAAAAATTTTACCATTTTACACGCCCTTGACGGGTACGACGAGATCTCCCTTACCGGAAATACCAAAATGATCACCAACAATGCCGAAGCCGTTTTACGCCCGGCCGATCTTCAGCTGAAATCGATTAAAGCCTCTGAAATTTCAGGAGGGAATACAGTGGAATCGGCGGCAGAGATCTTTATGAACGTGCTTAAAAATCAAGGTACGGCCGCCCAGGAGAATGTGGTTTGCGCCAATGCTGCCGTAGCGATTAACACTGCAAAAAACACCGGGCTCGAAAATGCCTTTTTTGAGGCTAAAGAAAGTCTGCGGTCAGGTCGCGCCCTTACAGCCCTTGAAAAACTTCAGCAATTAAATTAAAGCTTAGCATGAACATACTTGATAAAATAGCAGCAAGAAAAAGAGAAGAAGTAGCATTTTTAAAGGAAGAAGTACCAGCAGAATCCCTTCAACTCCTGCCCCACTTTAACCGGAAATGCATTTCTTTAAAAGAAAATCTTCAGAATTCTTCCACAGGGATCATTGCCGAATTTAAACGTCGCTCCCCGTCTCACCCCGAGATCAACCTGAAGGCAGATGCTGCCACAGTCACGGCAGGTTATGAAACTGCAGGCGCATCGGGCATTTCGGTGCTTACAGACGAAGAATTCTTTGGCGGAAGTCTTGACGATCTTGCTATAGCGCGTGAAACAGTTAAACTCCCATTACTTCGGAAGGATTTTATGATCGATGAATATCAAATCATTGAAGCAAAAGCCATGGGTGCCGATGTGATCTTATTGATCGCAGCTATCCTGAAGCCAAATGAGATCCAAAACCTTTCAAAAAAGGCAAAAGATCTTGGCCTTGAGGTATTGCTGGAAGTTCACAATGAAGAGGAGCTCAAAAATGCCATTTTTGACACCGTAGATATGATTGGCGTTAATAACCGAAACCTCAAAACTTTTGAGGTAGACCTGCAAACGAGCAAAGATTTAGCTGAAAAGATCCCCAATCAATTTGTAAAGATCTCTGAAAGTGGGATTAGTGAAACTTCAGCAATTACAGAGCTTCAAAAAAGCGGATTTAAAGGATTTCTTATCGGCGGAAATTTTATGAAAACCGAAGATCCCGGAAAAAGTGCTTCAGAATTTATTCAGAAATTAAAATAAAACCCATGAACCTGAAACTGAAGATCTGTGGCATGCGGGAGCCCGAAAATATGAGCAGGATTGTGGCTTTACAACCCGATTACCTGGGCCTCATCTTTTTTGAAGGTTCTCAGCGGAATGTTGTTGGGGAAATCTTTCAGGCAGATCAAAAAATTAAGAAAACAGGTGTTTTTGTGAATGCTTCCGAAGAAAATATCCTGGAAAAGATAAAAAAATATCAACTTTCGGCACTTCAGCTACACGGAGAAGAAAGTCCGGAATTTATCAACAACCTGAAGCAGAAGATTTCCGAAGAAATTGAGCTAATCAAAGTTTTCAGTATTGGAAATGAGTTTGATTTTGAGAAGCTGCAGCCGTATGAAGGTGTTGTGGATTATTTCCTTTTTGACACCCTGGGAAAAAGTAAGGGTGGCAACGGCATCAGGTTCAATTGGGAAGTATTGGAGGATTATCCTTCTACCACTCCACTTTTCCTGAGTGGCGGGATTGGACCCGATGATGCAGTCGCAGTAAAAGAACTTTACCATACCTTCCAAAAAAGGCAAAAAGAAGAGCTCTTTTACGGCATTGACGTAAATAGTAAATTTGAAACTGCCCCGGCAGTAAAGGATGCCGAAGCTTTGAAGACCTTCAGGGAACGGCTATACAATTAAAAATTATGAGTTATCAAGTAAACGAAAAAGGATATTACGGAGATTTTGGCGGCGCCTTTATTCCCGAAATGTTGTACCCAAATGTGGAAGAACTCCGTTCCCGCTATTTGAATATCATGCAGGAAGAGAGTTTTCAGAAGGAATTCCGCCAGCTGCTGAAAGATTATGTAGGGCGGCCAACTCCGCTCTATTTTGCTGAAAGATTTAGCGAGAAATTCGGCACTAAAATATATATGAAGCGCGAGGACCTTTGCCATACCGGGGCGCATAAAGTTAATAATACAATCGGGCAGATCCTGATGGCTAAACGCCTGGGCAAAAACCGAATTATTGCTGAAACCGGCGCAGGACAACACGGCGTTGCGACCGCCACGGTTTGTGCTTTAATGGGCATTGAGTGCGTGGTGTATATGGGCGAGATTGACATCAAAAGGCAGGCACCAAACGTTGCCCGGATGAAGATGCTTGGCGCTACTGTGGTACCGGCAACTTCAGGAAGTAAAACTTTAAAAGATGCGACCAATGAAGCAATCCGCGATTGGATCAACAATCCGGTAGACACGCATTACATCATTGGTTCTGTGGTGGGACCGCATCCTTATCCAGATATGGTAGCCCGCTTCCAGAGTGTTACTTCTGAAGAGGTGAAAAAACAACTGCAGGAAAAAGAAGGTCGTGAGGCACCAGATCATGTGGTAGCTTGTGTAGGCGGAGGCAGTAATGCCGCCGGAATTTACTATCACTACCTCGACAATGAGAAAGTAAATATCATCGCAGTGGAAGCCGCCGGGGAAGGAATCCTTACCGGAAAAAGTGCTGCAACCTCGGCTCTGGGTCGCGAAGGGATTATTCACGGCAGCAAAACCTTGCTGATGCAAACCGATGACGGGCAAATCACGGAACCTTATTCCATCTCCGCCGGCCTGGATTATCCGGGGGTTGGGCCTATGCATGCGAATTTATTCAGGACCGGCCGCGGGGAATTTATTTCGGTTACCGATGAAGAAGCTATGGCTGCCGGCTTACAATTGTGTAAGCTGGAAGGGATCATTCCCGCCATTGAAACCGCCCATGCTTTAGCCATTTTTGAAAAGAGAAAATTCAAAGAGGATGAAGTGGTTGTGGTGAACTTATCGGGTCGTGGGGACAAGGACCTCAACACCTATATTGAACATTTTAATTTGTAATAAAACAGACCTCACAGGTTTTAAAAACCTGTGAGGTCTCTCCATAGATATGAACAGAATCAAACAAAAACTCCAGGAAGATCCTTCAAAAAAGTTACTTTCCATCTATTTTACTGCCGGTTATCCTGAACCTGAAGATACAGTCCCTATTTTAAAAAAACTACAAAGCAGTGGTGTAGACATGGTTGAAATTGGGTTGCCATTTAGTGATCCCTTGGCCGATGGGCCGGTAATTCAAAGAAGTTCGGAAGCTGCTTTGAAAAACGGAATGACCACCACAACACTTTTTGATCAGCTGGAAAACATCAGGGAGAAGATTGATATTCCGTTGTTGATCATGGGATATTTTAATCCGATACTTCAGTATGGAGTGGAGAAATTCTGCCGCAAGTGCAGTGAAACAGGCATTGACGGACTTATTATACCCGATCTTCCACTGGAAGAGTATCAGCTGCATTATAAAGAGATATTTCAGCAGTTTGATCTGCTTCCGGTGTTCCTCATCACACCGCAAACTTCCGAAGAAAGAATAAGAGAAATTGACGAAGCTTCCGAAGGGTTTATTTACATGGTGAGTACCGCTGCGGTAACCGGGGGAACAGGAGGTTTTGGAGACACGCAAAAAGAGTATTTTACCAGGGTGTCAAAAATGGCATTAAAGAACCCTCTTATTGTAGGATTTGGAATAAAGGATAATGAGAGTTTTAAGCAGGCTACGGCGGTGACAAATGGTGCAATAATTGGCAGTGCATTCATCAAACAACTTACTGACAGCGGCACCTCCGGTATTTCGAACTTTATAAGTTCCATAAGATAATTAACCCGCTTATTAACAATGATTTAATAGAGCGTGGGTATGAATTTTCGTATCTTGAATTAAATTCAAAAACGAAATTATGGGACGTATAGAAGATAAACACGATAAAAGAAAAAGAAGTAGTGATAATGATCCTCTTAGTGGCCAGATAGGAAACCGCGATAGAGTAACGAACGAATTTGATCTTGAAAAAGACAATATCAAAGACCAGCAGAACAAAAAGTAATGGGCAAGGGAGAAAAAAAGACCAAAACTGGTAAGAATCTGCTCAATACCTTCGGAAAGTTGCGACCAAAAAGAGGAAAGTTTACCACGAAACCTCAGCAAATAAAAGATCCGCTAGAAAAAGAATCCGTTTAGTCCTCAAAACACTGACGGTATTGCAAGACCCTGAAATCAAATGTATTGAATTCAGGGTCTTGTTGTTTTAAGTGCTTGTACAGCTCCATACTACCAATAGCCCTGTTTGCCGATCCCGACGGTGCGGTGAGTGACACCGTATTTATTGGCCGCCCATCCAGAAGAAACTGGTGTACCCTGGGCACATCATTGGAAATCACCTTAATCTTAATATCATGATGTTTTAGTAGCTTTCTGAAGAAGAATTCAGGTCCATTCTTACTGTTACCACCGGTAAAAAGCAAGGTGTCTATTTCTGGATGTTCCCGAAGGATTTCGATAAGATCACGCAACTCTACATGCAGCATTCCAAGATCTGACGCGTCTATTTTGTCTCTCCTGCAACTCTCTACTGTATCACAAATCCCAATACCTTTGCTCGCCAGGAAATCTTTTCGCTGTTTTACGGCCTCGGGAGTGTTTTCAAATTTGAGATCCAGATCAAATATCCTGTCGATGATTTGCCACAACATCCCGTCCCTGCTACCATAACAAAAATCCACATCATCTTCTTTTAATTCCCCTGTTGTAAAACGAGGAGGCGGCAAAGTGCCTACTATAAGTTTGGTGGCATTTTGGGGAATGAAGGGTTTGTAAGGATGTTTATGGTGGAATAATTCAGGGTTCAAAGTTCAGGATTTAAAATTCAACAAAATTCCAGGCACCAAGCACCAAATTCCAATTAATAGATGACCTTTTTCTAAAAAAAGATAATTTTATTGGCTTCAGGCGCGACAGGATTGCAGATACGCACCATCTCTAACGTTAGCTATAGTTAGATTTTGAATTTGGTGCTTGAAATTTGGTGCCTTAATCTCAATTCTCAGTACTAACTTCTCAATACTTTTATTGCGTAATAGGCACGGATTGCAAATCCGCGCTATCTATTTCTCAATACTCAATACTAACTTCTCAATACTATTTAAGCACAACCACCAGGTCATCTGCATACACCATATCTCCTTCTTTGAGCACGATTTTGTCTACTTCTCCCGAAGTATTGGCGGTGATGGTAGTTTCCATCTTCATGGCCTCGATCACAAACAGTGGCTGATTTTTCTCCACCTTCTGCCCCGGCTCTACCTGGATATTAGACAGGGCTCCCTGTAATGGTGCACCTACCTGCTTTTTGTCGTCTTTATCGACTTTTTGATGTACTACTTTCTCTACCTTGACCGATCGGTCTTTAACCTCTACTGCCCTTGTTTGGCCGTTTACTTTAAAGAAAACTTTTGCCATTCCGTCTTCATCGGTTTCTCCAATAGACAGGAATTCGATAAGCAGCGTTTTACCGCGGTCAAGATCTACTATGATCTCTTCCCCAGGCTCCATCCCGTAGAAGAAATTCTTAGTAGGCACATTCATTACTTCTCCAAATTCTACATGGTGGTTATAGAAATCTGTAAATACTTTAGGATATAATTTATAGGAAAGAAAATCGGTGATCTCCACGTCCCTGCCCATTCCTTCACTGAAAGTTTTTTCAAATTCGGCAAATTCCTTTTCGAAATCTATGGGTTCCAAATGGGCGTTTGGCCTTTCGGTATAAGGTTTTTCATCCTTGAGGACGATCTTCTGAATTTTTTCAGGAAATCCTCCATGAGGCTGACCAAGATCTCCTCTAAAGAAACTTTTCACCGATTGGGGAAATGAAATATCCTCTCCTTTTTCAAGCACATCTTTTATTGAAAGATTATTACTTACCAGGTATTGCGCCATGTCTCCCACCACTTTTGAGCTGGGTGTAACTTTGATGATGTCACCAAAAAGGTCATTTACTTTGCTGTACATTTCGGTGATCTCGTGAAAACGATCGGCCAGGCCAAGGCTTTCAGCCTGGGGCTTGAGGTTGGAATATTGTCCGCCGGGAATTTCATGCTTATATACTTCTCCCGAACCTGCCTTTAAGCCAGATTCAAAAGGATAGTAGTAGTGTCTTACAGCCTCCCAGTATTGGGAATATTCATTTAGTTTATCTGTATTAAAAGCCCTTCCGCGGTCATGGAACTTCAACATTTCCACTATAGAGTTGAAGTTAGGCTGCGAGGTAAGCCCAGAGAGACCTCCCAGGGCCACATCAACCACATCTACCCCGGCTTCTATGGCTTTAAGGTAAGTAGCCGCCTGAATGGAAGAGGTGTCATGAGTATGTAAATGGATTGGTACATTAATTCTCGATTTAAGAGCCGATACCAGTTCAAAAGCTGCATCGGGCTTCAGAATACCCGCCATATCTTTGATCCCGATAATATGAGCCCCTGCATTCTCAATATCTTTACCAAGCTGCACGTAATAATCGAGGTTGTATTTTGTTTGCTTCGGATCCATTAGATCTCCCGTATAGCAGATGGTTCCTTCTGCCAGCCCGTTAGTTTTATTTCTAACATGCTCAATACACGGAGCGATGGATTTCATCCAGTTAAGACTGTCAAAGATCCTGAAGACATCAACTCCATTTTCCCAGGCCTGTTCCACAAATTTCTCAATCAGGTTATCGGGATAGGCAGTGTAGCCCACACCATTAGAACCACGTAAGAGCATTTGCAGGAGTACATTGGGCATTGCCGCGCGAAGCCTTCTCAATCTTTCCCATGGATCCTCTTTTAAGAATCTCATGCACACATCGAAGGTGGCACCTCCCCAAACTTCCATACTAAAAACTTCAGAGTGGTTTCGGGCAAAACCTTCAGCTACTTTTTCCATATCATAGGTACGCATACGGGTAGCCAGCAGACTCTGGTGTGCATCACGCATGGTGGTATCAGTAAAATGCACCTTCCCGTCATGTAAAAGCCAGCGAGAAAACTTTTCGGGACCGTATTCCTTTAGCAAATCTTTAGTTCCCCTTGGGTACCCATTATCCTTAAAAGAGGGAACC
>Ga0098067_1000397_pt1 | contig 16568 bp, 11 predicted proteins | sample 26_taG_FD_92578 | JGI IMG/M metagenome (GOLD analysis project Ga0098067, IMG submission 92578) | Marine viral communities from Cariaco Basin, Caribbean Sea - 26_WHOI_OMZ | ecosystem: Environmental > Aquatic > Marine > Oceanic | place: Caribbean Sea: Cariaco Basin | collected 2014-11-09
AACTCGATCAAAGGGACTCAGGTGAAAAAACCACTCCTTTAAATATCTACCAACAAAAAAGCCGCCTAAAAATTACTTTTTAGACGACCTCTTTATTTTAACACACTATGAGACACCCGTTCGTTCTTTTTATTTCCCTTTTACTGCTTTCCTGTAGTACTGCCAGTACAAATACTTCCCGGATAATAGATAAACCCATTGTTTTTAATGAAGAACGGGAGGAGCTAAGTTTGGCTTATATGAAAGATAGATATGGTCTTGAAAAAGAAGATCCCACTATTGTGCCTAAAATGGTAGTACTTCACTGGACAGCTATTCCTACCCTCGAAAGATCTTTTGCTGCCTTTAAAGACCCTCACCTTCCCGGCAGCAGAACAGCAATTTCCGGGGCGAGTGACTTAAATGTGTCCACTCATTTTCTTGTTGACAGAGATGGAACAATTTATCGTCTAATGCCCGAAACCATAATGGGGCGACATGTAATAGGATTAAACCATACAGCAATAGGAGTGGAAAATGTAGGAGGCACTTCCGGGACGCCGCTAACCCAGGCTCAACTTGAAGCAAACATCTGGCTGGTAAGGTACCTGAAAACAAAATATGATATTGAGTATGTAGTTGGTCATCACGAATACACCAGGTTTGAAGATCATGAATTGTGGCTTGAAAAAGATGCAGGTTACAGAACTCAGAAATCAGATCCGGGAGATGATTTTATGGAAAAAGTCAGGGCCGCTACTGCCGATTTGAATTTTCAACCTCTCCCAACCCCTGCACCCGAAAAAACCTTTTCTCTGATTCGAAAAATTGTAGATCATTACCAGGATTATAAAGAACCAGGTTTTGAAGAAAGGCGTTTTAAGCATAATGATATTATGCCTGTCATTCAAAAATGGCAAAAAAACGACCTGTTTGAGGTAAACCAGGTAGGAAAGTCAATAGAAAACAGGGAGCTTTATTTAATAAGTATTGGTTCAGGAGAAACTGATGTTGTGTTGTGGTCGCAAATGCACGGCGATGAATCTACAGCAACTATGGCCGTTTTTGACATTCTCAATTTTCTCGCCCATGATTCCTTTCAGAAGGAAAAAGGAGCGATGTTGAAGAAGGTGAAATTACATTTTCTGCCAATGCTCAATCCCGATGGGGCTGAGGTATTTCAGCGTAGAAACTCTTTAGGTATTGATGTTAATCGCGATGCGTTGCGTTTGCAGTCACCTGAAGCTAAGACCTTAAAAAGGGTAAGAGATAGCCTTGAAGCCGACTTTGGGTTTAATCTTCACGATCAAAGCAGGTATTACAACACACAGGGGTCAGAAAACCCGGCTACAATCTCATTTTTGGCACCTGCTTACAACTATGAGAAATCTATCAATGATGTTCGTGGAAATGCTATGAAACTTATTGTTCAAATGAATCAACTTCTGCAGGAATATGCTCCGGGAAAAGTGGGCAGGTACAATGATGATTTTGAGCCACGGGCTTTTGGAGACAATATTCAGAAATGGGGCACCAGCACTGTGTTGATAGAATCGGGCGGCTTCCCGGGAGACCCGGAAAAACAGGAAATTAGAAAATTGAACTTTCTAACAATTTTATCAGCCATCTTTTCTATTGCTGAAGAAGAATACGAATCTATGGCTATTGCCGATTACAGCAAAATTCCTGAAAATGACAGCAAACTTTATGATCTTAAAATAAAGGGGTTGCAATATGCCCTTTTTGGAGAGCAATACATCCTTGACTTAGGAATAAACCATTCTGAAGTTTACTCGCAAAATGAAAAGCAACTCTTTTACAGAAGCTACATTGCAGATCAGGGAGATCTCTCCACAAATTTCGGATATAATACCCTCGATGCTTCAGGATTTGATTTTGAACCTGGGAAAATCTATTCCAAAGTTTTGCCTAACCTCGATGCTGTGGAAAAACTGAATTTTTCAGATCTTCATTTAAAAGGCGTAGCTTATGTAAGGGTTCAAAACCTGCCTAAAGACAGAAACTATTTTAATTATCCAATTGTAGTGGTAGGTAAAGATTTTAAAGTTTCAGAAGAGATAAAAGTGGGAATGAATCCAACTTTCTTCCTCACCAAAGCAGGGAAACTACACTATGCTGTTATTAATGGATTTGTTGTTCCTCTAGATGGAGAGGCTTCCAATTTTAAGAATGGGTTCATTATTCGGAATTAGATTTTAAAGAAGAACCCCGGTTGCCGGAATTGATTGAATTTGGTTATCTAATGCCGGTTGCTAAATCCTGTTTTTATGTACCTTTGCCGCTTATGAAAGAACAGGAAATGAACGAGCTGGTGGAGCAGGGAAAGATGCTGCCGCTAATGGAAGAATTTTATACCATTCAGGGAGAAGGTTTTCACAAGGGGACTGCTGCTTACTTTATACGTGTGGGTGGCTGCGATGTAGGCTGTCACTGGTGTGATGTTAAGGAAAGCTGGAATGCAAAACTGCACCCTCCAACAGGTGTAGAAACTATTGTTGGCAATGCTGTGAAACATAGTAAAACAGTGGTGGTCACTGGAGGAGAACCTCTTACCTGGAATATGGAGCCGCTCACCAGTAGTTTAAAGGAAAAAGGAGCAAAGATCCACATTGAGACTTCGGGAGCATACCCGGTGACAGGAACATGGGACTGGATTTGCCTTTCCCCGAAGAAAATCAAGCTTCCCACTCCAGAGATCTACCAAATTGCAAATGAGCTGAAGGTGATAATTTTTAATAAACACGATTTCCAGTTTGCCGAGGAACAGGCGGCGCAGGTGAATGAGAATTGTATCCTTTATCTACAACCCGAATGGAGTAACCGTGAAAAGATGATGCCTCTAATTGTAGAATACGTAATGCAGAACCCCAGGTGGAAGGTGTCACTGCAAACACATAAATACCTGAACATCCCATAAAAAAACGCCCTTTCAAAAAGGGCGTTTTTAGATTATATTTTTCCTGTATTGTTACTTCTTACTTTGGTTGCTTGAATGGGATTTGTACATAGCGGTCATCCCAGCCAATAAACAAGTTTGCGCCATCGTTGGATTCTGCAAAGCTCATTGACAGTGCTTCAATGGGCACAGGTGATTTTCTTACAGGTACAGTGATACGGGCAACATCTTTTTCTACATGATAGTCGTATGCTCCCCAAATATTTGTGCTGTTATTAAGAATGATTGTCCATTCGTTTTCTTTTGGAATGGTAAAAAGGGTGTAAGTTCCCTTTTTGATGGTTTTGTTAGCTACCATGAGGTCCTGGTAAAGCGTGATTTCGGTGGCTTCATTGGCACCTGTTCTCCAAACTTCGCCAAAAGGAACCAATTTTCCGAAGACTTCACGATCACGGGTTTGAGGCCGGCTGTAAAGAACTCTGGCCATAGGTTCGTTGTTTTCTCCTCTAAATAAAGCGACATCCATAGGGCTCACATCAAGTTTTGAAAAGTTGGGCCCGTCATTATCTTTTAAAGTTTCCGTAGTGTCCTGAGCATATAATTGTGTGGTGAGTGACCCCGCCATAACTGCGAACATTATAAAATATTTCTTCATTTCCTGTGTTTTTGAATTATGGGTTAAATATAAACCATGCTGAATAATAATTAGTTAAGGTTTTCTTTAAATCGGGTTAAAAAGATGAGAAATTAAAATTCTCATTTCTGGCTTTTTAGGCTTCGTAATTTTGTCGTGTATAAGGGTGTGCTACAATTGTGAATAAATCTGTAAAATTTGGTTCAGGGGTAAATTACCGGAAAACACTTTTATCCAGAATTTTGAATGTAAAAATAAGGGAGGGAAGTGTTTGAGGTCCCTCTTCTCCAAACCGCTACAAGAGAGGATTTTTCCACATAAATTGTTGATAACTTCAAGGCTTTAACAATGAGGGTAGTGGTTTAACAGGCACGATTTTGGTATATTTGTTCGTTATAGAAATTGATAAAATTTTAACGAATTTAAATATGAGCGAAGAGGTTAAAAGAAGCAGTTATTCGGCTGACAGTATCCAGGCGCTGGAGGGGATGGAGCATGTGCGCATGCGTCCCTCCATGTACATTGGTGATACTGGGGTAAGAGGCTTGCATCACCTGGTGTATGAGGTGGTGGATAACTCTATTGATGAAGCGCTTGCCGGTCACTGTGATACCATTAGAGTAACCATAAACGAAGACAATTCTATTACTACAGAGGATAACGGGCGTGGTATTCCTGTAGATTTACATAAGAAAGAAGGCGTATCTGCACTTGAGGTTGTTATGACCAAGATTGGGGCAGGTGGGAAGTTTGATAAAGATTCCTATAAAGTATCCGGTGGGCTTCACGGGGTAGGGGTGAGTTGTGTGAATGCACTTTCAGATCAACTTAAAGCCACTGTTTACCGTGATGGAACTATCTGGGAGCAGGAATATGAAAAAGGTAAGCCTGTTTACCCGGTAAGATCGGTAGGAACTACCGATCTTAATGGTACTATCGTGACCTTTAAGCCCGATGCTACCATATTTCAGCAAACTGCAGAGTACAGCTATGATACCCTTGCCAGCAGGATGCGTGAACTTGCCTTCCTCAACAAAGGGATCACTATTACGCTTACAGACCGTAGGGAAAAAGATGACAAGGGAGAGTTTATTTCTGAAGTTTTTCATTCCGAAGAAGGTCTAAAGGAATTTATAAAATTCCTTGATGGCACACGGGAGCCTATTATTAGCGAAGTAATTGCTATTGAAGGAGAGAAGAATGATATTCCGGTTGAGGTTGCGATGGTTTACAACACTTCCTTCAACGAAAATCTTCACTCATACGTTAACAACATCAATACCCACGAAGGGGGAACTCACCTTGCCGGTTTTAGGCGGGGTTTAACCACCACGCTTAAAAAATATGCCGATTCTTCCGGTTTGCTGGACAAGCTTAAATTTGAAATTTCAGGAGATGATTTCCGGGAGGGATTGACTGCCATCGTTTCTGTAAAGGTTTCTGAACCTCAGTTTGAAGGGCAGACAAAGACAAAACTTGGGAACAGGGAGGTTACTTCTGCGGTTTCTCAGGCAGTTTCTGAAATGCTGGAGAATTATCTTGAGGAGAATCCCAATGATGCCAAGACAATAGTTCAAAAAGTAATTCTTGCGGCCCAGGCACGTCATGCGGCGAAAAAGGCACGTGAGATGGTGCAGCGTAAAACAGTGATGAGCGGGGGAGGATTGCCCGGGAAATTGTCAGACTGTGCTTCGCAGGATCCTCATGAGAGTGAAGTATTCCTTGTTGAGGGTGACTCGGCAGGAGGAACGGCCAAGCAGGGTCGGGACCGTCATTTTCAGGCAATTCTTCCTTTACGAGGTAAGATCCTGAACGTCGAAAAAGCCATGAGCCACAAGGTTTTTGAAAACGAAGAGATCAAGAACATCTATACTGCACTGGGAGTTACTATTGGTACAGAAGAAGACAGTAAGGCACTGAATCTTTCAAAGCTGAGGTACCACAAGATCGTGATCATGTGTGATGCCGATGTTGATGGTAGTCACATTGCAACATTGATTCTTACCTTCTTCTTTAGGTATATGAAAGAATTAATTGAAGCAGGCCACGTTTACATTGCTACGCCGCCACTTTACCTTATAAAGAAAGGAAGTAAAAAGCGTTACGCATGGAATAATAAGGAGCGTGATGAGATCGCCAATTCCTTTAGTGGAGGTGTGAGCGTTCAGCGTTACAAAGGTTTGGGGGAGATGAATGCAGAGCAGTTGTGGGATACTACCATGAATCCTGAATTTAGAACTCTTCGCCAGGTCACTATTGAAAACACCGGGGAAGCCGACAGGATTTTCTCTATGTTGATGGGAGATGAAGTTCCGCCAAGACGAGAATTTATTGAGAAGAATGCTGTCTACGCGAATATTGATGCTTAGACTTGTCAAAATACTTCAGAAAACCCTGCCTTTACGCAGGGTTTTCTGTTTATAAAACTCTCCTGAAGAAGCTATGCTTTTTTTGCTATTTTTACCTAACTACAAAACCAATTCTTGTGAAAAAAATTTACTCCTTCCTATTTCTTTTTTTGCCAATCTCAATTATAGCCCAAACTGATGATAAGCTATTCATTAGTGATATGCTCACTATTGCAGAAAATTTTTCGAAACCTGCGGCCGAGGCTGCTGGATATCAAGCTAGTTCTGGATGGTTTAGTTCGGCAGTAGCGCTAGAGAAATGGGATTTTCGGGTCTCCTTTCATGGCAACGCTCTTTTTGTGCCTTCCGATAAAAAAAACTTCAGACTGTCAAATAGCGATCTAAGATTATTAGAAATTGAAGATGCTGAAAGTGCTGAAATGCCGACTGCTTTTGGAGGAAAGACCGAATTTAGATTTGTAGGCAACATCAATTATTTAGGTCAGGATATTCCGGTAGATTTTAACGCTATCGATGGGATTGGTAGGGATTATGTGCCACATGCATTTTTACAGGCGGCAGTGGGAGTATCTGCCGGGACCGAAATTACTGTTCGGGCAATGCCTCAAATCACTATTGATGGAGTGACTGCCAGCACCTATGGAGTTGGAATTAAACACAACCTAAGTCAGTATTTTGGCTCTAACTATCCCGAAGATTTCCAGCTGGCGTTTGGAGCGGCCTATAGTAAACTCAATGTAGAATATGAATACGAACCTGTTGAAGTTGAAGGTCTCTTAGTTTTAGATATGATTACGGTTGATGCTAACCTATTTATGGCTGAAGTCATTGGTTCCAAAAGGTGGAACTTTCTTGAGCTTTTTGGAGCCGCAGGTGTTATGAATTCCGATTTCGAGTATGAAATGGGTGGAAGTGGTCTCTTGCTGCCTCAGGTTAATACTGAAGTTAATAAAATTGAGGATTCCATGATACAACTGAAAGGAGATGTAGGTCTTAATTTTTATTACGACCGTTTCAGGTTTAGTGCTATGGGTACTTTTGGAGAATTTTTCAATGCTAATTTAGGTCTTTCGGTAGGTATATAATCACAGCTATTTACGGCTTTTTTTGAGGGAAAAATCCCGTAAAATTCGTACTTTCGCTGGACTATTAATCAAACTAACTCACAATGAAAGTTACCATAGTAGGTGCCGGAGCTGTTGGAGCCAGCTGCGCGGAATATATCGCCATTAAAAATTTTGCTTCCGAAGTAGTTCTAATTGATATTAAAGAAGATTATGCCGAAGGTAAGGCCATGGATCTCATGCAAACTGCTTCCCTTCTTGGATTCGATACTAAAATTACCGGAAGTACAAATGACTATTCTAAAACAGCAAATTCAGACATTGCTGTAATTACCAGTGGAGTGCCACGTAAACCTGGGATGACCCGCGAAGAATTGATTGGGATCAATGCCGATATCGTAAAATCGGTATCTGAAAGCCTTTTAGAGCATTCTCCCAATGTTACTTTGATCGTGGTGAGTAACCCTATGGATACCATGACTTACCTGGTCCACAAAACCACTAAACTTCCGAAGAATAAAATCATAGGAATGGGTGGAGCTTTAGATAGCGCCCGTTTCAAATACAGAATAAGTGAAGCTCTTGACTGCCCTTCGTCAGATGTTGACGGGATGGTTATTGGAGGTCACAGCGATACCGGAATGGTACCTTTAACAAGGCTTGCCACCCGTAACTCTGTGCCTGTTTCAGAATTCCTTTCTGAAGATCGCATCAACCAGATTTCTGAAGATACTAAGGTAGGAGGAGCAACTCTTACTAAAATGCTAGGCACCAGTGCATGGTATGCACCAGGAGCTGCTGTTTCTTCACTTGTACAGGCAATTGCCTGTGACCAGAAGAAAATGTTCCCTTGTTCTGCCCTTTTAGAGGGGGAATATGGGCTTAACGATCTTTGTATTGGAGTGCCTGTGATTCTTGGTAAAGATGGGATCGAGAAAATTGTTGAAGTAGAACTTGACGAGGCAGAAAAAGCCAAACTTAAAGAAAGTGCTTCAGGGGTTTCAAAAACCAACGATCTTCTTGAGGTGAAATAATCAGGATCAAATAATTTTTTTAAAGAAGCTTCTCAAAAGTGCCATTTTTGAGGGGAACTTTCATCACAACAGTGAATTGGCGTGATGAAACCTCCCATTGTAAGGTGCTCTTGGAAAGCTTCTTTTTTTGGTTTTAAAAGTTAATTTTTTCAAAAAATATAATTGGGATTTCTATCTTGAAAACCTATATTTGTCCGTTTTTAAAAAATGAACATAAATTAAAGAATAATGCAGAACAAGGGAATAATCAAGGTATTTGCAATTTTGTTTGCCCTGGTATGTATCTACCAGTTGTCTTTTACCTTTATTGCTGGCAACATTGAGGGAGATGCCGAAGAATTTGCACAGCAGGAAGTCCCCGAGAGTGTAGATGGTTACATCACAGCCAGGGAAAGAGCAGAACAAAGGTATCTTGATTCCATTGGGAATGAAGAGGTTTTTCTTGGAATCACCTACAATTCGGCTAAGGAAAAAGAGCTTAATAAAGGGCTTGACTTAAAAGGAGGTATTAACGTAATTCTCCAGATTTCGGTTAAAGATATCCTTCGGGAATTGGCCAATAACAGTAAAGATCCTGCTTTCAACCAGGCGCTGTTAAGGGCAGACGAAGCTCAAAAAACAAGTCAGGAGAACTATCTTGACCTTTTCTTCGAAGCTTTTGAAGAGATTCCGGATGCACGCCTTGCTTCTCCCGACATTTTTGCAAATAGAAATCTTAGCGATGAGATCAATTTTGAAATGACTAATGAGGAGGTAAAGCCTATCATTAGAAGAAAAATTGATGAATCTATTGTTTCGGCGTTTGAAGTACTTAGAAAACGTATCGATAAATTCGGGGTTACTCAACCTAATATTCAGCGTCTTGGATCTTCAGGAAGAATTCTTGTTGAATTACCGGGAGCTAAAGAAATTCAACGTGTACAGGACCTTTTACAGAGTACAGCTCAGTTAGAGTTCTGGCATGTTTATAAGAGCAATGAATTTCAAAACTTCTTTGTGCAGGCAAATAACCTGCTTAAGCAAATCGAAGTTGAGGAAACTGCAGAGACTGCAGAAGCCGATGTAGATACTGCACAGGCCGGGCAGGATGAGATCGATGCTCTTTTAGAATCGGCTAGTGATACTGCACAGGTAGCTGAGCAAAACAATCCTTTGTTTGACCTTATGGCGTCACCGGGTTTCCAGGGAGGACCAGTTCTTGCAACATTCAATATTGCAGATACAGCTAAAGTTAGAGAATACCTGAACATGCCGCAGGTGCGCAACCTGCTTGAAGGGGAGCAGCGCTATGCTAAATTTGTTTGGGGAATTACAGATGAAGATGATGCAGTTGCTCCACTATATGCCTTGAAAGGTAACAGGCAAAATGAGCCCCCTCTTTCAGGTAGCGTAATTACCGATGCTACTCAGGCTTACGATCAGGTAGGTAGAGTTGCAGTAACTATGCAAATGAACGGAAAGGGAGCCAAGACCTGGGAAGAAATGACAGGTTACGCTTTTGAGAACCAAAGTCAAATCGCTATCGTTCTTGATAACGTAGTATATTCTGCTCCGGGAGTTTCTACCGGACCAATTTCAGGTGGTAGAAGTGAGATCACAGGAGATTTCTCTATTACTGAAGGACAGGATTTAGCGAACGTATTGCGTGCGGGTAAACTGCCTGCTTCCGCAGATATCGTGCAGAGTGAGATTGTAGGTCCGTCACTTGGGCAGGAAGCTATTGATAGCGGTATCATGTCATTCGCTATTGCTTTAATTTTGGTATTGATCTGGATGATCTTCTACTATGGTAAAGCCGGAATTTTTGCCGATATCGCCCTTGTGGTCAACATCCTGTATATCTTTGGGGTGCTTGCCGGGCTTGGAGCCGTACTTACATTACCTGGTATTGCGGGTATCGTTCTTACCATTGGTATTTCGGTGGATGCGAACGTACTTATTTTTGAACGTATTCGTGAGGAATATGCCAAAGGAAAAGTTCAAAAGGATGCTATCAGAGATGGTTTTAACAATGCGTTGTCTTCAATCCTTGATGCAAACATCACTACCGGTCTAACTGCATTGATTCTGTTGGTTCTTGGAACAGGGCCTATCAAAGGTTTTGCTACAACTCTATTAATAGGTATTGCAACTTCACTTTTCACAGCGATCTTTATTACAAGATTGTTCATTGACAACTATGCCAAGAACCCAAATAAGAGTCTTGAATTCTCTACAGGGGTTACTAAAAACCTTTTCTCGGGCTTGAGCATTAAGTTCCTGCAAAAGAGAAAAACATTCTATGTGGTTTCAGGAATATTCCTTCTTGTGAGTTTAGGTTCTCTTTTCACTCAGGGATTGAACCAGGGAGTGGATTTTGTTGGAGGAAGAAGTTATACAGTAAGATTTGATAAGGCTGTAAATCCTACCGAACTTGAGGATGAGCTTGTGACCGAATTTGGAAGTGCCAGCGCCAAGACCTTTGGAGCAGCAAACCAGATCAAGATCACAACAAAATATAAGGTAGAAGAAGAAGGCAGTGAGGTAGATGAAGAAATTACTCAAAAGCTTTTTGCTGCTGTGCAGTCTTACCTTCCTGAAGGAACAACTTACGAAGACTTTACCGTTGGAGGTGAAGGGGAAAGAGAGATTGGTATCATGCAGTCTATTAAAGTAGGTCCTTCTATAGCAGATGATATTAAGCAGGCCTCTATTTGGGCGGTACTTGGATCTCTTTTAGTGATCTTCCTGTACATCCTCTTGAGGTTTAGAAAATATCAGTTCTCCTTGGGGGCTGTGGTTGCAGTTATTCACGATGTCTTGATAGTATTGGGTGTATTCTCCCTCACTTATAAGTTCATGCCTTTCAACATGGAGATCGACCAGGCGTTTATTGCTGCGATCCTTACGGTGGTAGGTTACTCGCTTAACGATACCGTGGTAATCTTTGACAGGATCAGGGAGTTCTTTAATGAACATCCTTCCTGGACCAAGAAAGATGCAATCAATGCAGCGATCAACAGTACGGTTAGCCGTACAATAAACACCTCTTTAACTACACTTGTAGTACTTCTTGCGATCTTCATCTTTGGAGGGGAAAGCATTAGAGGGTTCATGTTTGCTCTTATTGTAGGTGTGATTGTGGGTACATACTCTTCTATCTTCATTGCAACTCCTATTACTTACGATACCTTTAATAAGGAGACTAAGAAAAGAAAGCTTAAGCAAAAAGAAACTGTGGAGTAAGAACCATCAGTATATTATATGAAAATAGCCTTTCTTCGGAAAGGCTCTTTTTTTTGCCATTTTTAAGAGGGTGGTGTGCAGTTGTTCAGGCTCTTCTCAGGTTTTTTAAAATGTCTTTTCTTCTGAAGGTTCAAAGAAGTTACAGCCTTTCGCTGATGTCACTGAAAGGCTGTTTTCTCTCTGATAAATTAAATACTTCTGCTGAAGTAAAAGCTAAAGGGTGTTGCCCGATATTTTTTTATGCTGAAAAGGCGCTCCTAAAGCATTAATTCTGTTGCTGAAGGTGAAGTGAAGCAGGGATGGACTTTCTTGCCTACAGGCTACACAATAATGTCATCTTTGACTACCGATAAAATCAGCAAATAATGATTGACTTCTGTCCTCTATTCTGTTCTGGGGTAAGCGGGAATAAAAAGAGAATAAAATGAATTGATCCGGGGATTGGATCGCGAAAAAAATACTCTTCAAAAATGCCATTTTTGAAGAGTATTTTTGAAGTTAATCTCTGTTTAAGATAAGACTGTCGCCCACAGCCAGGTTCCATCGGTCTGAAAGCCCTGCGTTGACTTCCAGGACGTATTGAGCCGGCTTTTCTGAAGGGATTGTCTCCAGGCTTTTTGGTTGGGCGTTCTTCTGAATGCTTATCACTTTATTATTTGCATCGAGAAAGATGAGATCAAGCGGAATATTCGTGTTTTTCATGTAAAATCCACGTGGGGCTTCATCTTCAAAGATAAAGATCATTCCCTGGTCGTCTTCCATAGAAGTGCGGTACATGAGACCGGTTTCCCGCTGGTAATCGTCATCGGCGATTTCCAATTGCAGGTGCTTGATGGTGTCACCTGTTTCTTTTGTGAGGTAAGCTTCAGCCTCTTTCGTAAAAGTAATAGGTTCGGCGATATCCTGCTGTACAGGTTCTTTGTTGTCCTTGCAGCTCAGCAACACGCTTGTAGCGAGAAAAATGCTGAAAAAAGTGCTTTTCCTTATCATTTTACGCGACTTTTAGTCGAGGGCCTATACATGAAGTAGAAACCGGCAATGATAAACGGAACACTCAGCCATTGACCTGTATTCAATACCCAGTTGACCCTTTCGCCTACTTGCGGTTCTTTTACGAATTCTACAAAGAATCGTACAGACCATAGCAGCACCAGGAAAAGTCCGAAAATATATCCCAGTTTTTCTCTTTTTAGGGTCTTCCAGTAGGTTAACCAAAGGATAACAAAAACAACCAAATAACAGGCAGCTTCGTAAAGTTGTGCCGGATGCCGGGCGAAATCTTCCCCGAGCTTGGTGAATACCACTCCAAAATCTGAATTTGTAGGTTTCCCTATAATTTCAGAATTCATGAAGTTCCCAATCCTTACAAAAATTCCACCGGCAGCAACAGGAATTACGATTCTGTCTAAAACCCAGAGTACAGGCTTGTGGAGCACATTTTTGCAATAGAAATACATGGCGATGATGATGCCAATGGCAGCACCGTGACTCGCCAGTCCGCGGAATCCGGTAAATTCAAATTCAGGTTCAAACCGTACAGGTAGAAAGATCTCCAGCAAATGGTCCTGGAAATAATCCCAGTCATAAAAGATCACGTGACCCAGCCGCGCACCAATAAGAGTGGCAAGTACGGTGTAAATAAAAAGTGAATCCAGTTTTTCAATAGCAATTCCCTCTCTTTCGTAAATGCTCTTCATAAGGTACCAGCCTATGGTGAAGGCAACAACGAACATTAAACTGTAGTAGTGAATGACGAAAAATCCCAGATCAATTCCTTCGGAAGGATTCCAGTAGATTTTATTGAAAAGCATGAAATTGTTTTATTGTTGGAAGGTAAAGATACATATTTGGCGCCTTTCCTGATTATTTTTCCTCCTGAAGTTTCCTGGGGACAGGATCATATCCCTGTCCTCCCCACGGATTGCAACTGGCAATTCGTTTTATGGAGAGCCAGCTTCCTTTTAAAGCACCGTGCTGTTGCAGGGCTTCAACAGTATACTGGGAACAGGTAGGCGTGTAGCGACAGCTTGCAGGCGTGAGTGGCGAGATAAATCTTTGGTAGATCCTCACCAAACCTATAAGCGGATATGTAAGCCACTTTCTCACAAGAATTTTTGTTATTCTATGGCAAAGCTGGTGCCGTCTTTGCCATCCTTCAGCTGAATCCCAATTTCCAGGAGTTCATCCCTTATCTTATCGCTGGTAGCAAAATCTTTGTTGGCTCTGGCCTCTGCTCTTAATTTGATGAGCAGTTCTACTGTGCCTGAAAGTTTATTTCCGAAGTCATTATTGGCAGCTTCAGCAGTATCTACGAGTCCGAGAACGTCAAAAATGAAGTCGGATATTGTCTTTTTTAGCACCTCGAGGTCTTCAGCTGTAATCTTAGCTTTTCCGTCTTTAATGATATTGATCTGCTTTACAGCTTCAAAAAGTTGCGCGATGAGAATGGGACTATTAAAATCGTCATTCATCGCGTCATAACACTTCTGTCTCCATTCAGCTACATCAAAGTCGGAAGTTGCTGCGGTTTCCAGATGATCAAGTGCATGATAGGCATCCATCAATCGCTGAAAACCTTTTTCACTTGCCACAAGAGCTTCGTTCGAGAAATCGAGTATGCTGCGGTAGTTTGCCTGCAACATAAAGAACCGTGCTACTGTAGGTGCAAATCCTTTTTCGAGATTGGGATTGTCTCCTGTAAAGATCTCATTGGGAAGGATGTTATTGCCTGTACTTTTAGCCATTTTCTTCCCATTAAGGGTAAGCATATTGGCATGCATCCAGTAATTTACAGGGGTTTTTCCTGTAGCGGCTTCTCCCTGTGCAATCTCACATTCATGATGCGGGAATTTTAGATCCATTCCGCCACCGTGAATGTCAAACTCCTCTCCCAGATATTTTGAACTCATCACGGTACATTCCAGGTGCCAGCCTGGAAAACCATCGCTCCATGGCGAAGGCCAGCGCATGATGTGTTGAGGTTCGGCTTTTTTCCAAAGCGCAAAATCCTGCGGATTCCTTTTATCGCTTTGTGCAGCCAGCTCCCGGGTATTGGGGATCATGTCTTCCAGCTTTCTTCCGCTTAATTTGCCATAGTCATGAGATTCGTTGAATTTCATAACATCAAAGTAAACAGAACCGTTAGCTTCGTATGCATAGCCTTTTTCAAGGATCTCCTTGATAATCTCTATCTGCTCAACAATATGGCCGGTTGCAGTAGGTTCAATGCTGGGCGGGAGGTTGTTGAACTTCTGCAGAATATTGTGAAAATCTACAGTATATCGCTGCACAACTTCCATAGGCTCAATTTGCTCAAGGCGTGCTTTTTTAGCGATCCTGTCTTCCCCTGAGTCGGCGTCATTTTCCAAATGCCCGGCATCGGTAATATTTCGTACATACCGCACTTTGTAACCCAGGTGTTTTAGGTATCTAAAAACAAGATCAAAGGAGATAAATGTGCGGCAATTGCCAAGATGCACATTGCTGTAAACCGTAGGGCCGCAAACATACATGCCCACGGTACCTTCATTGATAGGTTTAAAAACTTCTTTTTCTCCCGATATTGAGTTGTAGATCTTTAATTCCTGCTGCTGGTAAAGTGCCATAAAAAATGTACAGATTTAGAATTCGGTTTCCAGATTGATGTAGTCTAAAAAGTCGCGTCTTGCTTCGGGATCTTTGAATCTTCCGCCGTATTCGCTGGTAACGGTACTGCTTTCGATATCCCTGATTCCGCGGCTGTTTACACAAAGGTGCTTGGCATCAATCACGCAGGCAACATCTTCGGTACCCAATACTTCCTGGAGCTCCTTTACAATTTGCATGGTCAATCTCTCCTGTACCTGTGGGCGCTTGGCGTAATAATCTACTATACGGTTCATTTTTGAAAGCCCTACAACGGTGCCGTTGGAAATATATCCTACGTGTGCTCGTCCCACTATTGGCAGCAGGTGGTGCTCACAGGTAGAGTAGAGGGTGATGTTCTTTTCTACCAACATCTCCCCGTATTTATACTTGTTTTGAAAGGTTGAAGCCTTTGGTTTCAATTGAGGGTGCAACCCGCCAAATACTTCTTTAACAAACATCTTGGCTACCCTTTTTGGAGTTCCTTTAAGGCTATCATCGCTAAGATCAAGGCCCAGGGTGTCCAGGATGCTCTGTACGTCTTTTTGGATGCGTTCAATCTTTTCCTCATCACTTATTTCAAAGGCATCTTTACGCATAGGAGTGTCTGTATTGGGGCTTACAAAAGCATCTCCCATTTCATCAATAGCCTCGTCTATATTGTCTTTTTTCATAATTCTATATAAAGTAGCGTCTAAAACACTTGGTAAGTAAGCTTGCAAAGATACATATTTAAACCCTTTTTTGGAAGTCTGTTGCAGCAAGTTCAATGGCTGAAATAGGATAAAAAATAAAAACAGCCCGAAGGCTGTTTTCTATATTAAAAACCTATGTGCTACAAGCCAAAACCTATTGTAAGCACATAATTTGAATTGTCTCTTGAAATTCCCATTCTATCTGTTAATCCCGCCTGGTATAATTGTGGGTTTGTTTCGCGTGAAGAATGATCGTAAGCAAAGTCAATTTTTACAGTTCCAAAGCTATATCCTATCCCGGCCGAATAACCTTCAAGATCTCCCATGGGCAATTCATTGGTGTATGGAGTTTCTTCAAACCTGTATCCACCTCTAAGGCTCCAGTTCTGAATTCTGTACTCACCTCCAAGTCTAAATTTTGAAGCCCCTCCCAATTCATTGGACATGATATTGTTTTGTTCCATAAAAGCAGGTTCATCTGTAGGTTTGAATTTTGTAGTGGAGTAGTCTTTATAGGTGTAATCAAAACTAATAAGTGCCGATGCACCAAAGAGATATGCCAAACTTCCCGTGTAGCTGGCAGGAGTTTGCAGCTTATAATCGGGGTAAATGTTGACGATATTAGGTTCTACATAGTCAATATCGGTTTCGATATACTGGCTTGTTTCTTCAGAAATCGTGTACCAGGTAGGAGATTCATAGGCTAATCCAGCCCTTACATTGCTTCCTATCTTGGCGAGAGCCCCTAATTGCAGGCTAAAGCCAGATCCTAATGTATTTAATTGATCTTCGAAATATACATACTCATCGGGCGCCTGTAGATTTTCTTCATCAATCGAAGTCATTCTTTCATAGTTGATGAAGTGTGAATTCAGGTTAATTCCCAGGTACAGGAAATCCTGGTATTGAGAAGCAAAATTGAAGCTCAGTTTCCCATTTAGTCCCGTTGCGGTATAGGTATAAATTTGATCGTATGTTCCCGGCGATAAGATACTGCTGTAAGAGTCGAGTTCCAGAAAAGCAGGAT
>Ga0098067_1000399_pt1 | contig 16552 bp, 11 predicted proteins | sample 26_taG_FD_92578 | JGI IMG/M metagenome (GOLD analysis project Ga0098067, IMG submission 92578) | Marine viral communities from Cariaco Basin, Caribbean Sea - 26_WHOI_OMZ | ecosystem: Environmental > Aquatic > Marine > Oceanic | place: Caribbean Sea: Cariaco Basin | collected 2014-11-09
CCTATCGAGAAGAAGTGGGCTCAAGTGAAGTTTCTACGCCAAGGCTGGATGGAAAATGACTTATCTAAATTGTTTTATGATATTCATCCAAAACATAACTCTTTTGTAGTGCAGTGACTATACCATTTCTTTATATCAGAAAAATCGCAAATGACTATTTTACCCTCCTGTTCCGGATCAATAGTGAAAACCATTTTCTTAGCTTTTCTATCTATAATTATTCCAGGTGCTTCGTAAGAAATCTCTATACCATTTTTTAAAGCCAGTTCTTTAAAATAATTATGAACTTGATCATAATGTCCTTTCCCTTTGCTAAGGGCTGTTTTAATATTTAAGATAATAAATCTTGGTATTGATAATATAGCTGAAACTAAAATAATAGCTAACAAAGCGGCACCGAGTCCATCAATAAAAAATATAATTAGAGCTATACCTAAACTTATATATAGGTTTTGTTTAATAATTCTTTTTAATGGTCCAAATTGATCGAACTTTGGAGCCATTCCATCGTTAGAAAAAATTTTTTCTACAGCCATTTTTATCTCCCTAGTGTTATATATGATAGATAAGCTTATATACTAATAGGCTTCTTGCAAAAGACGCAAGCCCATGTTGATATCAACAATGACAACGAATAGTTTTATTATAAGGTGTTAGGAGTAGCGATAAAAAAGACCAAATAATATTTAAATTTATTTTTCTAGGTAATTTAAACTTATGATAATCAGTAAAAAAACTTCTGCTTTGCAGGTAATTTAGCTAGTAGGAAAATCATTAATATAAAGAATAATACTGATAGAATAGAGCGTTCAGTATTGACCTCGATGATGACTACTAGTATTTTTGCTCTTAAAGCTAGACGATTTTAACATACCTCATTTAGTCTTATAGCTCTCGTAATTTCACATAATCACTAAATATTTATAAAATTTAGTTTTATGAATGCCAATGTAACTTTTTAAATTTTATGTCACTTTATGTAAGTAGATTATATATGCTTAGTATAAATAAAAATTTAAGCAACAAACTGATTGGTTAAGTTATTTCTGATAAGTACATTGTTGAATTTATTGCTGATTTTATATCTTATTTATTAAAATATCAACGTTGTTTTTACCATAGAAAAAAGTTGGTGGCATGATATAGTTAAGTCTTTATAAAATCGATACAGCTCATATCATGAAAGAGTTTAGGTGGATTATTATCCATCTAACCTTGGCGCAGAAACTTAGCCTGTGCCCATTTTTCTCGATAGGGTTCAGATCAGGGCTGTACGGCGGCAGCCAAAGAATACGATGGCCGTGTCTATTAAGTAGTTTTTGAATACGTTTATTTTTTGGAACCTAGCGTTATTCATAACAATCAAGCATTTAGTTTTAAGACTTGGAATTAGCCTGAACTTACACCAGTCATAAAATATATTGCTATTGATATTTCTCTCAACGTACTCAAGCGCAAACAGCATTTTTTCATAGAGAGCTCCGATGACATTAGTACACTTCTTTGCTTACCAGTTGTAGCTGTCGATACAAGGTTTACCAATCGGTGTATAGCGATGAGAACGAATAGTTTCAGTATTAAAGCCGCTGTCATCTATATAGACAATGAGATAGCCTTGGTACGTAAAACTATCAAGCTCTCTCTGATACGCCGCTCTTTTTATTGGATACGCTTTTGGATACTCTAAGGTCTTTTTTTTGACTGATACCAAGACGTTTTAAAGCATTGAAAATACCTGTTTTACTACAGTTCAAGCGACTAGCTCTTTCGTAGTTATAATCATCGGGATATCTTTTTACATCTTCAATCAATGCGTCATTAGGTATTTTAGTCGGTGCTTTATTTCTCTTTATTTTAGGGGCTAAATTCTGCTTCTAACTATGAATAGTGCTGGTACTAAGTCCATAAAAAAGTGCAGCTTCTCGAATGGTCATGCCATCAGCAATGCTAGAAAGTACCTGTTTGCGATAGTCGATTGAATAAGTCATTGTTTATTTCATTAAATGTAATTGTTAAAAGTATTGTATCGGTTTTATTTGGATTAGACTATAGTTAAAGTCAAATCCTCAACCAACAAGAGCTTATAATGGAACTCCTTTATAATAGAAATTAAGAGAAAATTTAGACATAAAAAACCCCAAGTAAATTAATGCATGGGGCGAAAATTTTTCAGACTTAATATCCGTATTAGTTTTAAAAAAGACTTATCATCAATGTTTTAAGCCCATAGTACTGTAGAGCTATACCTATGAGTATGAACTATAACGCTATGCACCTTTAAAAGTACAAGTCACTTCATTTGACTCTTGATCAGAGGCATCTAAGTTATTAATAGCATTGTTATATTCGGGCTTAAAGAATTCTTTAATGCTTTTAGCAATACCAAACTCATTTGAGGTGCCACCATTACCTGGCATCTCTAACGCATAGACATATAACGGCTGGTAGCCAGATTTTTGCCACTTATAAAACTTCTGAGTAAACATAGAGTCTTTATCGCAATTAGAAGGAATACGCGTTAATTCTTGTGCTGTAAATAAGTCTTCAAGACTATAAACACCACTGGCATTTTCATCTTCTGCTACGCCTTGCTCAGAGCTTATAATTACTAAATTAGGCTGGGCCTTAGTACCATAAGCCATCATCACCGTAGCATCATCTATGCCTCCGTTAATAGAATAAGTAGGGTCTGCAGGATCGTATTCATTTCGAGAAGGAGTTTTGCTGCGCCATTCTTTGATATTAGGTACTTTAGCTAACTCTGACCAAGACCAGTTTTTATTAGGCTGCAAAGCAAGATAATTAGTAAGTGCTACGGATTCTGCCTGACCATTACTATTAGCTGCTGCCAGCTGCTCATTATCTTGCGTTCCATTATTAGTGATAGCTTCGTCGGCACAATCGACATTAGCCCCTTTTTTATTAATGCAGAATCTATTGCCTTCTTTGTCAAAAACGACCGCAGTGCCATTACTAAAGTTAATAGTATTTTCTTCAACACCTCCATAAGGCGCCTGGTACTGCATAGGGATGACTAACTTACCTTGCTTGTTAATATAGCCAAATTTCATATTATCGCTATCAGCGCTTTCATAATCAAAAACAGCGGCTAAGCCCTCAGAAAAATCACTAACAGACTGATAGGTTAAGGTAATGGGAATAATGGCTTGGTTAGACTTATCTATATAGCCCCATTTGTCTTCTTTTTGAACAGCGATTAAGCCTTCACTGAGGGTGCCCACATTATCATAAATGAAAGGAATGACTTCCTTGTTATTTTTATCTATAAAGCCATATTTATCACTATGGCTCTGAGGGTCAGTAGCGTATTTGCTCGCAGAGACGATACCTTGTTTAAAGTTACCTAATGAAGCGTATTCAAAGGGGATAACCGTCTTGCCAGTTTTATCAATTGCCCCATAATTTTCTGAACTAACCGTAGCTATACCTTCTGAAAAATCGTTAGCCCAATCATATTTCAGGGGAATGACAGTATTGCCTTGTGTGTTAATAAAGCCAAATTTACCATCTTTAGTCACTGCCACGAACTTTTCAGAAAAGTCTCTGAATGTACCGTATTCACCACCTTCACCGGCTAAAATTGCATCGTAGATTATAGGAATAACAACCTTACCCTCTTTATCTATATAGCCTACTTTTTGAACTTGTCCATACTCACTTTCAGTTGACTGAATAACGCCGGCTAGACCATCTCGTAGACAGCCTACGTCAGTGTAGCCGCTTACATCAGGTACAATACACTCTTCAATAACATCGCCATCTTCGCTATCGGCTTTAGCAACTGCAGAAGCGCTTTCTGTAGAATCAACACTAGGCTGCTTGTCTTCAGTAGGGGTATTACGATTACAACCAGATAGAGCTAATAAACTTAGGACTAATGCTAAGTTGAGTTTGTGATTCATACAGAGTTCCTCGAGTCAGTTTAATGCAGTGCAGTCAGAATAATGGTTGCTTATAAATAAGTATAAAATATTGATAATAATCAATGTTAATTGGCTAGCGAAATTATCAAATGGCATTTTAGAACAATAGTCGAGAAAGGTACAGGTGTTTAGAGAGGATTGATAGAATTGAGAAAATAGATAAATCGTTAAGCTAAATATAAATATAAGAATAAAAAATAGGGGAGAGCAAAATAGAGCTAATAAAGGAGCTAAGTTGGAATTGGTTATTTTTACTAAAGAGAGGATCTTAAACAATAATTATATAAATTAATAAATACTGCAGACACAAAAAAATCCCAAGTAAACTGATACATGGGGTGACACTAGTTCAGATTTAACATCCAAATTCGTTTTCTACGTTCATTACTAGTCAGTAGTTATAACTTTCCTTAAACTCAAACCGATTCTCCTCAATCTTACTCATCAAGTTCATAATCTCCTTATGACTCGCCTCTAAATACTGCGCTCTTTTATCGGCCTCAACCAAAGCGATAGAGCGCTTTTCTTTTTTAGGTTGATGAAATTGGCTCATAAACGCCTCATCGTCAGCATTGTGCGTCAGTAGGGTAAAGGTATGAATGGGATCATTAAAGTGTGGGTTGAACTCAAACATTCCAGCAATAGTAAAGGCTTCAGTATCCTTGCGATAGATGCGCTGCCAGTGGTTCTTACCGTCAATATAGTAGGGCTCAAAAAAGGCTTGCATTGGCACTAAGCAGAATTGATTATGGGCAAACGGTGGCTCAAAGGTTTTCTTATTCTCGATACCTTCTAAGCGGGCGTTATAGGTCGAGTAGTCTACGGGCTTATCCGCCCATTTGGGACTTAAGCCAAACTGACCGGCGACCACCGTCATGCCGTCTTCTGAGGGAATAATAATAGGGCAGTAGTCTTTGGGATAGACGTGAGATTTATAATCCGCTAAAGAGCCGTCAAGATTTAACGCATATTGTGACTCTATTAGCGCTTCGATTTGCTCTAGAGGTGCGGGTTCAAAGTTTGAGCACATAGTCAGTCCTTTTATGGAGGTAGTCTGATAGAGGGTAATATCATAAGCATCATTTAAAGAATTATTTATAGTCATCTTTAGCTTATCATTCTCCATCCACTACCATGCTATGGCTATTGTATTTTTTAATGGATAGTATTGTATTTGTGAGTATTCATTTATAAAGGCTTATTCATCAATGTTTATAAGAAATATAACAAAGTCGAGTGATGAAATTATAGGATAAGATAAACAAAAAAAGCCTTAACGCTGAGGTTAAGACTATCTTGAACACTAGTGTGAGATGGATGTTTGGCAAAAACTGACACTAAGTAACTGGTCTATCCAATGCCTCAACATAGAGCATAGCGTCATTAATTTTAGTCACGAAATTATCAATCATAATACGCTGTACCCACTCTTGCCAAAAGTCAGCAAACTGGGTTTTTCTTGCTCATTAGCCAGTCCTGACTTCATTTTCATAGCCAGTGGCATCATGGCTCTATCAGGCGCTATGATTCTTGGATTGTAGCTCACTTTTATGCATGTACATTACATACAATGTCTATATTGAACGGGTATAAAGGTTTCTACTTTCCTGCATTAGTTAAGAGTATTAAAACCACGAGCCATCGTAATAGTCTTCATCAGAGTAATCTTCAGCATCAGGCGATGAATCTGGCTCATGATTATATAAATGCTCCTGATCTTGCACAGGCTCGGGTACGGGTACGGGTACGGGTACGGGTTCGTAATAATATTGTTCTAATAAGGATTCAGCAGCCCAAGCTATATTGCCATTAGTTAGTTGAAAGCCCATCCATCTACCTACAGCTCTGTCGGACGTGTTAGCGTACATATAAGGACAGACTATTTGACCCTTCTGTATAACACCAATAACACTACTGTCACTTAAATTTGGTTGGCTACGAACATTTACACCGGCTGAATTAACTATATACTCAACCTCATTATTTCTAATACCACACTTTGAGTGAAGGATATCTCGAGGGTATTTTGAGAGTATAAGCTCTGATATCCATCCTCTAGTACCACTGCTGCTATAAACATTAATCCAGCTGATACCATCTTCTTCTATAGTTGGAGCATTCGTTTTATTTAATTTAGTATTGTAATCCACTTGCATAACAACTGGAGCATTTAGGCTTGGTTGTTGTCTGAGGTTAGCTTTATCAGAAATAACATAAAAATACTGGTGTGTTAATTCAAATGGAGCGCCATAAGCAGTAGAGGTGTCTGGTACATCTTGAAAGTTATCGCGATTTTGTTGTTCGGCTTCTTTTGCTGCAGCATCTACTTCCCGTTCAGCCTCAAGCAGTTCAGCTTGTGCATCGTAAATATCTTCTGTAAAGTTTTCTTCGGTACGGCTCGTAAATGAAAGTACGGTTACTATGGATATGAAAAGGATAACTGAAGCTATAGCTAGTTTAGCTTCCCATCGTTGCCACCATTTAACGTTAACACTAGCGTTATAGTTTGTCGAGTTAGCGTTGTTATAGTTCTCAGGAGCAGGAGCAGGAGCAGGAGCAGGAGCAGGAGCAGGAGCAGGAGCAGGAGGTATAGGTGTTAGTGTAATAGGCGATAGGGAATTTGTGTTTTGACGCCCTGCTTCATATTTCGGATGAGAGGCCTCTGCCTTTACAATGGGTTTTAGACCATGACTTCTTTCATTTACGAGTAGGGTAAGAGTGTCCTCCCATAAGTGAGCCGTAGGTCTTCTGTCTTTGTAGCTTATATCAAAAGCTAAGTGAAAAAGTGATTTTAATTTGTGGTTTATGTCAGCGAATTCTTCATGTTCTGGTGGCATATAGTTGACATACTCACTACCCCTGCCATGAACAAAAAGGCTATTCTCGACTCTTTCATCAAGGCTGCCTAAATTGCTATAAGGAGACTTAAAAGTTGCAGAGTATGGGTGCACTCTAAACATTAGCTCATAAATTATGACAGCTAGGGCAAAAAGCTCCTGATGCTCTTTTTTAGTATGTGAGTGAGTGTTTTTTCCAAGTTGTTCAGGAGGGCTATAACCTGAAGTGATGGTATGTTTAAAGTCTATAGATTGATTGAGTTTATGACTTCTATCTATAATCGAATCGCAGTCAATCAATGATACCTTACCATCACTAGTGATCATGAAGTTCCTAGGAGTTAGATAGTTGAAAGTATACCGTCTAATTTCACCTATAGAGCGTAGTACTTGAGAGATGGTTATAGCTGTGTTGAGTCTCCTATCACAGTTAGCTTGCGATTGTTCTTCAAAGGTATGCCATTCGATATTGGTTGGATACTCATTTATTAGTACTTTCTTTAAGGGTAAGCTATCTTTTAAGGGAGGATGCATCAAATATCCGATGAAACTCTCATTAACGTCATAGACACCATATAATGGCCAACATATTCTTGATCCATCATTTAATTTAGTCTGAGGTTGATGATTAACCATAAACTCAATTTTAGATTCTATAGTTTGATTCTCATCTTTACTCGAAATTTTTTTAAAATATAAGCTATTAATTTCAGTGTTTGATAAACTTTTAATACTATATATTTCGCTGTTTGAGTTCTTGGTAATTAGAGCAGCGGTATTGAAGCTAGATTGCAAGCCGTTCTGGTTTTTTATATAAAATGTTGTCATAACTGAGTATCTCGATACACTGGGTAATAGTTTAAATTTGAATGATTAATAACGTATATCTAATTCATAATAAAATTCGTACATCTGTTATCATAAAATAATTTAGGTAAGTCATTTTACATCTATCCTTGATATAGAAATTTAACCTATGCTCATTTATTTTCAATAATGTTTAAATCAGGACTATAAGGTGATAGAAATAACAAACGATGATTATGCTTATTTAGTAATTTTTGAACACTTTTATGAAAGCTATCATTATCCATGAAAATCACGCGTTTTGTTTTAATTCCTGGGATTATGGTGTATTTACACTAGTGATAGAACATATTGCTATTGATATTTTGCTCAAAGTAATCTAAGGCAAATAGCATCTTTTTATAAATAGCACCAAGAACGCTAGTTCGTTTTTTACCTTGCCAGTTATAGCTATCGATATAAAATTTACCTATCGGCGCATAACCAAAGGGACGAAATATCTAGCGTTCAAACTCACTCACTTTCGCTTGCTTTTAAGCCGATGCACTACTTTTATAAAGGCTTTGCTATAGTAAAATTAAAAAAAAGCGTAAAGCATTACTAAAATGTTAAGTGTAACTATTCTTTTAAATGGATACAAATGGTAATATTATAGTAAGGTTTGAAAAAATATAATTAGTTGAGGTTGATGAGAGTGGATAAAGTTTTTAATAATCCTTATAGGGTTTTAGGTCTAGTAAGTCCTATAACTAGTAAAGAGCTTGCTAAGAGGACAAATGACCTAGAAACCTTTATTGACTTCGGAAAGGCCAAGGAATACCCACTTGATATGAGTGCTACCAATAGCACGCTCATAAGAACAGTAGAATCTGTCAAAGACGCTGCCAGGAGTATTGAGAGCGATAGCGATAAGGTTTTTAATGCCTTATTTTGGTTCTATCAATATGATTCAGTTGATGAAATTGCTTTTGAGGCCATCAAGAGTCATAACTATATAAAAGCGTATGATTTATGGGACTCAAGAATTTCAGCAAGTGCACAACCTAAGTTTTCATGGCTTATAAATGCTAATGTCTTATCTTTTTTTGATATGGAGTCGTCAGGGTTTAGCTACAACACATTCTATAGTGTGATTGAGCGTTACATGTCAATCGCTTATGACTTAGAGAAAATAAAAGCTAACCTATTACAGTCCAATAAAAATACTGTAGATAATATTGTCATAGGTCAAAAATTAGTAAATAGCCTGATAGAATATGCTACAAGGAGCGACGAAGGCTTTCTAAACGGTAATAGTCTTGAATTATTAAATGCTTTCTCAGGCTATGAAGATACGTTAGAAGATTATGCAAAGTCTAAAATAATTAATCCATATACTAATGAAATAGAAGATGTCATCAAGGAGGTTGAACACGGGCTGGATGAAGAAACTAGCTGGGCTATTTATGGTTTAGTTGAAAAATTAAAAGATAAAGAGTCCATTGTTAGAGAGTTAGACCTTTATTGTAGTGACTATAAGGTTCAACGGCTTGTAAATGACTATGCAGAGACTGCTAAAAGATGTTCAGTATTTGCACATAACAAAATGGAAGAAACGGATTTTGCAAAAGAGATAATTGATTGGGTATCAGAGTTACCTGCTTATGGTGAGACCAAAAGCGATATATTAGATAATCAAAATAAATTGAATGAGATTATAGAGGAGACCTCTATATCTGAAACCTTTTCTAATGTCTTAGAATGTTTAGATAAAGACATATATTCTTTTGCAGATGCTCAGTGGTTACTTAGTGAAATGGTGAGAGAGTTAAAAGCCGTTCATGTACAGGGGCACAAAGAGGAGGAGGTGTATAGGCGTTTGGCAGGAGCATGTGTTTTTAAGTTATTAAATAAAGCTTTAGAAATATATAAAGATATATTTGATAGTTTTAAGGATTATCCAGATATTGATAGGTTGAATGCAACTATTACTGAGTGTCATAGTCTAATTTCTAGGATACAGCTTGAGTTCATGTATATTGATATAGAGACAGAAGCACAAGAATATATCAATAAAGCATATACACATATAAGTGGAGAAAAATCGGATATACAACAGTTTTCTCAAAATATGAAAAAGAAAAAGTATGTACCTGCGATAGCGAGCGAGCAAAAGCCTCTAGTAGGTGGTGTGCTTTACGGAGTTAGTAATATAACAGGAATTAATTTGGGTTACTTGAGGGTGGGTTATGTAATAGCCACACTCTTCTTTTTTGTGCCACTGCTCGTTGTATATGGGGTACTTCTAGCGCTAAAGGTTTTTGTTGAGAATAATGCAAAGTAAATAAAGGCAGTAGTTATGAAAAAGACTTTTTTATCCACTCTGGTATACGGTAGCCTTTTTGCTACGAGTCTCACACCAGCACTGAGTGCAAACCCACAAGATATGATAAACGAAGAGCTGCGAAATACTGTGGCCTTGCAACAAAAGCAAATCAGTGAAATTGAGACTAAGAATCAGCAACTCTTAAATATTCTAGAACAGCAGAAAAATCAATACGTAAAAGATAGTGCTGAAAATTCGGAACAGATTGCAACGCTAGGAGAAGCGCTAGACGAAGCTAAAGTTCAGATTGATAGTAACCGTAAATCTCAAGCTGTATTAAAAACTGATATAGAAGAGTCTAAGAAGATATTAAATCAAGACATTGATAACTTAACATCAGATACAAGCTCTAAGATATCGAATTTAGATAAAAAGGTATTTAATTGGACTTGGGTTGGTTTGTTAAGTCTATTGGCTCTACTTGGATTGTTGGCCAGTGTTTATTGGTACTTAAAAAAGCAGCACAGCCAAAAAAATGACAGTCTAGTCAATAAAATCCATGCCGCGCTTGAAAGTGTAAAAAAAGCAGAAGAAAATATTGTTGAGTCTGATACAAAATTGGTCGCTCAGCTTAGTGAAGTCTTGACCCAAATCAAGCTACAACAAGATGATTTAACTCAAGCACAAGCATTGGCTACGACTAGTAGCGGAAATGTTGTTGCCACTAGTGATGAAGATCATAGTTTAGCAATCAAGCTTGCTGATGAAATTCATCGTATGCGTAGACGAATCAGCGCATTGCCAGAAGATACCAAAGGACTAAAGTCTCTAAGTAAGTCTCTTGAGAGGCTAGAAGATGAGCTACAAGAGAAGCGGTATGAGATTATTGACTACCTCGGTATGAACTATACTGAAGGAATGGCTCTTAAAGCTAAATTTGTACCCAGTGACGACCTTGAGAGTGGGCAAAGTGTTATTACTAGAGTCATCTATCCACAAATTAACTTTAAAAATAAACTCATTCAAGAGGCTGATGTCGAAGTAAGTGTTGGCTGATATACAACTTAACTAATAATAAAATATAGGAATTGAGATATGCGTCAGAAAATTGATTTTGGTATTGATTTAGGAACTACTAACTCTGCGATTGCTGTTATGGAAGACGGTGAACCATTAATTATTAAATCAGATGATGATCAAAGTGATACAACACCTTCTTGTGTTTCTTTTAATAAAAAGCAAATTATGCGAGTAGGGCAAAAAGCTAAAGACGTTATTGAACATGAGTCGATACAGAGTTTTATAAAGGATAAATTTAATCCACCTAATGGTTATCAGGAATTCAAGCGTAATATGGGAACCAATTACCGCTATGAATCAACCTTTATGGAGAGAGGCTACACTTCAGAAGAATTATCTGCAGAAGTGTTAAAAAAGCTAAAAGGCTATATCAGAGATGAAAATGTAACCTCTGCAGTTATTACTGTACCTGCTATGTTTGAACAAAGTCAGTTAGACGCTACGCAGCGCGCTGCCGAGCTAGCAGGGTTTAGTTATTGTGAGTTACTACAAGAGCCTATTGCTGCATCCATTGCATACGGCATTAAGGCAAATAGTCAATCAGGGTATTGGTTAGTATTTGACTTTGGTGGGGGCACCTTTGACGCTGCATTAATGCATGTTGAAGAAGGTATTATGAAGGTGATTGACTCGGAGGGTAACAATCATCTTGGTGGGAAAGATTTAGATGCAGCCTTAGTTAATCAGTTATTTATTCCGGAAATTCAAAAACAATGTGAACTTGATGAGACTTTATCTAATGCAACTACCAAAGCTCTTCTACAAGATGCATTGAAGAGGTATGCATCAGATGCAAAAATCAAATTATCATCTATGGATCAATGGAGTGAATTTATTGAGGATCTAGGCGTGGATGATGATAGAGAGGAAATTGAGTTTGATATTAGTATCACTTTAGATGAGTACGAAAAAGTAGTATCTCCCATCTTTCAACAAGCTATTGATATTACAAAAGATTTAATTCAGCGTAATAACCTTCAGCCCAGTGACTTAAGCTCACTTATTTTAGTAGGGGGACCCACCTTCCAGCAGACACTGCGCCGTATGATAACTGAGCAGATAACTGATAAAGTGGACACCAATATCGACCCTATGACAGCGGTTGCTCGTGGTGCTGCCTTATTTGCTTCGACTAAAGATATTCCTAGAGAGTTACAAAAGCGTGATACAACTAAAGCGCAGCTGACCCTTAAATACCCTGAGACCACAGTTGAAGATGCTGAGCATTTAGGTATTAAGATTGATAGAGATACTTCAGATTCCGTACTACCAGATGCTTTCAACTTAGAAGTACTTCGTACCGATGGAGCTTGGTCTTCTGGAAAGCTAACCATAGATAATGATGTTGAAATTGTAGAGCTACAGTTAAATACAGGCAAAAATAATCACTTTGAGCTGAAGCTATCTAGCACTGATGGAACGATTATTCCTTGTGAGCCTAGCTCCATCACTATTATTCAAGGTTTGAAAATAGCTAATGCTACCTTGCCTTATAATATCGGTATTGAGGCATATGATACTTTGGTAGGCAAACAAGGCGTATGGGCACTTGCAGGGTTGGAGAAAAATAAAACGCTTCCTGCGAAAGGTAAAGGCTCCTATAAAACCATGAAAGACATTCGTCCAGGAGTGAAAGAGGATGTAATATCTATCCCTATTTATGAAACAAATTTTGATAAAGAAGGCTCAAAGGCTATTTTTAATAAGCGTTTTGGAGACATTAGTATTTCGGGTGAAGATTTACCAGGGTTTTTACCAGCAGGCAGTGAAGTAGAGATTATACTAAATATTGATTCTTCACGTCGTGCCACATTTGAAGCATACTTCCCATCATTAGATGAGACCTATGAGAAACAAGTATCTTCGGAAATTAAGTCGGATATAACTACTAGTAAACTAAAGAGTGAAATTAATGAGGCTCGTACAGTAGCACGTGGATTATCCGCAACTGGTAACTCTGATGCAGAAAAGCAGCTTCAAGAACTGGATGAGGTCGAAAGACTACTTGATGAGCGTGGTGATGATCGTGATACCAAAGAGAAAGTCAAAACCAAGCTTTCAGAAACACTGATCGAGTTAGATGAGTATCAAGAACAAGGTGTTTGGCCAAAAGTAGAGCTTGAGCTTGAAGATGCTATTGAAGACTTGCGTGATATAAACCTTGAGAAGGGCAATGCTCAGTTTAGTAACTTGTTGACAGAATTTGAATTGCAAGCTCGCCAAATTATATCTAAGCAAGATGTTCAAAGTGCTAAGAAGCTTACAGAAGAAGTAACAAGTGCAACGTTTAGCATAAGACAGCAAGATACTGGATTCTGGATTGGCATGCTAGGATATATGGATCACGAATTTAGTAGCATTCAATGGACTGATCGAGAAGCAGCATTCAGAGGTATTCAACATACGAAGAGCCTGTTACAAACTAACCCTTCTCATGACCAAGTTCAGGATGCTGTTGTTACTATTATTAGGTTAATGAAACCTGAAAGTAGAGCAGAAATGAACAACATTGATACTAGTTTGTTGCGTAAATAGTATTATGACTGATTCAGTTTTTAAAAAAGGTAATCTAGTTGATGGTGACTATCAGGTACAGTTTTTTCTATATGAGGATGAGCTATCTGAAACATATAGAGTTAAAACGAATAAAGATGAGCTTAAGTTTCTTAAGCTCATTAAGCCTGAGATTTCATCTGCTTTAAAAGTGGAAGCACTTAATGAGAAATTGCGCCGTATAACTGCAAATAGTCAACAAGGTATTCTTGAGTGCTCTGAGTTAGAAACATTATTGATTGAAGGTGACGAGCAATATTATTTTGTGCATGACTTTGTCCATGGTGAGTCCCTAAAACAGGTTTTGAATAGAGACATCACTATTCAGCCTTATGAGGCATGCAAAATTATAAGTTCTATTCTTTCTACAGTAATAAAGTCTGATACATATTCTAGCCAAGTTTTTTTGCCTGATAATGTGTTTATAAGTTATTTAGAAGACGATATAGTTGCTAAGGTTCTGCCTGTAGATTTGAGTCAATATATCAAAAAAGAAGTAACGATGGCTCGTTACTCATTGGCTTATGAGAGTCAGAAAGATGAGAATAACTGTCAATACTCGTTAGCAACACTGCTTTATAAGTGCCTCTTTGGTTATTTGCCTTGGCACTATGATATTGAATGGATTGCGACGCATAAAGCAGTAAAGTATCAGGTGCTTTCCTATAGGGGCTCAAACCCATTAAACCAATCCACTTTTCACTCTCAATATGTACCTCATGACTTAAAAAATATACTTTTTCAATCTTTGACCAATATAGAACTTGGACAATTCGCAGAGAAGCTGAATAGCTTTATCAAACAATACTATGAGTTTCCTTATAACGAAGAGGTGGATATATCTACTTCTAACTTTAAGGAAGAAGTAATGCCATCACAGCCAACAGAGCCACTTACACACTCAAGATTCAAGCAATATAAAAGCCCGAATGTAGGGTTAAATAAAATCGCTGGCATGAGAGAGTTAAAGTCTTTGTTAACTACGGATATCATTGAGCCCTTGAATAATAAAGATACCTATATAAAGTATGGTATAAAACCGTTAAATGGTATCTTGTTTTATGGACCTCCTGGTTGCGGGAAGACTTTTATAGGAAAACAGTTAGCAGCTGAGTTAGGTTATACGTTCTTTGAAATCAAGCCTTCAGACTTAGCGAGTATCTATGTTCATGGTACCCAAGAAAAAATTGGCAAACTATTTACCGAGGCAAGCCTTAAGGCACCTTCTGTAATTTTTATTGATGAAGTTGATGCAATAATGCCAAGTCGTGATAGTGCTAATATGGGACAACATTACTCTTCTGAAGTTAATGAGTTTCTGGCACAACTTACTGAATGTAGTGAGAAAGGCATTCTAACTATAATGGCAACGAATAGACCTGATGCAATAGATAGCGCTATATTGAGAACTGGTAGAGTAGATAAAACAGTTTATATACCACTACCTGATTTTGAGACTCGCAGAGAGATGCTGGAGATGCTTTTAGAAGGCAGGCCTGTGGATAGTGCCATGGACTTAAAATCTATAGCTATGCTCTTAGCAAGTTATACTTCTAGTGATATTAATTATATAGTCAATGAGGCTGCAAAACTGGCTCTAAAAGAAGGCAATGAAATTAATAGTCAACATTTGAAAGAAGTGCTAGGTAAAACAAAATCATCTGTCAGTAATGAACAACTTAGAAAGTATGATTCCTTTGCTAATTTTCAGCGTTTTTAAAGCTTTCGATTGAAAATTTTGTTAATCATATAAATAAAATAGGATTGAGTGGTTTTTCTAAGCAAAACTCATAAATGATATATACAGGATTGCGATATTTTTTTAATCATTAATTAAGAGATCTTTTTATTTTTATAGAGCCGTTCTATTAAACTATATAATTTAATGAAGCTATGCTAGTAAAGGATTTAAAGGGAATGGCTGTAAAACCAGCAGACACAAAAAAACCTCAGATATAAATACCTGAGGTTGAAATTTTGTATTAAAACTAAGTTTTAAAATATGGAGCACCGGACGGCACTCGAACCCGCGACGTGACAGGATTAAACTACTAAATTCCAAGCCCGCCACCAATTACAACCGTCGCATCAATGGCTGCCATTCGCAGTCAAATCAATATATAACGCCTCAATTGACAGGTGTAATTGCGTCTCTTTTTAGGACAAACATGAAAGGTTGATCGTTACCGCGAATATCCATGGCTCCAATCAACACATCAGGGGTAACCATGCGGAAGACATCGTTGATTGGTAGGCGATCGTAAATCATCGTAGCCGAGCTCACACCACGATACTCTGTCATCCTTAGTCGGGCCGCCGGCTCATTGGTTTGGAGCACGGTGCTGCCTATCTTGAAGAGTAGGCCTGCGGCGTCGGTGCTGGCGATGCCAGGAGGATTATTAACTATTCCAAGAGGTACCATCGCTGGATTGATAGCGAAGAGCGAACCATCTTTTTTAGTAAATACTAGAGGATCAACATCTTCAGTACTACGAAATCGCTTTCCATACCAATAGAAGCTTTCAAGCATACCGTCTAAGGGGTGGTCGGTCTCTAAGCCGCTGCCGCGCCAGCTTCCCAACATGCTAGCGATAGGGACAGCTGCAAGGCTATCAAAAAACGCCAAAACTTGGTCGATTGTCGCTTTTTGAGTCAGGGCGTCGAGTTGGGCTTGTTGATTCGTAAACATGGTATCGTTCATAACGCGTTACTCTCTTTTAGGGGTATCTAAATGGGTTACCACAACCAACTTTTAACAACCTTGGTCACCGATTTTCTTATACCCGTTTTTATGCTGATAGAATCATATCGAATGAGGTAAGAGAGAGCAAGATACTTGCAGAGTTATAATAAACTTCCAAAGTCAAACCTATATAAATCAACATCTTAAAGAATACTACAGGCACAAAAAAACCCCAAGTAAACTAATACATGGGGCGAAACTTGCTCAGATTTAACATCCGAATTCGTTTTAAATATGGCGCAGCGGACGGGACTCGAACCCGCGACCCCCGGCGTGACAGGCC
>Ga0098067_1000400_pt1 | contig 16551 bp, 12 predicted proteins | sample 26_taG_FD_92578 | JGI IMG/M metagenome (GOLD analysis project Ga0098067, IMG submission 92578) | Marine viral communities from Cariaco Basin, Caribbean Sea - 26_WHOI_OMZ | ecosystem: Environmental > Aquatic > Marine > Oceanic | place: Caribbean Sea: Cariaco Basin | collected 2014-11-09
AGCATCTTATAAACGAGCGGAGGCAACCTTGAATACAGTGGCATCACCAGCAGTAGCGAGCGAAGAGACAGCAGCAATTTTAGCATTGGCAGATGGCACTATCTTTCGTGGTATCAGCATCGGCGCTTTAGGGCACCGCGTCGGCGAGGTCGTATTTAATACTGCGATGACCGGCTATCAAGAGATCCTCACCGACCCCAGCTACGCCAAACAGCTCGTCACCCTCACCTACCCGCATATCGGCAATACGGGTACCAATAATGAGGACAGCGAATCGGGCAACGTGGTTGAGCGTCATCAAGTTTGGGCAGAAGGCCTCATCATTCGTGACGCGACTATGGTCACCTCAAACTTCCGTAACAGCGAATCTTTATCAGACTATTTAAAGAATCATGACACAGTAGCTATCGCTGAAATCGATACCCGTAGACTGACCCGTATCCTTCGTGAGACCGGCGCACAAAGCGGCTGTATTTTAACGGCAGCAGCGGGCGCGAGCTTGAGCAGTGAAGACGAGCAAAAAGCCATCAAACTAGCGCAAGGCTTTGCCGGCTTAACCGGTATGGACCTAGCCAAAGAGTGCTGCCATCCAGAAGGCTACACTTGGACTGCAGGCACTTGGGAATTGGCTGACACCCTATTGAATCGTGATAGCGAAAGTAGTGCGAACAGCAAAACGGGTGGCTACTTTAAAGAATTGGGCAACCATATCGAGCAAAAATACAACGTGGTCGCTTATGACTTTGGTACAAAAACCAATATCTTGCGCATGTTAGTTGACCGTGGCTGTAAAGTGACCGTGGTCCCTGCTGAGACCCCTATAGCTGACGTACTAGCGCAAAACCCAGACGGCATTTTCTTATCGAATGGCCCTGGCGATCCAGCCGCTTGTACTTATGCCATCGATGCGGTTCGTCACGTAATTGAAGAGACAGACATCCCGACTTTCGGTATCTGCTTAGGTCACCAGCTGGTCGGTCTAGCCAGCGGTGCCAACACGGTTAAGATGAAATTTGGTCACCACGGCGCCAACCATCCGGTACAAGACTTGGATAAAGGTATCGTCATGATCACCAGTCAAAACCATGGTTTTGCGGTAGATGAAGCGACCCTACCTGATAATGTGCGCGTGACGCATCGCTCATTGTTTGACGGTTCAAACCAAGGCATCGAGCTGACCAATAAGCCAGTATTTAGCTTCCAGGGTCATCCTGAAGCCAGCCCTGGCCCGCATGACTGTGCGCCACTGTTTGATCGCTTTATTGACATGATGGCCGCTGCAAAAGCTTAGTAACCCTACGTTTTATTCCGCATGTCTTTAGCGCTACCATTAAGCTGCTTATTGCAACAGCTTAATGTCTAACTTGCGCTTTAGATACTGGGCTGGACTTACGGTCTTAACTATTTATAGATAATAGTCATATTGCTAGTGACCGTTAAGACCGTTATAAAACGACCCGCTCGACCCCATATATAACGACTATAGATAGTATTTATAGTAGCAAAAGGCTATCCCATAGCGCTTTATGCCACCCCCTATAAAAACTACCGCTATAACTATTAACTCGCCAAATAGGATTTAAATACGCCATGCCAAAACGTACCGACATAAAAAGCATTCTAATCATTGGCGCAGGCCCTATCGTCATCGGGCAAGCGTGTGAGTTTGATTACTCAGGCGCACAGGCGTGTAAAGCCCTCAAAGAAGAAGGTTACCGAGTCATCTTGGTCAACTCAAACCCAGCGACCATCATGACTGATCCGGCCATGGCAGATGCCACTTATATCGAGCCGATTACTTGGCAGACGGTTGAGCAAATCATCGACAAAGAACGCCCAGACGCTATCTTACCTACGATGGGTGGTCAGACGGCTTTGAACTGTGCGCTAGAATTAGATAAGCACGGTGTGTTAGCAAAATACGGTTGTGAATTAATTGGCGCGAGTAAAGACGCTATCGAAATGGCAGAAGACCGCGACTTATTTGACCAAGCGATGAAGCGTATTGGCCTAGAATGCCCGCGTGCCGATATTGCCAACACTATGGAGCAAGCGTTTGAGATTCAAGCGAAACTTGGTTTCCCTACCATCATCCGTCCTTCTTATACGATGGGTGGCTCAGGCGGCGGTATCGCTTATAACCGCGACGAGTTCATCGAAATTTGTGAGCGTGGTTTTGACCTATCCCCTACCCATCAGTTGCTTATCGATGAATCGCTGATCGGTTGGAAAGAATACGAGATGGAAGTGGTCCGTGACAAAAACGACAACTGCATCATCGTCTGTACCATTGAAAACTTTGACCCAATGGGTGTGCATACCGGTGACTCAATCACAGTTGCTCCAGCGCAGACATTGACGGATAAAGAATACCAAATCATGCGTAATGCCTCATTGGCGGTACTGCGTGAAATCGGTGTTGAAACCGGTGGTTCAAACGTCCAGTTCGGTATTAACCCTGATACCGGCCGTATGGTCGTCATCGAGATGAACCCACGCGTATCACGCTCGTCAGCATTAGCCTCAAAAGCGACTGGCTTCCCTATCGCCAAAATCGCAGCCAAGCTAGCAGTCGGTTATACCCTAGATGAACTACAAAACGACATCACCGGTGGCAAAACGCCAGCGAGCTTTGAGCCCGCTATCGATTACGTTGTCACCAAGATTCCACGTTTTAACTTTGAGAAATTCCCACAAGCGGACAACATCCTATCGACCCAGATGAAGTCAGTGGGCGAAGTTATGGCGATTGGCCGTAACTTCCAAGAGTCTATGCAAAAAGCTATCCGCGGTATGGAAACAGGTGCGAATGGTTTTGATGAGCAAATCGACTTTGCGGCTATCAAAGACGGCAAGTTATCTAAAGAAAAAGCTATGGCGGATGTTAAGAACCGCCTAACCGTCCCTACCCCAGAACGTCTCTACTACATCGCAGATGCTTTCCGTTTGGGTATGAGCGTTGATGACGTGTTTACGCTAACCAATATCGACCCTTGGTTCTTGGTACAAATCGAAGATATCGTAGCGACCGAAGAGCGTGTGAAAGCCTTAGGCTTTGGCGGTCTCAATGCTGATAATTTACGCCGCTTTAAACGCAAAGGCTTATCTGACTTACGCTTAGCCACTCTACTTGGTGTATCACAAAAGCAACTGCGCAAAAAACGTTGGGATTTAAACATCTATCCTGTGTATAAGCGCGTGGATACTTGTGCTGCCGAGTTTGCTACTTCAACAGCGTATATGTACTCGACCTACGATGAAGAGTGTGAAGCCAACCCGACGGACAAAAAGAAAATCATGGTCATCGGTGGCGGTCCAAACCGTATCGGCCAAGGTATCGAGTTTGACTATTGCTGTGTCCATGCCGCCCTAGCTATGCGCGAAGACGGCTACGAGACCATCATGGTCAACTGTAACCCTGAAACCGTCTCTACCGACTATGACACTTCAGACCGTCTGTACTTCGAGCCTATCACTCTAGAAGACGTGCTAGAAATCGTCCGTATCGAAAAACCAGACGGCGTCATCGTTCAGTACGGTGGTCAGACGCCATTGAAACTTGCCCGTGCTCTAGAAGCCGCTGGTGTGAACATCATCGGTACCTCACCAGACGCTATCGACCGCGCTGAAGACCGTGAGCGCTTCCAGCATATGATTCAACAGCTTAACCTAGTGCAACCTACCAACGCACTAGCGACCAGCTTAGAAGATGGTTTGCTTAAAGCCAAAGACGTAGGCTATCCATTAGTCGTTCGCCCATCCTACGTATTGGGTGGCCGCGCTATGGAAATCGTCTATAACGAAGACGAGTTGAGACACTACCTACGCACTGCAGTACAAGCCTCAAACGAAGCGCCTGTGCTACTAGACCGTTTCTTAGACGACGCTATCGAAGTCGATGTCGACTGTATCTGTGACGGTACGGACGTAGTGATTGGCGGTATCATGCAGCATATCGAGCAAGCGGGCGTCCACTCTGGTGACTCTGCCTGTTCATTACCGCCGTATTCGTTATCAGAAGCATTGTGTGATGTGATGCGCGCACAAACCGTCGCTATGGCGAAAGAGCTGGGCGTAGTCGGTCTAATGAACGTCCAGTTTGCTGTAAAAGGCGAGACGGTTTATATCTTGGAAGTGAACCCACGTGCTGCCCGTACGGTACCTTTCGTTTCTAAGTGCATCGGCGCATCATTAGCCAAAATCGCTGCTCGTTGCATGGCCGGTACTAGCTTAAAAGACCAAGGCTTTACCCAAGAGATCGTCCCGTCATTCTTCTCAGTAAAAGAAGCGGTCTTCCCGTTTGCTAAGTTCCCTGGCGTTGACCCAGTATTGAGCCCTGAGATGAAATCTACGGGTGAAGTTATGGGCGTCGGCAAAACTTTCGGCGAAGCTTTCTATAAAGCCATCATCGGTACCGGTGAGCGTCTGCCAGGTCTACCGCAAGCAGGCGAAACGAAAACGGCCTTTATCTCAGTACGTGATAGCGATAAAGAAAGTGTCGTGGCTATCGCACAACAGCTGAGCGATTATGGCTTTAAAATCGTAGCGACAGCCGGTACGCAAAAGGTACTTGAAGCGCATGGCGTAAACAGCAAGCTGATCAATAAAGTCACCGAAGGTCGTCCGCATATCGTAGATGCTATCAAAAATGGCGAAATCGATATCATCTTAAACACGACTGAAGGCAAGCAAGCGCAAGAGGACTCGTTCTCTATTCGCCGTAACGCCTTACAAGGTAAAGTCTTCTATGTGACCACTCTGGGCGCAGCGGATGCCGTTTGTAAGTCTTATGCCGTACAACTACCATTTGAAGTGTATAAGCTGCAAGACTTACATGAGCAAGCCAAAGCGCTATAAGTCCAAGCTACTGTTATAGCAGATATAGGCTAGCCAGTTGCCTATAAAATAAACCTAGCTCTATCAAAAGAAGCGTCTGCTGGTCAGGCGCTTCTTTCTTATTATCCGCTTGGTTAAATGGGTATGAGCTTGGGCAAATATCTTAATAGCTAACTGTTTTTATGAAGCTCAAGCCTATTTTTATACCCCGTTAATCAGCGACTTTTCGGTCAGTATTTAGCGAATAATGGCCAGAATTACCGCTATTCACTGGCTCTGAAAGCTGCTACTATAATAGACGATTTGAGATGTAGCACATCCTCATTAGTTTGAGTATAATAGGGCTATAGAGACATATTAATGCTCTGATACTCATACCCTTATTTAAATTATATTGCTAATACACCCCAATGATTTGGGGTGTTCTGTTATGTCTGCGGCAAAAATCACCACTGATAATGAGACCTATAATAAAGGTGTCCTATAGTTAATTTGCCCAGAATCAGCACTATTCTGTTTTGTCTTTTTTATCTAACCTGACCAAGTCGTAAAACACCAAGCTAGTCGCTCACTGTTACGAGGACTGCCTTAGTCATGTGCGTTTTGTCAGATTGTTATTATTAAATAGTTAAGGAAATTACTATGCAACGTTATCCAATGACCCCACAAGGGCACGCTGCACTCGAAGCTGAGTTAAAAACGCTAAAAACAATCGATCGCCCGCGTATCACTGCCTCTATCGCTGAAGCTCGCGAACACGGCGACTTAAAAGAAAACGCTGAATACCATGCCGCTCGTGAGCAGCAAGGGTTTTGTGAAGCGCGTATTCGTGATATCGAAGCCAAGCTTTCGGGCGCTCAGGTCATCGATCCTGCTACCCTACCTCGTGAAGGCCGTGTCATCTTTGGCGTGACCGTCGTTATTGAAAACATGGACACCGAAGAAGAAAAGACCTATCAAATCGTAGGTGATGACGAAGCCGACTTTAAAGCTGGTAAAATCTCAGTCAACTCGCCTATCGCGCGTGGCTTAATTGGTAAGTCTGAAGGCGATGAAGTGCGCATCGAGACCCCAAGCGGTGTGGTTGAGTACGAAATCATGAAAGTGATTTACGAGTAATAGGCTTGAGGCTTAGCTGATTCATCGTTAGCTACGCCTATAATAGTCAGTTACAAAGGATGCTCCAGATAAGTTCAGTCATGACTGAGGCCTATCTGGGGCATTTTTTATGCCTGCAGGTTTTGTTTATAGTTTTTAATTAAACAACTTAACTAACGTATAAAGTCCAGTGACTTATCAAGCAGCTCTACAAAAGGAGCGTGCATGAGTCTCTCGTAGTTATTTCGTGGCTGCTAAGCAGTTGTTTATATTCGCTGTTTTCTATAACACGGCGCTCCTAAGATTTACAGTACGCTAGCAAAACCTGCCGTGAATTTACACAACGCTGCCTATTGTTCACTCCTAGCTCGGGCATAATAGCTTTTTAGAGGACAGCTGCTAAGCTCTATGAAACTATATAGATAACGCAGTATAAAAATAAATACAGGCTAATACCTGTGGATTACAAGGACCGTCTCATGACCTTATCTACTCGCTCAACTGCTCTAACTGTTTTAGGCACAAGCCTGATGCTAGCCGCTACTGCGAGCTATGCTGCTCCCGAGGTGACCGTAGTGCAGCCCGTCACTGGCAGTACCACTATGGTTGAGCAATACTCGAATGGTCAGGTCGCCACGATTACTGCGACCCCCAATGGCATTACTATGCGCAATGGCATGCCATATGCGATCACTCAAGTGACCAACGTGCCGCGTTATAGCTATAGCGTACAAGGGGCTGCCGTGGTGAATGCGCCAGTGGGTACCACCGTGTCAGTAGCCAATGCGCCGGCTACGATAGTGAGTGCGCCTATGCCGGTACAAAATGTACAACAAGTCGCTGTGCAACAAGTAGCGGTAGCCCCCGTAGCACCCGCTGTGACCAATCAATTAACGACCACAGTTGCGCTAGACACGTTGCAGTTGACGCCGACATTTAGCACACCCAATGTGGTCAATGCGCAAACCAAGGTCATGAAGATATTAAAAGACAGCACGGGCAAAGAGTTTGCGGTGCCGGCCAACCACGTGGCGCCTGGTGATGTGATTGAATACCAAACCACTTATATCAATACTACGCCACAACCTGTGAGCAATATTAATGCGACGGTATCGCTACCGAATGGCGTTAAATTAGTCTCGCTGAATAGCCCTATCACTACCCTAGCCACGACTGGCGGCAACAGCTATCAGACCATTAGCCAAGTGGGCAATACCACGGTGATTCAAGAGAACTATACGGGTCTAAAATGGGACTTAGTGGATTTAGCGCCTAATGCTAAACAGACTGTGACTATGCGGGCGAAAGTACAATAGTTTTTAGGTCAAGAATTATTCCCTATAAAGGCTTTGAGAACTCAAGGCCTTTTTTTATGGGAGCCTTATTTTGAAAAGGTATTTTTTCTATTAAAAATAATAAGTTATATGAATAATGACTAGATAAATGGTAGATTGAATAATAGCAAAACCTAGTCTTGATTCCTTATAAAATAATAGAACCATAATATGAGCATCTTAACTTATAGAATCTTATTTTTTACTCTAATTCCTCTAGGCTTACTGATTTTAATTAAGGCTATCAAAATTCTAATCAGCGCCTTTAATGGGCAGGTTTTATTGCGGCTGCCCTATAATGATAACGTCGGTGCGTTCACCATTACTAAAGCTGGGTATCATTCCATTTGGCAAAAAGGGCCAATGCTTAAGAAAACCCCATTGGCTAAATTTAGACCACAAATTCGCAATACGGTCACTGGGGAAGTGATTCCTATACACCGCTCGCTAATGTCACCACGTAGCCACAGTTTCTCTAGCGGGAAAATGGAGATTTTTACTTTCCATGCGCCCAAAGGTAATTATGAAATGTCATTAGTAGCGGGCTCTAGCATCTCTAGTGTGCTACGACTAGTGGGTAATGCTCTCCCTTTACCTGATATGGATACGAGCAAGTACTCTCTGGAAGTTCTTGAGAGTCAGTCGCAGTTTTTAACCTTTTTGGCGATTCCTATGATTTTGCTAGGCATCGCGGGTATGGCTGGTGGTTTGGTACTGGGATTGGTGGCGGAGCAGATTTTTATTTAAGGTAGCAATGTGCTCATAGCCTCTAGCAGTAGAAGAACCAAATAACGACTTGCTCCTTATGATTTTGCCTCACCATAAATCATTAATAACCCTCCGACGACAACCAAGCTTAAGCCGCCCAATTTATAAATATCCAGTTTTCGGGTCTCTAAACCAAACCAGCCCAACTGACTGATTAATACCGCAAAAAACATCTGCCCTAAAAACACCCAAAGCAAGGTACTCGCTGAGCCAATCTTGGGCGCTGCGATAAACATAAAGAGAATATAAAAACTGCCTAGCAAGCCTGGCAACCACATCCACCAACTTGCTGCACTCATATTAGGTGGTTTGATGCCACCGCTCATTAGATACGCCAATATTAGGGAAGCAATAGCTCCGCCAACATACAGATAGAAAGTGGCTTGAATTTGCTCTGCCCCTGTCGCCTCTCGAAAGGCACTGACCATGGCCAGTTGAATAGGTACGATGGCGCCACCGAGCAAACTGATTAACACGTAAGGTAATATTTTCATCACACCTCATCATATTTTTATTTCAGTAATTCATTAATAATCTATAGAGTAACCCGCTAAAGAATAGAGAGCAGCCAAGGAATATAGGTCTGCTCTTAAATATCAGTCAGCTACTAAATATAAGCCAGTTACTATATGATTCTCCATCAACGTCCTCTATTGAAAATCCGTACTTATGACTACAGCTCGCCTTATTTTAACATCGCGTTTAATATCAGTAACACCCTCAATTTGCCTAATTGGTCTTATTTTGCTAGGTAGCCAAGCCCAAGCACGAACGGTGACCGCAGAGCCTGTATTCGATGATAGTTTTTATGTGACTAAGGTCTGCCGCGAAGTGAGCCCACAAGACGAGGATGGCATGAGTTGCGAAGAGGGCTATGTGCTAAAGAGTGAGCGACTGGCGGATGGTCAGGTGCGCGAGACCATCGTCATGGACGATATCCCCGCTACGCTTTGGTATCGTACGACGCTAAAACAACTGGATAACGATACTTACCTTATGCACCTCAGCTGTGGCAATTACTGCGGTAGCAATACCTTAATTGGCCGGGGGCATCAAGATCAGGACTTTGGCTGGTGGTTTACTTATGACGTCGCCAGTCGCTGTACCGCTGAATATGATCAAACAAAAATGCTATGGGTAGCGCGGCCTTTCTTTTCTAATAAGACTATCGATCTACCAAAAACAGTGGGCACTTCCTATACCCCAGCCGGCCTAAAGTACACCTTAGATTTCAACAAAGATAGTCAGTTGGCTGTGCGTAATTTTATGGCCCGCCAGCCGAAATTTATACTTCCCAACCCTTGCCAAGCGGTTAATTAAGAAGCATTTAATCAAGAAAAACAGAAGGTATCTTTTAGCAGATAAAGCCACTCTGGAGCGACAACAGTTGTCGTCTAGTTTAAGGATTTGCGCTAAACTTACGTAGAGTAACCCGCCAATTTGGTAAAATAGGACCCTATCAACTGTTGGTAATTTCCTATTATGGCAAGCATCAATTATGAAAGGTTACAAGGCAAACTCAACATCCTAGCAGACGCGGCTAAGTATGATGTGTCTTGCTCCTCATCAGGCGGCAACCGCAAAAATCAAGGCGGTGGTCTCGGTGATGCTTCCAAAACCGGCATTTGCCACAGCTATACCGAAGACGGCCGCTGCGTCAGCCTCCTCAAAATTCTACTCACCAATCATTGTATCTACGACTGTGCTTATTGCACCTCGCGTAAGAGTAATGACACCCCTCGCGCCGCCTTTAGTGTGGAAGAAGTCGTCGATTTGACCATGCAATTTTATCGCCGCAACTATATCGAAGGGCTATTTTTAAGCTCCGGTATCTTTAAAAGTGGCGACTATACGATGGAGCGCTTGGTAGAAGTCGCCAAGATTCTCCGTACCCGCGAACGCTTTAACGGCTATATCCATCTTAAGACCATTCCTGGCACTTCGGAAGAACTGCTCAAAGAGGCCGGGTTGTATGCGGATCGCTTAAGCGTCAACATCGAAATTCCGACTAAATCCGGCTTGGCATTACTGGCACCAGAGAAGACCCACGAGCAGCTTAAAGCGCCGATGGAAACCATCAAGACTGAAATCATTACGCTTAAAGAAAGCCGTAAGACCCATAAAAAAGCGCCTAAATTTGCCCCTGCCGGCCAGACCAGTCAGATGATTGTTGGAGCTAGTAACGAGACCGATTTGCAAGTCATCCAGCTATCGAGCCATTTTTATAAAGAATACAGTCTCAAGCGCGTCTATTACTCCGGCTACGTGCCGATGTTATCCGACAGTCGCCTGCCTGCAATTGGTACGCCAGTGCCAATGGTGCGTGAAAACCGCCTGTATCAAGCCGATTGGTTAATGCGTTTTTATGGCTTTGGTGCCCATGAAATCCTTGAGCCGGACTCACCTTTTTTAGACCTAGACTGTGATCCGAAATTAGCTTGGGCGATTCGTCATCGCGAGCATTTCCCAGTAAATATCCAAACTGCCTCGTTAGAGATGATTGTGCGTATCCCTGGTATCGGTACTAAGACGGCTAAGAAAATTATGAAGGCGCGCCGCTTTAACCAGATTACCCTAGAGCATTTAAAAAAGATGGGTGCTGCGGTCAACCGAGCGAAGTACTTTATTGCGACCACGGGTAAAAATGAACACTTAGCGCATCTGACCCGCGATAACTTCCGCCAGTTTGTACTTGCGCAAACCCAGACGAAATTTAAAGACCAACGTAGTGGCCAGTTGGCATTGTTCTAGAATTATTTGCAACACGAGGCTTTAGAACTCTTATGAACTTTAAAGCTTTTACTAACCTCGTAATGCTTAATACGCTCTGTCTCTAATTATTAATCATTAGCCTTGGATCACGATATGTCGTTGATTGTTCACTCCTCTCAAGACCATAACTATGCTATCGGAGATCTAAAACCTAGCATCGTACTGTATGAGTCGAGTTTTGAGGGGTGGCTCAGCGCCGTATTCTATGTTTATGCCAATAAGCTGCAAACAGATGCCACGCTTAGATTATTTGCGGAAGACGACTACGTACCCTCCTTGATAGACCATTGCGTAAGCGTGCCCTGTAATGACGAGCATGCCGAACGAGTACTTATTAAGCTAAATACGCTAGTAGGCAAATCAGGTATTCGGCAAATACTCTGGGGCTATTTATCCGAAAAAGACGATATCGGCACCACGTTATTTCGCATTGTGAAATATGCTATCGATTATCCAAAACGACAAGTCTTACAAGATTTAGGTCATATGGATGTTTTAGAACTGGCGCAAACGGTCAAGTCAGTCGGTCGAGAAAAGCACCGCATGGAAGCTTTTGTACGCTTTGAGCATACCACTGAAGATATTTATTTCGCCCGCGTAGAGCCCGACTTTAATGTGCTGCCGTTAATCGGCGAGCATTTTCGGCAGCGCTACCAAGACCAACACTGGGCTATTTATGACCTGTATCGTGGCTATGGTATTTATTACGATAAGAGTCTCAGCACCCCTTCACGACCTGCTGCCCTACAGACGATTACCGATGTCGACGAGTCCGTATTGCATGACCCGACTAGCGTGCATAGCCCTAATGAGCAGCGCTATCAGAAGTTTTGGCAAGGGTACTTTAAAAACGTCAATATCTCCGAGCGCAAAAACCCACGCCTGCATAAACAATATCTACCGCAGCGCTATTGGAAATATCTCAGCGAAAAACAAGTTTTACCTGATGCGGCCCATCTGCAAAAACGCCGCTAGACTGATAGGCAAAATACCATTCATCGCTGCGAAAATAACGCTATGCCATCTTATTAAAACCTTACTTAACTCTCTATAACCTTGCCGCACAGTGAAGAAGGTTGAGTTTTTTGTGGATATATCTGACAATGACAGTCTTTAAGTCTCTCAAAGCCCCCTTATGATAGTGATGCGCCTGCTCTCCTCCCTAAAACACGATGAATCCGAGCGCGGAATCTTTCATCTGGGTCGAGCTTTGATTAAAAATGGCCACACCTCCATCATTATCGCCAGTGCCGATGAAGACGATGAGTTGGTGACTAGGCTCAAACGGGATGGCACTCTTTACCATCAATTGAATATGCCCAAAAAGTCATGGTGGGCACTGCTGCAAGTCGTACCGCTACGCCGGCTTATCGAAAAATACAACCCTGATGTCATCCATGTGCATTCACGTACTCCAGCGTGGGTGCTGCATTTTGCGCTCAAAGGTGCCCGGGTCAAAGCTTTTCCCAAGATTGTCTCCACCATGTATGGCTTTTATCCGATTAATAAATACTCGCGCCCCCTACTTAAGGCGGATACGGTGATTACGGTTTCGGATAGTGTGCGGGATTATCTCATCACGGGGATTAAACATACCGGACTGCAGGTCAAAAATGTCGTGCGCATTTATCGCGGCGTCGATACCCGCCGTTTCCCTTATCGGCACAACCCTTCTGTGTATTGGCTGCGACGTACTTTTGCAGAGTTCCCTGAGCTGGAGCATAAAAAATGGCTGCTCTTCCCTACCATCATCGGTCCGGAATATGGGCAGGAGTGGCTGATTGATATTTTGGGCAATCTACAAGAACAGTTCCCTAATATTCATGTGATTATCATGGATGAGGACCGGGATGATGGCGAGCTGCTATATCAAGAGTTTCGTCAGCGTGTCTTTACGCTAGGTTTAGAAGATCGCATTACCTTCGTGGGCAGTAAGCGCAATGACAATCGCGAATGGCTATCGGCGGCCAATATCGTCTTGGCGCTATCAAATCAACCCGAATCGATTGGTATTAATGCCTTGCAAGCCCTACACTTAGGGACGCCCGTCATCGGTTGGGAAAAGGCCGCCTTTGCTGAGATCCTACAGCCCCTATATCCGCTAGGCTTGGTCAAACGTCATAACGCCTTGGCGCTGTGCAAAGCTGTGCGCAACCAATTGGAGAGTGTGACACGCCCTACCATGCCCGATACCTTTACCATGCGGCAAATGGTGTCAGAGACTTTCGCGGTCTATCAGCAGATGTATGAGGAGCGGCAGGCAGAGAATGCCCCTGCAGAGAAACCAAAGAAAAAGGCGTTAGAGAACCAGCCTCGGGATAAAAAGACGGTTGAGAAACCCGTTGCTAGCAAAACTAATATTGAAAAAATAGCGCCTGAGCAAAAAGCCATAGAACAACAGCTCTAGTTTTTTAACTCGTTAAAACCTTTATTTGCCGTGATGAGCGATACTGACATTTTAATACCAATAAAACTATATAAAAACCATATGGCCTAGCGTTGATCTCTAGGCATTTATATTAGACCCTACTCTAGGATAATGGAGGTCTTATGGGGTTCCGCTTTAGAAAAAGTATCAAGATAGCACCTGGCGTCCGCATTAATATCAGCAAAAAAGGACTGTCTAGCTTATCGGTTGGTCGTCCTGGCGCTACCGTTAATATTAATAAGAAAGGTACCCGTACCACAGTCGGCATTCCCGGTAGTGGCCTGTCCCATTCTAGCTATTCCGTGCATAATAAACCCACTCGTAAGACTAGCGCACCGCCTAGAGTCGAGCGACATCCTAGCCAACCGCCCTTACCTATTTATAATCAGCAAAACCCTTCACCAAATAATCCAGTCGTGGCTCAAGGTCGCATGACTTTCTTATTGGGTATAGGAATATTCTTTATGCCTTATATCTTTGCTTGGTTTACGCTGAGAGACGGCTATACGGTGACTTCTAGGGTGGTTAGCTTTGTTTGGTTGTTGATTGTGGTGGTTGGTTTTATGAATTAGGGGGATGATGGGGCAGATTTTATCTTAAATGATTTTAGACAGAAGAAAGTGGAAGTTCTGATATCTTTTTGATAATAATTTCAGAATACGCTTATACAGAGAAAGTTATATATTCTCAGCCATTGTCAAAATCCGATGAATATAACTTCAAAAACCATTGCAAATATGACAATGTATTATCTATAGCTAAGTGCGATAACCACATTAAAGCAAAATAATTCTAATATAATCATTGAATAAATATTTATTAATACGCTAACATTTTATGTGTAGCAACGTAACATGTAAGGTCTATAGCACAATGAAAACCTAAAGTAGAGATCGGTATGAAATCAGAAGCTAAGTATAAGAAAATTGCACTAAATGAGAGTCAATCGAATAAGAGAGATCTGAATAACAATATTTAATCTCAGTTAATTATAGTCTTGGCTTACTTACATCTAAAAATCATGAAAAACATCTTCACATATTAAGAAAAACTATTGATTAGAATTAAATATTTGCTAAAATTGAATAAGAGAAATTTATGAACCTAGTAATTTCTCGATAAAAAGGTAGTTTATGGAAAAGCAAGGTCATATATGGAAAACCGCATCATGATAGATATATTAAAGCTATCATATAATAATACTTTTTAATTGTGTGAAATGGAAAACAAGAAAATGAGAAATATATTTTTATTTACTTTTATCGGAATTAGCTTAACAGCCTGTGCCACAGCATACAAACCAAATTCTTTTTTTAATGACGGAGGTTTTAGTGAAACAGAATTGCAAGAAAATATATTCAAAGTAGCTTTTAGAGGAAATGAATTTACCAATAAAGATAAAGTAATTGATTTTACGATGTTAAGGGCAGCAGAAATATGTAGTTCAAGAAATATGAAATATATGATAATCAGTAATACGTCTACAGAAAGTATATCTACTGGGTATCTGCCTGCAACTATTAACTCAAACAGCTATGGCATGATTAACTCTTATGGAGCTAACAGTAATTATTCTAGTAATACTAATACTATAATAAATCCAGCAGTTAATCTTTTTGATACTAAATCGAATCTCTTTGTTCAATGCTTAAATGAAAAAGTTGCAAATTCATGGGATGCAGAATTTTTGTCACGTTCGCTTAAAAGCAAGTACAAAATTCCGGATTAACTGAATATTTAAATATTCGCAAATCTTCGAATTGTTTCAGGAAGTAGATCATATTTTTTCGTTAATTGATTACAAAAAATTATTTTATTTTATTAATTGAAAAATCTCTTCCTGTTTTCAAGTTCCTACTGGAGATTACTGTGCTGCCTTGTCTCTGTTTCTGCCTACCATTATAGACGTTATACATTACGGTCAGGACATACAGAACACTAGTGATTTAAAAGATACTATATCACTGGCAAAGAGACAGGCAGAGCAGCATTAAGGATAGTCGCAACAATTGCCAAGGGAAAGTTACTGGGAATCATACTAAATAAAGGCGAACAAGATGATGACTACGTGCAGCCTGTTAAGATGATCATTTCTACAGCTACCGAAACTACTTAGGACACAGCCGAATAGGTCGATGTCTACTAAGCGCACCAATCAGGATTTAAACCACTTTTGAGTAATTATTAATTGAGATGCAAAAATATTAATAATGAACTATAGTACTGTTTTGATAAACTTACAGGACTTAGAAATATGAAAAAAAAACTAATCGGACTATTGGTCGCTAGTACTGTTTTGACGAGCTGTGCAACATCATCTAAAAACCTGACTTCGTCTTATGTATCACCATTACAGTACCAACAATATAGCTGTAATCAACTAGCCCAAGAATCTTCAAATATTCAAGCTAGAGTTGCCGAAATAGGTGGCGCTGTAGATTCTCGAGCAACTAAGGACAAATGGGTGGCAGGAGCTGGAGCTGTATTGTTTTGGCCAGCACTATTTTTCGTAGGTGGAAACAAAATGCAAGAGGCGGAGTTTTCTAGATTAAAAGGGGAATACGAAGCTGTTCAAAAGATGTCTGTTCAAAAGAATTGCTTATCACCTACCTCACCCACTTAAAGTTGCATAATAGCGATTATGTTAAACGAATTTATTGAAAATTTATTTAAGGTAAATTGAGTAATTAGTAGTTTTGGTACAAGTCATTGGTTAATTCACCAGTGACTTTTTTTGTGCCTAGAATTTAGCATTTGCTTAAAACATTATCTGACTGATGAGTTACATCATTGATTGAAGTTAGTCACTAGATAATCACATTATACAAGATCAATGACAGTTGAATGACTGCGAAAACTCCACCAGTTGGCAACCCTTCCCCACAGCAAAACCCACTATCACAGGCATTAGTCGCAACACTTTTGCAAAGTCAAAGCTACTAGGGCTAGCTAGATAAAGGTGAACAAGACAGCGACTACGTGTAGCCGGTCAAAGTGGTGATCCAAACAGTTGATGCAAGGATAAGGCAGTACTAAGTTATTACACACGTTAGGAGCAGACCAAAGCGACCCTTCATGGTATTGTTTCTCTAAATGGCAGTTAGTCAATTACATCGTAATGAAAACTTATCATGTACCAAACTATGTACCAAACCAACTAGTGAAATTATTAAAAATATATAAATTAATAATCTGCAGACAAAGAAAAACCCGAACCTAGGGCGATGGGTTCGGGTTTTGGGCGCTTCATGATGTTGTTATTATTATTTTCTCTTCCTTGGTGACCTATCCTAGGTCCGTAGCAGCAACCATCTA
>Ga0098067_1000404_pt1 | contig 16488 bp, 14 predicted proteins | sample 26_taG_FD_92578 | JGI IMG/M metagenome (GOLD analysis project Ga0098067, IMG submission 92578) | Marine viral communities from Cariaco Basin, Caribbean Sea - 26_WHOI_OMZ | ecosystem: Environmental > Aquatic > Marine > Oceanic | place: Caribbean Sea: Cariaco Basin | collected 2014-11-09
AGGTAAGGTATTTGTCGTATAGTAGACCATCGAGATAAGAGCCAAGGTCCTGGCCAGAATTTCGGAATTTTTCTTCCAGCTGCCGCACCTTTTCGTCTATCTCGGGCTGTATGACGCTCATATTTAATTCATTATTATATTCAACGGATATTTCAACCCTTTAAAAGCATCAATATCAGCCTTCAGAGAACCTACAGCAAGATCGGCTTTGATCTTAAGAGGCATGCGATTTTTATCATCACTAACCCAAATGGTAAGGCTTTCTTTCTTTTTAAAAACCCTTCCTGCTAACACGTAGGGCTGAAATTTTAATGCCGCAATATTACCCATTTTTGTTTTGACGACCTCCCTCCCCAGGAATTTTAACTTAAAATCGTGATTCTCGTCATCTATAAACATTTTGATGCTAAACATCTCTCCCTTCTCAATAGCACTTACATCAAGATTATTGCGCAAGTAATAGAAAGAAGAAAGCATATCCTGAACATTCTCGGGGATAGAGTAGGTATTCCTGGTGTTGCGTTTTCTATTGAAAACATGTGCGGTATTACTGTCATGATCAAAATCTACAAGTAGATCTCGGGTATGACCACCTTCATCTATTTGCCTTATAAACCTGAGAGGCGCACCACTCTTTTTATCCATAAAGGTTTCATAGTTGTCATCAACCTTAAAGAACAGATGCAACAAACCAGTGGATTTTCCCTGCCCCACCACATGATAAACAGGTTTATTTCTTAGGGTGGTCTCCTTCACTTCGAGGGTAGCAAAGCTCGCGTTAAACATGCCGTAGTGGATACGGAACCTAAACCATTCGCCGGCGTCAAAAGCCTGATGAGACTGAGCCGAAACATTGAGAGCTATAAGTGAAATTATAATCGCTGTAATCTTCTTCATTTTATACAAGTAGGTTTTTTTGATATGACAATTACAATTTCTATTCCAAATGTATTAAAAACAAAAAGCCCCGTCAAATGAATGACGGGGCTTTTAATCTTATTAACCAACTAAAACTTAAATTATGAAAAAAAAGTAATTTTTTTTCCCAATCCTGGTAACCACTCCAAAATTGCGGTGCAAAAGTCTTACATAAGTCGCTATTACACAACTAAAAAAATAACTTTAACGCAACTTCTTGTAAAAACCTATTTTTTTAAGTCTTAATCTAAATAATCAATGAGTTGGTATCCAAATTACAGCGTTCCCCGCAAGTTTTGTTCTCTTTCTATAGCTTCAAAAAGGGCTTTAAAATTACCTTTCCCAAAAGACTGAGCTCCTTTCCTCTGAATGATCTCAAAGAACATGGTTGGCCTGTCAAGAACCGGCTTGGTAAATATTTGCAACAGGTAACCTTCATCATCACGATCTATCAAAACCCCAAGCTCCTTTAGTGGCTCGAGTTCTTCATCAATTTCTCCCACACGATCTAAAACATCGTCGTAATATGCCTCGGGAACATAAAGGAATTCTACTCCCCGGTCCCTCAAAGCAGTGACAGTTTCAATGATATTATCGGTGGCCACAGCGATGTGCTGTACGCCGGCACCATTATAAAAATCGATGTATTCTTCTATCTGGGACTTTTTCTTTCCTTCGGCGGGTTCATTGATAGGGAATTTGATACGGCCGTTTCCGTTACTCATCACCTTACTCATCAAAGCAGTGTATTCGGTAGAAATATCCTTGTCATCAAAAGAAACCATTTGTGCAAAGCCCATTACTTTAGCGTAGAACTCACACCACTTGTTCATTTCATTCCACCCCACATTTCCTACCATGTGATCAATGTATTTTAGACCTACATCTTTCACCTGGAAATTGGGTTTATATTCCTTGTAGCCCGGCATAAATGGGCCTGAATAATTTTTTCTTTCAACAAATACGTGCACTGTTTCGCCATAGGTGTGAATTCCCGAAAGCACTACATGCCCATGTTCGTCACTCACTTCTTTAGGCTCAAAATAAGATTTCGCACCCCGTTTTGTAGTCTCTTCATAGCTCTTACGGGCATCATCTACCCACAGGGCTACTACTTTAACGCCATCTCCATGCTTGTCTATATGTGCATTTATTTCGCCCCCCGGTTGCAAGGGGCTGGTAAGCACCAATCTAATTTTTCCCTGCTGCAGCACATAGGAAACCCTGTCTTTGCTCCCAGACTCCAATCCCGAATAGGCTACAGGCTGAAAGCCCCAGGCTTGTTGATAATAGAAGGCTGCCTGCTTTGCATTTCCCACATAGATTTCAACAAAGTCTGTACCCAATATAGGCAGGAAATCTTCGGCTTGTGGTACCGTCTTTTTTATTTCTGTTGTGTTTTCTGTAGACATAAATAAATATTTTAGGCCGCTGCGCGACATGTTTCTTTAAAGGTGTAACTTAATGAACCCTCAAAAATGTCATTTTTGAAAGGTTTTATTTTTTAATGGTCAAGCCATGATTTATGGTAAGAGTCATCGGCGATCTCCATGGCATCTTCGGTCACCATTAAGGGCTTAAAAGTATCTACCATTACTGCCAGCTCTTCGGTCTCGGTCTGGCCAATACTTCGCTCAACGGCTCCCGGGTGTGGCCCGTGAGGAATACCTGCCGGATGCAAAGAAATATGCCCGGCCTCAATATCATTCCGGCTCATAAAATCGCCGTCTACGTAGTACAACACCTCATCGCTGTCTATATTGCTGTGACTGTAAGGCGCCGGTATACTTTCGGGGTGGTAATCGTAAAGACGGGGGCAAAAAGAACACACCACAAAGGCATCAGTCTCAAAAGTTTGGTGTACCGGTGGCGGCTGGTGAATTCGGCCGGTAATAGGTTCAAAATCGTGAATAGAAAAAGCATAGGGATAATTGTAACCATCGTAACCCACCACATCAAACGGATGCGATGCGTATACCATATCAAATATTTTCCCCTGTTTCTTGATCTTGATCAAAAAATCCCCTTTTTCATCATTCGTTTCCAGCTCATAAGGCCTTCTAATATCCCTTTCGCAAAAAGGCGAATGTTCCAGCAACTGCCCAAAATAATTCCGGTAGCGTTTTGGGGTGTAAATTGGTCTCCTCGATTCTACAATGAACAACCTGTTCACCTCATCATCAAAATCAAGCTTATAAATGGTTCCGCGGGGAATTAGCAGGTAATCTCCGTATTTAAAATCCAGGTTTCCCAGGTGGGTTCTTAACTTCCCGCTGCCTTTATGAATAAAAAGCAACTCATCTGAATCTGCATTTTTATAGAAATAATCTTCTGTAGATTTTTGGGGAGCCGCCAGGGCGATATCTACATCGCTATTGGTAAGCACCACTCTTCGGCTCTTCAGGTAATCTGGATCTGGTTTTACCTGGAAACCTTTAAACCTGTAAGACTGTATATTCTTTTCAGTAGCCACTTTCGGCTGTACGTCATAGCTCCCTTTAATCTCTTTCACCTGCGTAGGCCGCTGCTCGTGATACATATTGGTATACATTCCGTCGAAGCCAATGGTTCCAAAAAGCTGTTCATAGTACAGACTTCCATCGGGCTTTCTAAAGACGGTATGTCTTTTATGCGGAATTTTTCCGAGGGTATGATAAAAAGGCATGTTGTTTATTTTAATGAAAACGTTTTCGTAAATTCCCATGGTAAGTCTCACAACTCCTGAAGGAACAGCTACAAATATGAACAATTTTTAGCTAAATATCCGTTAAAGGACCTCTAAAACCAGAAGCCCAGGCTAAAATACCACTGACTTTCTTTCCTTTCGGGTGAAATAGAATATTTTACCTCAACCGGGCCTAAAAAGCTCTCCAGGCCATATCCTATCGCATATCCCGAATACTCTGGCCACTTGATCCATTCCCCTCCTTCAAAAAGTTCATTTTCAACATTGGCAAAATTAGCACTAAGAATGAGGTGGCTGTTTTCCAGAAATTTGTAATCGAGCTCCAGCAGACCTTTGGTAAAACTATCTCCCGAAAGGTTTATAAATTCATACCCGTAAAATGAGGTAAAGTTGTTAATAAAGTCATTGCCATAACTGCCCAAAAAGAAGTCAAAAATATTGTTCGAACGACTGCCAATCCTGAACCCAGCTTCCGAAGAAATTCTTACCGCCAACTGCTCTACAGGAGAAAAAGCAGCTCCAAGAGTTCCCTTTGTGACAGAAAATGGTGAAAAATCATCTCTCGATGACAGGAGGTGCCAGTGAAAATCACTTTCAAAATAAACACCGCGTGTGGGGAAATATTTAGAATCCCTGCTGTCGTAAAGCAAGTAACCGAAAGGAGCATAATAGGAACTGTCATCAAACTCGCCATTTGACAGCTGTTCAGGACCTGAGGTATTAAGAGTCTCTGAAGTTACACTAAGATATTTGTGCTCCAGCCCTACCCCAAAAGAAAATACCTGCTGAAAAAGCGTCTCTAAATAAAGCTGATTTGTAAAATCTTCATAGTCTATTTCCAATTTATTGATCCCATCGCTTTCAAATCCCGAATTTTCATTAGTGAGGTCAAACGAAACTCCTTTGCTAAAGCTATTGTACCTTGACCTAAACCCCACGCTCCAATAGTAGCCTTTATCAATATAGTAGTTGAAATTATACCTGAAGTCATCTCCCAGAACCACATCAAGGGAACTTACATCATTGGCCACAAGTAAACTTTTATGGGTGATATTAAGAAGCACACCACTGTGATAGACATTGTCATAATGCACACCCATTCTCAAAAGGGTTTTACTTGAATTTTCCTCGAGCTGCAGCACGAGGGCGTGACCTCCGTTTGAAGGGGCAAGCCGGTAATTTATCCGGTTAAAGTTCCTGGTGGCCGAAAGGTTATTGATCCCAAGGTTTAAATCTTTGTAAGTAATGGTATCGGGCGACTGAATTTTCAATTTCCCCATAATGTACGCCCTGGGATAAGATGTATTCCCCTCTATCTGGACTCCGGTGATGTACAAAGATTCTACAGGTGAAATGTAATTCTGCGGCACCGGCTTTTCTTGCTGCCTGGCCGCGATCTCCTTCAGGTTGGGCAACATTGCCCGCGCAGCGGCCTCGCCCTCATCAATGATCTCCCGGCCTTTTTTAAATGAAACTACAGAGAAAGGTTTGATATCAGGATCTATATAAACATCGGTCTTTTCAATTTTATCGCGCATATCGGTGATGGTCCTGAAGTTACTTACCTGGGTAAGAATATCAAAGACCGACCTGAGTTCATCCCTTTTCATAAGTGTGTCCTGCACATCGACACCAATAATAATATCTGCGCCCCTGCGCTTCACCTCTTCTACCGGATAATTATTTACAACTCCCCCGTCTACCAGCAATTGGCCGTCAATGATCACGGGACTGAACAGGCTTGGGATGGCTGCACTTGCCGAAATGGCCTGCGGTAGATGCCCCTCATCAAGCAAAACTTCCTTTCCGGTTTCAATGTTAGCAGCAACAGCAAAGAAAGGAATAGGCAAAGCCTCAAAATCCTGATTTTCCTCCAAATGCAGCGTTAGTTTAGACATGAGGTTGTAGACATTTTGCCCCCTTGAAAGCGCAGACGGGAAACTAATATTAAAGTTATCGAAGGGCAGCGTAAGCGCATATTTTTCCGAATCCCTTTTCTCGTAAAAAGTTTTGGCACTGCGAGGCAGTTCGTCCTGGAGCAGGATATTAAAGTTGATGGTTTGAAAAATACTGTCCAGCTGGTGAGCTGAATAGCCTGCAGAATAAAGAGCCCCAACAATAGCCCCCATACTGGTACCGCCAATAACATCAATGCGTACCCCGGCTTCTTCGAGCACCTTAAGCACCCCAATATGAGCCAGGCCTTTGGCCCCGCCCCCACTAAGCACCAACCCAACCTTTGGATCTTCCTGCTCCTGGGCAATTCCCGGCAGGAGTCCCAAAAAAAGGAAAAATACGAACAGTTTTTTAGTCATTTTGTGAATGGTAAAATTGATAGATCAGCGTGGCCTTAGATTTCCCAATGACCGAAGATAAACTTTCTATCGACGCTTCTTTCACTCTTTTTACAGACCTGAAATTTTTGAGCAACTCTACCACGGTCTTTTCTCCAATTCCCGGAATCTCTTCAAGTTCGGTGTTAAGGGCAACACTGCTGCGCTTTTGCCTGTGAAAGGTAATACCAAACCGGTGCGCCTCATTCCTCAACTGCTGAATGATCTTAAGGGTTTCCGATTTTTTATCGAGGTATAAAGGAATAGAATCTCCCGGATAAAAAATTTCCTCGAGCCTTTTTGCTATTCCAATAATGGCGATCTTTCCTCTTAGCCCGAGTGTCTCCAAAGCTTTTACGCCCGAAGATAACTGACCTTTCCCACCGTCAACTATCACCAGCTGCGGCAAAGGTTCACCTTCTTCAAGAAGTCTGCGGTACCGCCTGAAGACCACTTCTTCCATAGAAGCAAAATCGTTAGGCCCCTCAACAGTTTTAATATTGAATTTTCGGTAATCTTTTTTACTGGCTTTCCCATCTTTAAAGACCACACAGGCTGCCACAGGATTACTCCCCTGGATATTTGAGTTGTCAAAACATTCAATATGCCTTGGCTCCTCGTTTAGCCTGAGGTCCTGTTTCATCTGGGCCATAATACGGTTTACATGACGGTCTGGATCTACGATCTTCATTTGTTTGAAACGCTCCTGCCTAAAGTATTTTGCATTTCTTGTAGAGAGATCGACAATTTGTTTTTTATCTCCCAGGACGGGTACAGTCACCTTAATTTCTTCACCCACATCAACCTTAAAAGGAACATATATTTCACGGGTGAGAGAATTGAACCTTTGCCTGATCTCGGTGATGCCCAGCTCCAGTAGCTCCTGATCTGTCTCGCTGAGCTTCTTCTTCATTTCTATAGTATGAGACCTTATAATGGCCCCATGTGACAACTGCAAAAAGTTCACATAGCCATACCCCTCATCGCTCACAATTGAAAACACATCTACATTATTGATCTTTGGGTTCACCACCGTAGACTTCGCCTGATAGTTCTCTAAAATGTCAATTTTTGTCTTGATTTTTTGTGCCTCCTCAAATTCCATTTTTTCGGCGTGGTCTTTCATTTGCTGCCTAAACTGCTGTAAAGAGTCCTTAAAATTCCCTTTGACGATTTGGCGTATTGCGTCAATCTTTTTCTGGTACTCTGCTTCAGCTTCATAAGCTTCACAAGGCCCCATGCAGTTCCCAAGATGGTACTCAAGGCAAACCTTGTACTTCCCGTTCCTTATTTTATCTTCAGCAAGATCATAGTTGCAGGTGCGAAGAGGATAAACGCCCTTAATCAAGTCCATAAGCGTGTGTATGGTCTTGAAACTGGTAAAAGGGCCGTAGTATTCACTGCCATCCTTAACTAAACGGCGGGTAGCAAAAACCCTCGGAAACCTCTCATTTTTGATACATATCCACGGATAAGTCTTATCGTCTTTCAACATGACGTTGAAGCGCGGCTGGTGCTTCTTAATGAGGTTATTTTCCAGGAGAAGCGCATCGGTTTCCGAAGAAACCACGATATGCCTTATCTCATGGATTTTTTTCACCATCACGCGAATGCGATGACTGTCATTGTTTTTGGTAAAGTATGAAGTGACCCTTTTTTTGAGGTTTTTAGCTTTTCCCACGTAAAGGATCCTTCCGTTTTTGTCAAAGTACTGGTAGACCCCCGGATTTTCGGGAAGGGTTTTTAATTGTACTTCCAGCTTATTTTCCTCCATGCTTCAAAGGTAAAATATTAGAATTTGCCTTTTTGGGTAGGTTCGGGTGTATAGTGTTAAAAATTTTTTCTGAAGCTTCAGGTGTCAAAAATGTCAAAAAGAAGGATTACTTCGGAAGAAACCGGAATCATAAAAGTGCTTTAAAGAACCTTCCGAAGTATAAAACCGATGGGGAGTTACTTCATTTTCAGCAGAATATATTTTCAGAAATAGTTAAGATTTTAAAAATCTGCTTTTAGTACCTTGCGTTCATGGAAAAAATTACCATTGGCCGTTTTGACAAGGCAGATTTTCCCGATCTACACCTCGAAGACATAGCAGTTAAGGTAGATACAGGAGCCTATACCTCATCAATTCATTGCGACCACATCGTTGAAGAAAAAGGGGTGCTTAAATGCACTTTTTTAGATGAAGAACACCCCCTGTATAACGGCAGGACGTATAGGTTTAAAGATTACGACATCGTCTTTGTGAAAAGCAGCAATGGCATAGTTCAAAAACGATATCAAATACAGACCACGATCACCCTGTTTGGGAAGACCCAGAAAATTTCCCTGTCCCTTTCGGCACGGCAGGAGATGAGATTTCCCGTACTTTTGGGCCGTAAATTTATAACAAGAAAATATATCGTAGATACCGAGTATTACGATCTCTCTTTTAAGAAGAAACAAGAATGAATATAAAGATCCTTTCCAGGAATAGTAGCCTGTACTCTACACAGCGACTTGTAGAGGCAGCTAAAAAAAGACATCACGACGTTGAGATCATTGATCCTCTCAAGTGTGACCTTATTATTGAAAAGAAACACCCGAGTATATACTACAAAGGGCGACATATTGAAGACGCCGATGCGGTAATTCCACGAATTGGAGCCTCGGTTACTTTTTACGGTACGGCAGTGGTACGTCAATTCGAGATGATGGGCGTATTCTCTACTACCGAATCACAGTCTCTGGTAAGGAGCCGTGATAAACTGAGAAGCCTGCAGGTACTTTCCCGCGCCCGTCTTGGGCTTCCCAAAACCGTGTTCACCAATTATTCTAAAGATGTTGGGGAAGTAATAGACCACGTGGGAGGTGCCCCTTTGATCATTAAATTGCTTGAAGGAACCCAGGGCCTTGGAGTTGTTCTTGCTGAGACCAAGAACGCAGCCGAATCGGTCATTGAAGCTTTTAACGGCCTGCAGGCAAGGGTAATTGTACAGGAGTTCATCAAGGAAGCCGGCGGCGCCGATATACGGGCGTTTGTTGTGGACGGCCATGTAGTTGGAGCCATGAAGAGACAGGGAAAAGAAGGGGAATTCCGTTCTAACCTTCACCGTGGCGGTACTGCAAGTATCATTCAGCTTACAGACGACGAAGAGAACGCAGCCATTAAAGCAGCCAAAGCAATGGGACTGGGTGTTGCCGGTGTAGACATGCTACAAAGCTCCCGCGGACCGCTAATTCTTGAAGTAAACTCTTCTCCGGGGTTAGAAGGTATAGAAGAAGCCACTGGAAAAGATATAGCTAAAACCATTATTCGTTATATTGAGCGAAATGTTTAGTGTATGGCATCTATAGATGAGAACAATGTTCTTGAGATCTTAGGGAAAAGAGTACCTCCCGGCAAAAGTGCAACGATTAACTTTAACATGGCCAAACTCTACACCACCACCCATGTAGAAGTGCCAATTATTATTGAAAGGTCAAAAAAACCCGGCCCGGTGGTACTTATTACAGCAGGTATCCATGGTGATGAGATCAATGGCGTAGAGGTGGTGCGCCAGCTTATTGTAAAGGAAATAAACAAACCTGCCAGGGGCACCGTTATTTGTATTCCCATTCTAAATGTCTTCGGATTTTTAAACATGGCGCGCGAATTTCCTGATGGGCGCGATCTTAACAGGGTTTTCCCGGGTTCCAAAAATGGCTCTTTGGCCAGCCGTTTTGCTTACCAGTTTGTGCAAAAGATACTGCCAGTAGCCGATTTTTGTATGGACTTCCACACCGGTGGGGCAAGCCGTTTTAACGCAGCTCAAATTCGAATAAAAAAAGGGGAGGAAATGGCCATGCATTACGCCAGGATCTTTAATGCCCCTTTTACGATCATCTCCAAGACCATTACCAAATCTTACAGGGAAACCTGTGCAAAACAGGGCAAACCGGTGCTGCTCTTTGAAGGAGGAAAATCACAGGACAGCAACAAAACCATTGCAAAACAGGGAGTAGAAGGTGTGATGCGCATTCTGGACCATTTTGAAATGCTCAAGCCAAAGTTCGATGTTCCCGATCCTACAGGAGAAACAATTATCATAGAATACAGCAGCTGGATGAGGGCAAAATACAGTGGCCTTCTACATGTAAAGATACCCTGCGGCAAACACGTGGAAAAAGGTGAATATATTGCTACTATTACCGACCCTTACGGAAAGCTGAGGCACAAAGTAAAAGCTCCAAATACAGGTTACATTATCAATGTGAATGAATCGCCCATTGTTTACCAGGGAGATGCCATTTTCCATATTTCTCTTTCAAAAGAATCATATGAACAAGAAACAGCTTCGGCTTGAGTACAAAGAACTAAGAGACTCCCTCACCCCGGAATATATTGAAGAAGGCAGCCTGGAGATCGCCAATCGCCTCCTGGATCTTCCTATCTGGAACTTTTCTTATTACCACCTGTTTCTGAGCATTTCAGAAAAAAAAGAAGTTGATACACAGCTCATTTTACACATCCTGCAGGGCAAGGATAAGAATATCGTACTCTCAAAATCAGATTTCAAAAGTGGCTCTCTAACAAATTACCTGCTCACAGACTCCACCGTTATTAAAGTTAACGACTGGGGAATTCCGGAGCCCGTAGATGGTATTGAGATCCCAGCGACAAAGATTGATGTGGTTTTTATTCCGCTACTGGTTTTCGACAAAAAAGGCAACAGAATAGGCTACGGAAAAGGGTTCTACGACAGGTTTCTTTCCCTTTGCACAAAAGAAGTAGTAAAAGTAGGATTATCGCTATTTCCGGCTGAAGAAGAGATTAAAGAAATTAACGAACACGACGTTCCATTGGACTACTGCGTAACTCCCGGCAAAATATATAATTTCAAAAATTTGTAAACCTACTGGTTTTCAATTACATTTATTACCTCCCTTATTGGAATTTTAATGCTCAACGATCTCCAGTTAAACAGTATTTTAGAAGACTTTGATGTTGCTTATTGGAAAATCAATGTCTTCTCGAAAAAGATTTCCTGGTCTCCTCACTTCAATCATCTCGTAGGAGATCCAGACACAGGAGGTGACCATTTTGAGTACTTTCTCAATAACATTCTTCACAAAGATTACCGGTATGACTTCAGGGAGCATTTTGAAGATCTTACCACTCATTCTAAACCTTTTAATGCTGAAGTCCGCATCAAGCTTGAGAACGGAAAATACCGTTGGTTTGAATGCAGAAATTTAAAAGGTAAAGAAGGTGCTTTTGGCGATACAGCCATACTCCTGTTCGTGAACATACACCAGGCCAAGAGAGACGAATATACCATTGAAGAGAATTTCTTCTACTATCGTGAAACTGCCGAAATGACCTCTACGGGTGGCTGGTATTACGATGTGACTTCGGGCGCTGTGTACTGGGATAATGTAACGAAAAAGATTTTGGACTGCCCTTTAGATCATGAGCCCAAGCCTGAAGATAAAATGCGTTTCTATGCCGAAGATCACCGGGATAAAGTAACGAACATGTTTCATAAATGTTCAAAATATGGGATCCCTTTCAAGGTGGAGATAAAAATGCGCACCCTTCACAACAGGGAGTTCTGGGTGAGGGCCACTGGCAAGCCGGTTTACAATAACGACCAGGAAATCATTGGGATTCGCGGGGTATTTCAAGATATAGATGAGCAGAAGACCAACGAATTGAACCTTCAAAATTCCCTGGATATTATAGCATCCCAAAATTCCAGATTATTCAATTTTGCACATATTGTATCTCACCAGCTACGCTGCCATAGCAGTAATCTAAGCCTCATCTCTCAACTTCTTGAAGAGTCAAAAACTGCTGAAGATAAGCTTGACCTGCTTATCAATGTAAATGACATTTCAAAAAATCTCGAAAAGGCGATTGTTGACCTCAACACAATAGTCACAAAACAGAACAACCTTAAAAAAGAACGCCGGGTGGTGAAATTTAAGGATGCTCTCGATGTGGTTATTGCCTCTGCCCATTCTCTTATCAAGAGAGAAAATGCGGAGATCATCGCCGAATTTAATCAGTTGAACGAAATAAATTACATTCCGGAATATCTGGAAAGTATTTTGCTAAATTTGATTACAAATGCCATAAAGTACAGGTTCGAGGGCCGAAAACCGGTCATCTTTATCCAGACCTACAAAGAGAATGGAGAAAACATTCTTGAGATAAGCGACAACGGGATGGGAATTGATCTTGATGAGCACGGGGACAAAATGTTCGGAATGTACAAAACCTTCCACCGTCATCCCGAAGCAAACGGAATAGGCTTATTTATTACCAAAAATCAGGTAGAAACCATGGGTGGAAAAATTTCAGTTACCAGCACAGTGAATATTGGCACCACTTTTAAAATTACATTCTAATCTATGGACCACCCAATAGAACTTGCGTGCATTATAGATGATGACAGGATCTACGTCAATCTGGTAAAGAAGATCATTGAGATCAAGAAGCTTTCGCAAAACCTCATCATCTTCAAAAATGGCAAAGAAGCGCTTGATTATTTTAAAGCTATTCTCGGGAACATAAGTGAAAACAGGCTTCCCGATATCATTTTTCTAGATCTCAATATGCCGGTGATGGACGGCTGGGAATTTCTAAGTGAATTCGTAAAAATTAAAAACAACTTCAATAAGAAGATCACACTTTACGTAGTGAGTTCTTCAATAGATCCCAGGGACCTGCAAAGGGCAAAATCCTTTAACCTGGTTACAGATTACCTGATCAAGCCCATTGAGCTAAAACAATTTGAAAAGATCTTTGATCAGGACGTCGCTTAACGAACGGTTTCTTTAGACTGTTCCTGCTCTTTTTTCTCCTGCGGAAAAACCTTCTTGTTAAAGATGATCAATAGGAAGAATCCTACGGTAATGGCAGAGTCGGCAATGTTGAATACAGGCTCAAAAAAGGTAAAATACTCACCTCCCCAAATTGGAAGCCACTCCGGAAGGTAACCAGACCAGAGAGGGAAATACAGCATATCTACAACATGGCCGTACAATAAGGGAGCATATCCTCCCGCTTCGGGCATAAAATCGGCTACCTGATTGTAGCTGTGCTCGAAGATCACTCCATAAAAAACTGAATCTATAATATTACCCACGGCCCCTGCAAAGATCAAAGCTATGGCAGTAATAAGAGTTCTTGACCCATTTTTTCTCACCGAATCCCATAACCAGTAGCCAATAAACGGCACCGCAATTAACCGGAAGGTGGTAAGCAGTAATTTCCCGTACTCGCCGGGTATCTGGGCGCCCCACGCCATGCCTTTATTCTCCACAAAAAGAATCCTGAACCAGTCAAAAACCCTTATTTCATTTCCCAACATAAAGTGGGTTTTAATATAGAATTTTGAAACCTGATCAATTAAGAGGATCACAACTATAAGAGCAGAAGCTTGTTTTAAGGACATCGGGAGTTTTTTAAACGGAGTAAAAATACTAATATTATTTAGTTTCAGTAAGCTTTATATCCCCGTTAATACTGGTTAATACCATATTGTGAATTCCGCCGGGAACTTGTGGTAAATTCATAGTGCCATGCCTTGTTTTCGCCTCCACATTCACCTTGCTCACCGTTCCCAGGATGTTACCGTCATAAGTATTGATCACTGCTTCTCCGCTGAAATCGCTAAGGTAACAGGAGCCATTCTTCAGCTCAATAAATACAGACTTGTACCTGCCCGAAAGATAGACACTGGCTGTGTTAGAATTTATCTGCAGCACCATGCCTTCAGGTATTTCCAGGTCTACTTCCATAGAAAAAACTTTATGAGCACTCAGTTTGTCATAGCCACTCTGCAAAATTTCCCTGTAGCGGGAGCTCAAAAGAAGAGTACTGCCTTCAAGTTTGGTATCGAGACTAATCTGGTTGAAGTATTCTCCTTCGGTTTTGGTCTTAATCTGGATCTCTTCTGTAGTGCTTGCTTTAATATTGATCCTGTAAATCTCGTCACTTGACAAAACGATTTTGTCAAGGTGAGCTGAAGCTAAAACATCCTGCGTCACCTTCTGCGCACTTGCCGAAAGAGATAATATGAAGAAGAAGATAACGAGATAAGATTTCATAGCGGGAGAAAAACAAAAAACGCTCCAAACCTAACGGCAGGAGCGTTTTTTATCATGAAATAACATCACAGTTTATCGCTGCATGTTTTTTGCCTCAATACTTAAAGTAGCATGAGGAACCAGTTTTAATCGCTCTTTGGCAATTAACTTCCCGGTAACTCTGCAAATTCCATAGGTTTTGCTCTCAATGCGCACAAGGGCATTCTTCAGGTCACGAATAAATTTTTCCTGGCGAATAGCCAGCTGCGAGTTAGCCTCTTTACTCATTGTTTCACTGCCTTCTTCAAAAGCCTTGAACGTGGGAGAGGTGTCATCTGTACCATTGTTCCCGTCGTTCATGTAGGCGCTCTTGTAAAGTTCCAGCTGCTCCTTTGCCTTCTCAATTTTGGCAAGGATCAATGTCCTGAATTCCGCCAGCTCTGCATCGCTGTAGCGTTCTTTTACTTCTGTTGACATAGTTCTTAATGTTTTTTAATTAACAACCTTGTGGTCACTTCATCAAAAGAAACTTCCAGTCCGTTGTTCACTTCTTCTGCTAAGTCGAGATTTGCAGTGAGGGTTTCAGTTTTAATATATTCAATATTTTGTTGAACAGCATCCTCGACAGTGCCGTCCTTTTGTAGGGTCACATCTATTTTATCTGTCACTTCAAAACCGGAATCTTTACGCATATTTTGAATGCGATTTACCAGCTCCCTGGCTATTCCTTCTTTCTTAAGCTCATCAGAAATGGTGATGTCTAAAGCAACAGTAATATTTCCGGAGTTTGCCACTAACCATCCCTCAATATCCTGAGAGGTGATTTCTACATCTCCGCTTTCTAATGTAAGCGAATTCCCGTTAATTTCAACATCGATTGTGCCGTCACTTTCAATTTTCTTGATGTCTTCGGCTGAAAAACTGTTGATCTTACCGGCAACCTGCTTCATATCTTTTCCAAAGCGAGGGCCCAGAACTTTAAAATTAGGCTTGATTTGCTTTACGAGTATGCCCGAAGCATCATCAATAAGTTCCAGTTCCTTTACATTCACTTCAGATTTGATGAGATCGGCCACTGCCGCAATTTCCTTCCTTTGCTGCTCATCCAGAATAGGGATCATCACTCGCTGTAAAGGCTGGCGCACTTTGATCATCTCTTTTTTCCGAAGGGAAAGTACAAGTGAAGAGATGGTTTGAGCTTTTTGCATTTGACGCTCCAACTCCTTATTCACATAACTGTGATCTACCTCAGGGAAATTCGCTAAATGTACCGATTCAAAACTCTCCTTTTGGGTAGCTTTTTCAAGATCTTTATACAACCTGTCCATAAAGAAAGGTGCCACGGGAGCCCCAAGTTTGGCTACAGTTTCAAGGCAGGTATAAAGCGTTTGATAAGCCGAGATTTTATCGGTGCCGTACTCGCCTTTCCAGAATCTTCTTCGGCACAATCTCACATACCAGTTACTCAAATTCTCCTGTACAAATTCTGAAATTGCCCTTGTAGCCCGCGTAGGCTCATAATCTGCATAGAATTTATCAACATTCTCAATGAGCGTGTGTAATTCTGAAAGTATCCAGCGGTCTATTTCTGGTCTTTCCTCCAATGGCACATCGGCTTCGGAATAAGTGAAATTATCAATATTTGCGTACAGACTAAAGAAAGAGTACGTATTGTAGAGGGTTCCGAAGAATTTACGTCTTACTTCGGAAATTCCCTCAATATCAAATTTTAAGTTGTCCCATGGGTTGGCATTAGAGATCATGTACCAGCGGGTGGCATCGGGACCAAAAGCCGCCAGGGTTTCAAAAGGATCTACGGCATTACCGAGACGTTTGGACATTTTTTGCCCGTTCTTATCAAGTACAAGTCCGTTAGAAACCACATTTTTATAAGCCACATCGTCAAAGGTCATGGTTGCTATGGCGTGCAGCGTATAGAACCATCCCCTGGTCTGGTCAACGCCTTCAGCTATAAAATCGGCTTTGCGCCAGGTTTCTTCAACTTTTTCGGCATTTTCAAAAGGATAATGCCACTGGGAATAAGGCATAGAACCTGAATCGAACCAAACGTCGATAAGGTCAGCCTCGCGCTTCATGGGTTTTCCTGAACCTGATACCAGTACAATCCCGTCAACCACATTTTTATGCAGGTCGACTTTGTCATAATTGTCATCGCTGAAATCTCCAGGCTGGAAGCTTTCAAAAAGATCAGCTTCCATGAGTCCAGCCTCTACGGCCCTGCTCATTTCCTGCTTTAGCTCTTCAATAGATCCTATGATCTTTTCTTCCTTCCCGTCTTCTGTTCTCCAGATTGGCAGCGGGATTCCCCAATACCGGGATCTGGACAGGTTCCAGTCATTGGCGTTGGCCAGCCAGTTTCCAAACCTTCCTTCGCCGGTTGATTTCGGTTTCCAGTTTATTTGCTGATTCAATTCATGCATCCGGTCTTTGATCTCGGTTATCTTGATGAACCATGAATCCAGCGGATAATATAAA
>Ga0098067_1000408_pt1 | contig 16381 bp, 6 predicted proteins | sample 26_taG_FD_92578 | JGI IMG/M metagenome (GOLD analysis project Ga0098067, IMG submission 92578) | Marine viral communities from Cariaco Basin, Caribbean Sea - 26_WHOI_OMZ | ecosystem: Environmental > Aquatic > Marine > Oceanic | place: Caribbean Sea: Cariaco Basin | collected 2014-11-09
ATACTGACCGACTGCTGAGCTTACTAAACAATAAGTTTAAAAAATAGCTCAACGCAGCCGCATCACTATAAACAGTGGCGAGACTAAAAATAAAATATAAATAATTTAAAAAGCTTATACAGCAATAGGAACGATTTTTTAAGAGTGACTATTAGTATTACTTGATGAGTAGTATTACTTGATGAGAGTCTTCAGTGCTAGCTAGACGATAATAAAAAGCTATCTAATCAAGGATTTCGTACTCAGACCTGCGTTTATAATGCGTTAATATTAGGCCTGTAGTCGCCTGTCATGCTGCAGTCATAAAACCCATCACTAACGGGTCTGCTAACTGTCTCTATAGTCCTGATTATACCTGTTAAATTTCTATAAGAATAATTGATGATTTTTATTAGTTTAAAAACTTTTAATTCTGTCTTATAGCGAATATACTATTCAACTAACGGTTATGGCATCCAGAAAATCAACCACCATAACGAGTTAAGCAAATTTTAAGCGCTATAACTGCCCTATTGGTCCATAAGCTGCTTAACTGAAAAATGCTCCAATATGGTGCAAATATATCTTAGCACAGTGCTGGCTTTTGGCGATATTAGTAAGGTGAATTTAACCCTCTGACTATAACATATTGCCTGCTTTAGCCAAACGCGAGAATGCCCCATGGCTAGCTCTGCGCAGCAGCCTCATTGCTTAAAAATTAGTGGTATCTAACCGCCCCTTATTAGTAATAGCTGCTTCTAAGAACAGTATGGCTGTGTCGGAAAAAAGTGCCGCCAACCGTTTAATGGCTACCCTTTATTTTAAGCTATACCGACCAACCCACTCAAAACAATTATTGCCCTATTTTTTTAACTAGCCATCCTATTTTTAAATGGCCACTACAAGGATTAAGATGTGAATACGACGAATTTGACCACGTTTGTAACCGTCATGCAGACCGGCAGCATATCAGGTGCCGCCGAAAAACTTTTTATTACGCAACCTGCCGTCAGTAAGCGCATTAAAAATCTTGAAGAAGAGTTTAAGATTACCTTGTTTGATACGGTTGGCCGCGGTATTGTCGCCACCCAAGCCGCCAATGAAATGCTGCCCCATGCCAAAAAATGGCTGGATGACTACGAAAACTTTAAGATTAATCTACAAAACTCGCAGCAAACGGTTTCTGGCAAATTGGTCATAGGCACTAGCCATCATATTGGGCTACATCATTTGCCGCCGGTCTTGAAAAACTTTATCCAGACCTATCCAGCTGTACAGTTAGAGGTGCATTTCGTCGATTCAGAAGAGGCGCATAAAGCGGTGCTCGATGGCGATGTATCTTTGGCCTTTCTAACGCTACCACCGGTCTATGATAAGCGCTTAACCTATCACACCCTCTGGTCAGATCCGTTATATTTCATGACTGGCACCTTATCGCCGTTGGCTAAAAAGAATAACGTCACGCTAGAGCAACTGGCGCATTATCCAGCGATTCTACCGTCTGCCAATACTTTCACCAGTCAAATTACTTTGGCAGAATTTGCTAAGAATAATCTCAAGCCTTATGCCACTATGAGCACGAATCCATTAGAGTCGATTCGAATGTTGGTTTCAGTAGGTTTGGGCTGGTCCGTATTGCCACAGACTTTGGTGAATCAAGAGTTGGCCCAAATTGATATGGCGGATAATATAGAGTTGCAGCGTTATTTAGGGGTTGTAATTAACCCTAGCTTGACACGTTCAGCCAGTGTGGACGCTCTTTTAGATATGCTGACCCCCATAGATTAGTAGCAGCGGCTAGCTAAACTCTCTCTAGGTCTTTTTAAACAGCCTCTTTAGGTTTGTTTCAGTCGAACGCGACAAATGTCTTATACGCTGCCCTAATACTGAGTATTCTAAGTATTGATGTGGCGTATAAATTTAAGTTGCCTATATAAAACTTGTTGATTTTTCTAGAAAAACAAAGCTAATTAGCAATCACATTAACCATGCGTTATAATACGTGACAGTTTGTTTAGTTATAGGGTCGTTATCTTGCTGGTATTTTTCATAGCCAAGTTGGTCATCAGCATAATTTGTTATAGATACCCCGTAACTAAAGTTTAGGCAAATATAGATGAAACTCAATGGCACTTTATTGGTGCTCTTCTTGTCTAGTCGCTGTCTTTTTTCCAGTGATTGTTTGATGCCTATTTAATTTAATAGGAATCACCTGACCGATGCGAAGGTTTCGCAAAATAATTGACGTTACTAATATCTATCTTATTACCTACTATAAAAGCCAATACGTTAAAAAAATAAGAGCCTTAAAAAAGTGACTCCAGGTAGTAAAGTAGCGGACTTGCTTTAGAGGGACTTATTAATGGCTAATCTCATTGACGATTAGGCTCATTAGTAGTGATTTTTATTGGTAAAAGCTGTTTTGGTAACCCCTCTGATAGTAACGTCAGTCATTTATTACCTTAGCCGTCGTCATAGATTATTAGAGTTTATTAATAAAGCCATTATGCTGCCTAGACCATAATGGCTTTTTTTGTATTTAAACGCCAAAATTTAGCTTAAGGATATTTTATGAATGGAATTTCAACCGGCGTCCTCATTTCGTTAGGCGCTTACTTTTTAGTGATGATTGGTATTGGTATTTATGCTTACTTTAAGCAAGCCAATGACTCTGAAGGTTATATGTTGGGTGGCCGTAATCTTGGCCCCGCTGTTACCGCTCTCTCCGCAGGCGCCTCTGATATGTCAGGGTGGTTGCTCCTCGGTCTACCTGGCTACATGTATGCCGATGGTGTCGTTAGTATCTGGATTGCATTGGGTCTAACTGCAGGTGCTTTCTTAAACTATATCATTGTCGCACCGCGCTTACGGGTCTATACCGAAGTGGCAGACAATGCCATTACCCTCCCCGATTACTTTGCAAACCGCTTTGAAGATAAATCGCATATGCTGCGTGTCATCTCAGCTATCGTAATTATCTTATTCTTTACGGTTTATACGGCGGCCAGTCTCGTCGGTGGCGGTAAACTTTTCGAAAGCTCGTTAAATCTATCTTATGGCACCGGCCTTTGGGTTACCGCAGGGGTAGTTGTAGCTTATACCCTATTCGGTGGTTTCTTAGCTGTGTCGATGACGGATTTCGTGCAGGGTGTCATCATGCTGTTTGCGATGGTTATCGTGCCGATTGTAGCCTTTACCGATCTTGGTGGCATTGATGCTACTACGACTGCGGTCCGTAATATTGATCCACAACTGCTTAACATCACTAGTGGCATGACGACTCTTGGTATTATCTCTTTACTAGCATGGGGCTTAGGCTATTTTGGTCAGCCGCATATCATCGTGCGTTTTATGGCGATTCGCTCAGTAAAAGATGTGCCAACAGCGCGTAACATCGGTATGGTCTGGATGATTATCAGCTTGATCGGTGCTTTGATGACCGGTTTCGCAGGCCGTGCTTATGTACAAAAAACAGCCATGACTTTAGACGATCCTGAGACTATTTTCTTAGTATTCACTCAGTTCTTATTCCACCCGCTAGTTTCAGGTTTCTTATTAGCAGCTATCTTAGCGGCTATTATGAGTACGATTTCATCGCAGCTGCTGGTGGTTTCTAGCTCGTTAACGAAAGATGTTTATAAACTATTTTTCGACAGAGACGCCCCAGAAGCTCGTCAGGTATTAGTCGGTCGTATCTCAGTGGTATTAGTAGCCATAGTCTCTATCTTCTTAGCCTCAAACCCGGACAGCTCAGTACTAAGCCTAGTGTCTAACGCTTGGGCAGGCTTTGGTGCCGCCTTTGGTCCACTGGTCATTATCAGCTTAATGTGGAAAGGTATGAACCGTAACGGTGCAGTTGCCGGTATGGTAATTGGTGCCTTGACGGTCATCGCATGGATTTACGGTGGCTTTACTACAGCAGACGGCGTGCCTCTAGGCGATTGGTTATTCGCTATCGTTCCTGGTTTCGTATTAAGCACTATCGCTATCGTTGTGGTTAGTATTGCTACCGGTGGTCCGAAGCCCTCTGTAGTAGCTAAGTTTGAAGAAATGGAACTTAACCTAAAATAAGCTCCTTCAAACCCGCTATACGCTGTTGTATAGCAAACTTAGTTAAATAAAAACCTCGCTAATCTTTAGCGAGGTTTTTTATTGCCAACTGCTACCGATGACTCTGTAGCAAATCTTGAGGGCACTGCCTATAACGCTAAAAGTTTTTCGACAGTTGAATTATCGCTGCTTTATCTTTACGATCATCATAATAATCAAAATTACTGACCGTTTTATTGTATTTTAGATTAAGCCTCGGTGTGACGCCATAAAAGGTAAAGTCACGCTTCCAAACTTGCAATGCTAAGCCGCTAGTGCGGTCTTGTCTTAACCTCCCAAACTCGCCACCGACACTATTATAGTAACGTGTTAATGCCGCTGCCTGTGCCTCTGTTAAGCTGCCATCGCCATATCTTAGTGCAGGATCTGCATAGTCTTTTACCATATAGCTAACGGTTACAGCCGTTGCGAAATTATTCTCCCACTGCTTATTCCAGCCAATACTGAGCGTATTGTACTCAGAGCTACTGCTCACTGAATTGGGTAGCTCAGTCTCTTGATGGCCTATAGTCGCCACCAGAGACTCTTGCGCATCCTGTACATACAAGCCACTAACCCCAAGATAACGACTGTCTGTTTTACGCCTATCGGTCAAATCTCTATCAAAAGTTTCTGTCGACCACGTGGTATTCGCATTCATTCTTAACTTTTTACCCAACCATCTAGACCCGCGTAGATTTAGCGCTTGGCGTTGACTGTAAGACGTATCGTCATAAATTCTTTTCGTGATAGAAGGCGTGAGCGCCCACTCATTTTTTGGGTCGTTATAGCCTATCCCTACCGAGCCGGTAAGCAGATAATTAATCTCATCATCGTCTTTCCAAAAGCCGTCTAAAAATACGTTGCTACCAACTGTGGCATAGTAGCGCTTCGGCAGGTTAATGCGTTTATTGGCACTAGCAGATACCGAGACATCACTCCCCACCTCTTGCTCTATGACCTTGCCATAACGATCTTGAATATATTTTGGCGGGGCATCATTAATATTAGGGTCAATGACTAGATTCGTGCTGACATTAAACCGCCAAGCTTCTATTTTATTAATACTAGCCAGTGCCCGCTCAGCTTTTGTGCTGATAGCTTTTGGTACTGCCACCCCTTGCAGCAGCAATAACTGTGCTTTCGCCTCGGTAAATTGCTTATCAGCTTGTAAGGCCAGCGCTAAACTTAATCTAACCTTATAGTCCTCAGGCTTATCAAGCAGTTGGGCTTGATAAAGGCTGATAATTGGCTTAAATTTATTCTGGCTTTGCTCTATGGACGCTTGGGCAAACTTAATCAGCGTGGGATCACTTGAGGCCAGTGCTCGATAATAAGGCAATAACTGCACCACACTTTGCCAATCTTTAGCGCTGATGGCTTGATTCAAAGTCTTATCGAACAATAGCGGGTCGGCTTGTAACTGCTCAATATCGTATTTATTATGCCCACTCACTGCAGTTTTTTCTTCAGTCCGCTTAGGTTGATTGACTGTAGTTTCTTTAGCCATGGATACTTTTGCACTTGTTGGCTTAGCTTCTTCTATCAGCTGATCCTTAATGACTGTATCACTGTCTTTAGCCTTGGCTGAGTCCTCTAAAGCTGATTGCTCTAAAGTTGCTGGCTCGGTGGCAATGCTAGGCGTTATGGCAGTGCCCAGCAAAGTTGGTTCGTCAGCCGTAGCCTGAGACGTTATCGTGACCACTGCTAAACCTATGACCAGTACGGAAGGCCGCAGACCTGCTTGAATTGCTATCATTATCCTACCCACGCTACTGACCTATTTAACACAGCCTCATCCTAAGCTTTTTCACAAAATTTTGCGAGAATTAGCGAGCTATTTATACTTAGAAGTAAAAAACCTCGCCAATATTGACGAGGTTTTTGACTACGAAATTATGAAATATACAGCTTAAAAACTTTTGGTTAAGATGATAGTTGCTAGCTTTTCAGTACGGTCATCATAGTAGCCAAAGTTACTCGAAGTCTTATCGTATTCAAAGACTAAGCGCGGTGTAAGACCGTATAAGCTTAAGTCACGTTTCCAGATTTGTAAGCCTAACGAAGTCGTCTTATCTTCTCGTTTGGTACCAGGCTCGCCCCCTACTGCATTGTAGTACCCTAAATAGCCACCTGTGCCAGGCTCATAAGCATCCGCAGGGTCATCATAGTCTTTAATCGCATAGCCTGCTGTAGCTAAGGTAGACAGTCCTTTTTTCCACTCTCGACCCCAACCCACGTTTAAGGAGTTACGGTCATAACTAATGATGCTCGACTTAGGCACGTCATTACGATAGGTGCCAAGACCGCCATAAAAGTACTCTTTAGCATCCTTGAGATATAAAGCATTTAGACCTAAAAACTGCCCATCCGTCTCACGGTTAGCGTCGTTATCATCATCAAACGTCTCTTTGGATACGATACCCGTAGCCGATAGCTTAAGCTGAGGCTTTACCCAGCGTGAGCCGCTAACGGTGACTCCTTTACGTAGGCTATAAGGGTCTTCGTCATAGATTCGCTTGGTCACAAATGGGGTTACTGAGACATCATTCTTGGCATCATCATAGCCCACGCCAGCTGAGGCCGTAAATAAATAATCATTATAATCACTCGTGTCCCAATACCCTTTTAGCGAGGCATTGCCCCCTAAAGTGGCATAAAAATTATCGGGTAAGTTATAGCGTTTATTAGCACTCGCAGATACTTGTATGCCATTGCCTGACTCTTGCTCGACTGATTTACCTAGCTGCGATTGGATAGTTTTTGAGGGGGCGTCATTAAGGTTGTCATCTCGCACATAGCTGGCTGAAGCATCAAAACGCCACTCTTCCATGCTATTAATTTGCGCTAAGGAACTTTGTACTCTAGCCATAACTGGGGCTGGCAAGTCAGCTGCTTGCAGCTTTTGCAATTGCTCTTTTGCGGCAGCATATTGTCTATCTGCTTGCATGGCCATGGCCATATTGAGACGCACAGGATGAAAGTCGGGATCCGCTGCTAACATTTCACGATAGATAGCAATAGCTTGCTTATTCTTAGCCTCACTACGATAGACCAAAGCATCCGCAAAATTAATCAGCATCGGATCATTCACTGCTAGCGCTTTGTAATGTGGCAGCAGCTGCTTGACCGTCACCATATCCTGTGCCGCTAAAGCATCATTCAAAAATTTAGTAAAGGCGACAGGATCCGCTTGTAGAGCTTCCAAATCATAAAATACTGAGGCATTTGCCTGTTGGCGACTCTGAATGGCTTGCTGCGCTTCCGCATCAGTCACTTTAGTAGAAGGGACAGTATTACCCAATAACAGAGTTTGGTTCTCACGTTTGAGCAGTTCGCTAGCTTGGTCATTATCAGGCACGATTGGGTCAGGTGCTGTATCACTATCAGGTGCTGCAACTGCTGATACCGAAATGACTGACATAATGAATAATAGGGAGGCCGTCAATGGCTTAAATATAAACTGATCTTTCATAGGTATCCTTACCGAATTCTCTAATTACACTTGATTGACTCAATTATCCTAAGGGTTTTCAATTACTTTAGCGAGAAAAAAAGCGCCCTAGGACGCTTTTTTCTTATGCTAAATAGTCAAGTTATGCTATTGCTTTTCTGCGCCAAACGTACCTTGGAATTTAGTACCGGTGCCAGCCTTGCCACCTGCTCCGCCATTACCTGGGTTATCTTGATAGATACCCCCTAAGAATTTAGCATCTTCACCGAAGAAGCCACCGGCAGTCTCGATGCCTTTAGCCGTACCTGCGAAAGTATTGCCAGTAATATCTGCAGCTATATCTAGCTGCGGCTTGCCGGTAAAGTTTAACTTACCGCCTACTTTTCCACCAACAAAGTCGACATCAAATGCAGATGTACCGTTTAAGATAGGCGCATTTCTCGGAGTTGACGTGGTCGGATTAGCAACCTCAGCCAAATGCAGCTGATCGATATAGGTGGCTACTCCAGCATATTGGAACTTACCGTCATTGATACCATTGGCTTTGTTGAACTTAGCCAAGGCTGCCATATAATCCATATCAGCTTGTGCAGTACTATTACCAATCGCATAAACGTTAGAATAGCGTGAGGAGATACCACTGCCTGTTCCTGATGGCTTGTCTAAATCACCATAGACATGACCAATCTGCATCTGCGAATTGAAGTTTTTATAAACAGAGTCATAGTTCAAAACGAGATCAGCTGTAGGAGCTAAGGAAACTCCAGTCTGCACATTTTTAAAGTTGGCGACGTTTTTACTAGCTGATTTCTTAAAGCCATTACCTGCATCGACGTCATTACTACGTACGGTAGTAATATTATCGCGATTGGCTTCGACAAACTGATCTGGAGAGGTAACATCTACCCGTGGTTTAAAAGTTTTGTAGTCAATAAAGTTATTTTCTTTACTACTTTCTTTAACAGTTGGAATACCACCGTTATCATCCTTACCATTCACACCAGTAACTGTCTGCTTATCATTAACAAACTGGCGATAACCAATACGATCTACTGTGGCCTGTATATTCAATACTTTTTTATCTTTGCTGCTTAGCGTATTGCTCATGATACCTGACACATTATTATCAACTGCTGCAGTTGGATTAATAGGTGGCTTCGTAGGATCAATTGGTACTTCTGGCTCTGGCTCAACAGGGTCTACTGGCTCTGGTGTTATTTTGCTAGCGCCATAGGTACCTTTGCCTTTGCTATCTTGATAGATACCTCCTAATAGACCAGCATCTTCTCCATAGAAACCACCTTGAGCATTAACACCATTCCAATTGCCTTGGAAAGTATTGCCTGTTATTTCGGCTTTAATCTTTTTCTCACCAACAGAATCGAAAGATAGCGTGCCATCAACTTGTTGATCTACAAAATCAACTTTAAACTTAGAGTCTCCTACTATTGGACCAGCAACGTTAGAGTTTGCTATATAGGTAGCGACACCTTCATAGTCTACCTTACCGTCATTAATACCATTCTTAGCATTATACTGAGCGGCCTCTTTCAGATAATCCATATCTTTCTGGTTTGTTGCCTTACCTTCAGCATAGACAGTAGAGAGCTTACCATCCTCGTATAGAGTCCTCTTAATAGTGCCGTATACATGACCTATCTGCATGACTTCATCAAAGTTTTTATAAACAGAGGTATAGTTTAAATCACGGTTTACACCTTCATTTAACTCACCTGTTCCTTTGACTGAAACTTTGCCACTATGTTGTTTGAACTGCTCATCATAATCACTATCTGCTGCTTTATTTCTTAAAACTAAATCAACGGGAGTACTAGCATATTTTGAGCCCAACTCATTGACACGACTGGTTAATATATCAAAACTGCTAGAGTTATTTTCTACCACACCACCCACTGCATTAGTTTGATACCCATTCATATTATTACTTTGCAACCCAGAAATGGTTGAGTCTGCTGCTACCTCTGGATTCTTAGGAGTTGGTGGTAATTTAATTGCAGCTGCTAAAGCATCCTCTGCTGTTTTAGCACGAGTCTCTGCAGCTAATTTCGCCTCTTCTGCTGCAGTAGCTTTAGCTTCGGCCTCAATAGCTTCGTCTTCCGCAGCTTTAAGGTCAGCCTGGGCTTTAATTACTGCCGCGTTAGCCGCGTCTATATCTTCCTTAGCTGCTTTCTGTGCTGCTGCAACCTTGGCAGCCGCTTCTGTTTTTGCGGTTTCAGCAGCGGCTTTTGCTGTTGCTGCTTCTGTTTGAGCTTTGACAGTGGCTGCTTGTGCGGCTTTAACTTCTGCTTGGGCAGCAGCAGAGGCTTTTGCAGCTGCCGCTTCTGCAGCGGCAACTGCTTTAGTAGCGTCGGCTTCTGCTTTAGTGGCAGCGGCTTCTGCAGCAGAGGCTCTATCCAGAGCTGCTTGTAAGACATCCTCTCCACCACCGCCATTATCTGCTGCCTCTTGAGCTTTCACAGCAGCCTTTTGTGCTTTGACAGCATCAGCCTGCGCTTTTTCTAAAGCAGCTTGGGTAGCAGTAGCTTGGGCTTGAGCCGCTTCTAAAGCTTTAGTAGCCGCCTGGGACTGTGTTTGGGCAGTCTTAACAGCTTCTTCCGCTTTGGTTTGTTTATCGCTTGTAGCACCAAATGTACCTTGTGCCTTATCACTAGTATAGACACCACCTATGTACTGGGCATCACCGCCATAGAAGCCCCCTTGAGTATTATAGCCGCCCTTAGTACCTGAGAACTTATTGCCAGCAATGTTAGCTGATAAACCAATGTTACCTGCTTTCGCAAAATTTAAATCACCAGCGACTTTCTTACCAACAAAATCAGCGGTAAAGACTGATTTACCAAATTCGATATCATTGTCTAAACCCAGCTCACGATAAGTCGCATCACCACTATATTTTAACGAACCCTCTTTGGGTACGTTAGCAGCTTGAGTAGCATTACCTAACACGGCTACGCCATCGACCGGTAGCGTGGCTCCTAATAACTCGACATTAGCAGCACCATCGATATGGGCAATACGCATATCATCGCCGAAGTCTTTGTAGGTCGAGACATAATCTAGCGGTAAAGTTTGCTGAAGCGCTTCGACATAAATTTCTGCATTGTCGGTATGTGCTTTAAAGCCATTCTGCAGATTGGCATCATTAGCGCCAGATACAGTCACAGACACCTTTGGTAACAGACCCGGCTCTGCTGGATCTAGTTGCGAAGCAATATCAGCTCGAGCTTCAACGACAGACCCATCAGCATTGACCATAAAGTCACGAGTGGTTGTATTAAATGCGGTTCCTAAAGTAGCCTTAGCATCTATATTTAAGGACTGAACACCAGTCTTAGTAGTTTCAGGAGCATTCTTAATTTTAGCGGCAGCTGCGGCTTGAGTAGCCTTTGTTTTAGCAGCATCCGCAGCCGTAGCTTTTGCGGCCGCATCGGCAGCAGCTTGAGATTGAGCAATAGCGGCAGCTTCAGCAGCTGCTGCTGCTTCTTTCGCTAACTTAGCTTTGCGATCAGCTTCTTTTTGTAGAGCTTCAGAGCTACCACCTGAGCTAAGCGCTTCCTCTAAAGCTTGTTCAGCATCTTCTTTAGCTTTAACAGCTTCAGCCTTAGCTTTTTCTGCGGCGACGGCAGCAGCTTCTGCCTTAGTTTTAGCAGCTTGAGCAGTTTGGGTCGCTTTTTCTGCTGCAGTAGCACGAGCTTCTGCTTCAGCACGAGCTTTAGCCTCAGTGGTAGCCTTCTCCGCTGCTTTCTTAGCATCAGCAACAGCGGTGTTAGCACGAGTTTCTGCATCCGTAGCAGCAGCTTCGGCAGCAGCAGCGCGAGCTTTGGCCTCATTTGCCGCCTTATTAGCGGCAGCGGCGGCAGCGTTACCTTGGCTTGCAAGTTTTTCTGCTGCCGCTACCTTAACATCAGCTTCTGCTTTAGCTGCATTCGCAGCCGTCTTAGCCGCCGCCGCTTCTGCCTTGGCAGCAGACACAGCTTCTGCAGCAGCTTTCTCTGCAGCAGCTTGCGCAGCTTCAGCCGCCGCCGCTCTATCCAACGCGTCTTGCAAGGCACCTGCTCCTGAACCGCTACCTGCATTATCTGCAGCGGCCTGAGCTTTTTCAGCATCTGCTTTAGCTTTCGCCGCATCAGCCTGAGCCTTTGCTGACGCCGCTTGTGCTGCGGCAGCTTGTGCTTTCGCCGTTTCTAATGCTTTGGTAGCGGCTTGTGCAGCGGCTTGAGTGCTTTGGACCGCCTCTAAAGCTTGTTTCTTAGCATCGTTAGTTGCACCATACGTCCCTTGGGCATCTTTACCTTCATAGACACCGCCGAGGTATTGTGCATCCCCACCGTAAAATCCGCCTTCAGTATTGTAGCCATCTTTGCTGCCTGCGAACTTATTGCCTGCAATAGTTGCTGATATGCCAATATTGCCTGCTTTAGCAAAGGTCAAATCACCAGCTACTTTTTTATTCACAAAGTCGGTAGTGAATACAGACTTACCAAACTCAATGTCATTGCCTAAACCCAACTTACGATATGTGGCATCACCTGAGTACTTAGCCGTACCATCTGTAGGTACGTTAGCCGCTTGAGTGGCATTACCTATTACCGCCACACCATTTACCGGTAGCGTTTGGCTTAAAATTGCGACTTCAGCACCACCATCGATATGGCCAATGCGCATATCATCGCCAAAATCTTTATAAGTTGAAACATACTCTAAAGGCAATGTTTGGCCAATAGCAGCAACAACAATCTCAGCATTGCCTTTATATTCTTTAAAGCCATCTTTTAAATTATTATCATTAGCAGTTGATGTGACCACAGAAACTTTTGGTAAGAGACCTGCTTTACCTGGAGTTTTTGGGTCTTGCGAAGCAATATCAGCACGAGCTTCAACTAAAGAGCCATCTTTGCTAACTGCGAAATCACGAGTGGTTGTACTAAATACACCGAGAGCACCGCCATTCACGTTGAGGGACTGTACACCGGTTTTAGTAGCTTCAGGAGTATTCTTAATTTTAGCAGCGTTGGCAGCATCAGTAGCCGCTTTAGTAGCCGCGGCAGCGGCACTTTCCTTGGCTGCTGCTGCTGCTGCCGCTTTGGTAGCAGCGTTTGCTTGAGCAGTCGCGGTATCTGCAGCCTCTTTAGCTAATTTAGCTTTACGTTCAGCTTCTTTCTGCAGCGCTTCTGAGCTACCACCAGCGCTGCCACCATTATTTTCGGCCTCAGTTAAAGCTTTCTCAGCAGCTTCTTTCGCCTTAATAGCTTCAGCCTTTGCTTTTTCTGCAGCGGCAGCAGCAGCTTCTGCTTTAGTTTTAGCAGCTTGGGCAGCTTTAGTGGATTCTTCGGCAGCTTTTGCACGAGCTTCAGAGTCAGCTACAACTTTATTAATTTCAGCTTCCGCTTTAGCTCTAGCGTCTTTCGCAGCAGCTTCGGCAGCATCTGCACGAGCTTTAGCCTCTACAGCGGCTTTTTTGGCGGCTTCAATCTGCGCTGTAGATGCTGTCTGACTATTGGCTAGTATTTGTGCATCCACTTCTGCTTTAGCAGCTTCGGCAGCAGCTTTGGCTGCAGCAGCTTCCGCTTTAAGCGCTTCTACTTCTTGTTTCTCAGCTTCTGTTGTATCCGGCCCAGTAACGGTACCTGAACCATTGCCACCAGTTCCCGCACCGCCATTTCCTGTACCGTTATCGGTGCCACCACCGTTATTTCCCGTTCCATTATCGATACCACCTGTTCCTGTTCCACTACCTGGCGGCATAGGAATTGGCTTAGGGGTAACAGAACTACCACCACTCGAACCACACGCAGCAAGAATCACAGCTGTCAAGATTACGACACTGGCTTTTAAAGGGGTATTAGGGGATTTAAGCGAACGAGTAGTGATATTTGAATGACGGATAGATGGCATTCTTATTCCTCCATGAATAAATGATTAGACGTCCCTGTGATTATTATTGAATACAATAATCATACAACTGACATAGATAACCAAAATAACTTCTTGAAGTCAATTGAATTATTAAACAAAAGTTCTTATACCATATGTTATATACCTCTCTTAATTGTAACGATATGTTAGATAAACAAGTGATAATAACGGTCTTTTATTCTTTTAATTATAATGATACAAATACAATCATTATCCATAAAATCTAAAATACTTATATAAAATAAGCTTTTAAATTATGAAACTAATTTTTATATTCTAATTAAGATAAACATTGGTATATTTTAAGGCAATTAGACTTATACATTTTAAAATTTTAGCATCCGATGTAATTATTAAAATTAGTCAACATTAAACAGTAAACTTATTAGTTTTTTTATTATTTGACTTCAACTAAATATTTATTTTTTAACCAAAAAAAGCGCCCGAGGGCGCTTTTCTATTTCTACTATATAATTAAATAAGGAGCTTATTTTTGCTTTTCAGCCCCAAAGGTGCCTTGGAACTTCGTACCAGTACCTGCTGGACCACCAGAACCCCCTTTACCTGGATTGTCTTGATAGATACCGCCTAAAAAGTTAGCATCTTCTCCAAAGAACCCACCTGCCGTTTCAACACCATTGGACAGACCCGCAAAGGTGTTGCCAGTAATGTCTGCTGCAATTCCAATCTCATCTATATTCGTAAAGTTTAACTTACCATCTACCTTGCCACCGACAAAGTCGACATTAAAGGCAGAAGTACCATTTAGTACTGGAGGCGTACGTAGTGGTGCCGCATCAGGATTGTCTAAAGAAGCCAGATGTAACTCATCCATGTAAGTGGCTACCCCAGCATATTTAAAGGTACCGTCATTGATGTTATTGTCTTTATTAAACTGTGCCAATGCTGTCATGTAGTCCATATCAGCTTGGGCCGTACCGTTACCAATAGCATAGACATTAGAATAGCGTGATACTACCCCACTACCCAGACCTGATAATTTTTCGATATCGCCGTAGACGTGTCCAATTTGCATCTGCTTATCAAAGTTCTTATAGACAGATTGATAATCAAGATCCAAAGTGACTGGACCTATCGCAGAAGGGACGTTTTTAAACTGGAAGTTTGTAGCACTTGCTGACTTTTTAAAGCCATTCCCAGCATCAACATCATCATTTTTTACAGTATTGATAGTACCCCAAGTTGCTTTGTCTGCAGGTTTTCCAGCTGGCGTTTTATCTTTTGCAAATTGGTCAGGAGAGGTGATATCAACGCGCGGATTGAACTCACTGTAACTTGGTAGATTATCAATACTCTTATCTTCAACAATGACAGGAGCATTTTCACCTGCTACATCTGGATCAGGCTTAGTGGTCGTAAATGTTTGATTATCAGTAACGAATTGACGATAGCCAATACGATCTACAGTGGCCTGCTGACCAAATACTTTCTTATCTTTACTGCTTAAAGTATTGCTCATGACGCCTGTAACGCTAGTGCTAGCCGCTGCAGTTGGATTGGTTGGCGCTGTTGGCGTAGGCGTAGGCGTAGGCGTAGGCGTAGGCGTAGGCGTAGGCGTAGGCGTAGGCGTAGGCGTAGGCGTTGGCGTTGCTACTTTCTCAGCACCATAAGTACCTTGAGCCCCATTACCTTCATATATACCCCCTAGATAGGTAGCATCTTTACCGTAGAAACTGCCTTCGGTATTGTAGCCGCCTTTAGTACCAGAGAACTCATTACCCGCGATAGTTGCCGTTAGGCCAATATCACCTGCTTTATCAAAGGACAAAGTACCGTCCACTTTTTTAGCCACAAAGTCAGCAGTAAAGTCAGAGCTACCATACTCAATGTCATTACCTAGGCCTACCTTGCGGTTGGTCGCGTCACCAGCATAGCTAAAGCTGCCTTCCGTAGGTAAGGTCGCGGTCTTATTACCAATAACAGCAACACCATCCACAGGGATATCTGATCCCACGGTCAATTTACCATCGATATGACCGATGCGCATATCATCGCCAAAATCTTTGTAGACAGAATCATATGTTAGATCTTGGCCTAAGACTTTAGCCGTACCTGCATAAGTTTTGAAGCCGTTAGTAGTTGTACTATCACCAGTACCTGAAATGGTGACTGGTATTGGCTCTTCTACTATTCCTTGCAAAGCCAAATCAGCTCTTGCGTCGATATCTGCTGTAGAGCGTATATCAAAGTCACGCGTAGTAGCCGTCTTAGTCCCTTGACCCAAACCACTAGCATCTACTCTCAAATGCTGCGCACCGCTCTGATCAGCTTCTACAGCAGAGCTATAGGTTGGCGTTGGCGTAGGTGTTGGCGTAGGTGTTGGCGTAGGTGTTGGCGTAGGTGTTGGCGTAGGTGTTGGCGTAGGTGTTGGCGTCGGCGTTGGAGTCGGCGTTGGAGTCGGCGTAGGAGTCGGCGTAGGAGTCGGCGTAGGAGTCGGAGTCGGAGTCGGCGTAGGAGTCGGCGTAGGAGTCGGCGTAGGAGTCGGAGTCGGAGTCGGCGTTGGAGTCGGAGTCGGCGTTGGCGTTGGAGTTGGAGTTGGCGTTGGAGTTGGAGTTGGCGTTGGAGTTGGCGTTGGAGTCGGTGTTGGAGTCGGTGTTGGCTCAACCACATCAAAAACATCATTAAAAGTATAGGAAGGCGCACCGTCACCAGTGGCACAAGAAGATAAAATGATAGCAGTTAGAATAGCTACACTAGCCTTTAGGGGTGTGGCAGGCAGTTTGAGCGAACGAATCGTAATATTGGAATGACGGTTAAGTGACATTCTTATTCCTCCATGAATGATTAGATAAATATTTCCATATATTTATGTTCTCAACATAATTCTAGCTAATTGAGCAACTTACATAGATAAACAAAAATACTTTTCAAAGTCAATCAATAGTTATCTAAAAGTTATCA
>Ga0098067_1000411_pt1 | contig 16308 bp, 15 predicted proteins | sample 26_taG_FD_92578 | JGI IMG/M metagenome (GOLD analysis project Ga0098067, IMG submission 92578) | Marine viral communities from Cariaco Basin, Caribbean Sea - 26_WHOI_OMZ | ecosystem: Environmental > Aquatic > Marine > Oceanic | place: Caribbean Sea: Cariaco Basin | collected 2014-11-09
AACTTAAGGGGGAAAGTCTTAGAAAAAAACTGTAATATTGTCATTAACTTATCTTTTTGACCAAAATCTCTAGAGGGGTCAGTATGGCCTGAACGGGGGGTCAGCATCACCGGAATATCCAATAGGCATAAGGAGCACAAAGATTTCTTGAAAAAAAATGGTTTTATTGAATTGAACCCATATGATACTAGCAAAAACAAAAGCTTTGGATATAGAATATCTTGGTTCGAAAAAAGCAAAAATAAAATTAATTACTCCTCTGAAATTTTTCATGAATATGAATTAATTAGTAGAACTAGTAAGATTGAAAAGGAACTAGATGAAAAACAACTTTCACGAAAAAAAATCGCAGAAAAGAAGACGAATCATTTGACTAAGTGGTTAAGCAAAGAGTTTATTCAAATTGATGCTGAAAATGCCTATAGATGGGTGAATGAAAACTGTGAGTTATCAGGCGACAGCAAATATCAGTATGCTTGGACTCTTAGAAATTTGGAGGTTGGGAACTGGAGATACAGTCGAGAAGGTAAGGATAATCGCTTGCACAGTAACTTAACGAATCTCAGCTCAAATTTGCGTCGATTCCTAAGTTTTCAAGGTGGCACATTAGTATCACTAGATATTAAATCATCTCAACCGTTTCTGATGGTAGCCATATTGGAAATGATTATGGAAGGGAATGAAAGAGATAAAGAATTTGTAAGTGAATGTCTGGATAAGAGAAAGAAGATTAGTCAGAAGTGGGAAGAGGTGTTCTCTATTATGAATTACAAACTCTCGGAACCCCAGAACAGGCAAGAGTTTGAAGTATTTAAAAAAGAAGTCGTTGAAGGAGATATTTACAATTGGCTAGCAAATAAATTGTCTGATAATTTTATACAGAAAATAACTTCAAAGGATGGACATTTGACTATAAAAGTATATAATCCTGAAACCAAAAAAAGGGAAAGTAAATTGTTTAGATCGACAAGAGATTTAGCTAAGGTTTTATTTCTTGAATTTATGTATAGTGGTCTTGGAAGCACAACCCCGACATATAAGGCCGTGGAAAGGATTCTACCATCTATTATTGTGGAGTTTATTACTGAGTTTAAAAAATGTCCTTTCACGAATAAAAAAGGAAAAAAGAACAAAAATGAGAGAAAGGAAGTAAAAGAAGCCAAAGTTCATCTTTCCGCTTTCCTGCAACATTTTGAGGCTTTTCTACTCCTAGATACTATAACAAGAGATTTAGCTAAGGATTACCCGAATATGTTCATGGCAACAATACATGATAGCATAATTGTAGAAACGAAAAATGCAATGTTGGTTAAGCAAATTTTGGAATACAGAATGGAGTTGTTAACTGGTCTAAGACCTGAAATAAAATACGAAGAATGGAAGGAAAATAAACTAATCTTCGCAATGGAGCAAAATTTATAGACAAACATCCTAATGAAGAACTAGAACTAAACCGTAGGAAATTAAGATTTTTTTTGTAATATTTACTTATCCATTTTCCACACCCTACTACGAAATTGGAGTAGTAACTTTTACCTAACCTCATAACCACCTAATGAAAAAGTATTACCTCCTTCTGCTGTGTGCAGTTTTATTTCTTAGCTGTAGTAAAGATGATGATTCTGCTTCCAATTCCGTTCTTAACCCTCCTGAATGGCTCTATGGCAATTGGAAACATGAAAAATCCATAGATGGTTATGTATATTCAAGTATGTCTATTGAAGTTTCCAGTGATAATATAAAGCTGATTTCAGGTAGTAGCACATCCGTCCTTGATATTGGAAATCATATCCGCAATATGCAGAATGATCCAAATGGTTCGGCTTCTATTGAAGAGCTTGCTAATAATGAAGAATCCTATGAGTTTACTCTAAGGATATTTGTTCAAGAGGCTGAGGTGCAGAGAACCACCTATAGGTTTGTTAGGGACGATGGTGAATCCATTATGTTTTACCAAGGCTCTTCAACAGGTCTTGAGTTCTTTAAAATTTAATATAATTACAAACTTTGTCAGATGAAAAATCTTCTACTACTCTTTTTGGTTTTATTCTCCTTTAGTTTTTATGGGCAATCTTATACTGAGAAGTATAATAGTGTTTATGAAAGGTATGAATACTATAACAGCAATAATGAACTAGTTGGTTATAAAAAATATGACCCAGTTTATGAAGAATGGAAATATACTGATTTGACCCAGCAAAGGCAACAAAGAAAATCACCTTATGCAGATATGGAACCAGGGGATACGTTTAATGAAGGATTGGCATATAAGGTTTTAGCAGGTAAACAGGCTAGATATGATGCCAACGTCCAAGATGTTAGAAACCATTTAGAGCAGTTGCAGTCTCAATTTAGACAATATGGAGATTATGAAAAACAGGAAAAGGCTCTTGATATGTTTGCGGAAGTAATTACGGCTTTTAACAATAACAGTAATAATAACATGGTTGATTTTTCGAGTAATAATATTACAGTAGATGTCAAAAATTATTTTACTAGAGAATATAACCGAATAATCAATTACGTGAATAGTATTTCAGACACGAAAACCTATACTGATAGTTACCAAAACTCCACAAAAAATAGAACAAGTAGTACCAGTTTTGAAACCCGCTTCATCTCCGAATCTATTGATATTTTTCTTAGAGAAGAGCCAAATGTTATGTCCAAAGAAGTTTATAAATGCCCAAAAAATGCGGTTGTTAAGGTTATAGACACAAGTAATGAGAAATATTATAAAGTAATAGTTAACGGGTATAGTGGATATGTCCGCAGTGGTTTTCTCAAAAGTACTTATAAGTAGAGTAAAATTTTAAAGATATGCGACTAATCAAACTAATGTTGGTTTTCTTAGTAATGTCCTCCTGTAAAGATAATCCGAATAAGCAAGAAAGCTGCGGTTTAAATTTAGAGAATGTTAGGGAAAATTCATTTATTCAAAGTGAAGAAGCGAAAGATAATCTAAATGAACTTTCATTAGACATGGGTTATAATGGTATTAAAACAGGAGGAATAAATGCCGATTATGTTCAAAATGAAATGTTTTTTGATATTAACTCTAAAAATCAGATTTTTTGGTTTGTTAGCACTTATTACAAAACCCCAATAAAAAATATTCCAGTTTCAAAATGGATATATGAAGTAGAGCTTAAAAATTTAACCGCTAAGAACATATATGTGGATAACTCAACCTTTGATCACATGAGTATAGTTAATATACATAGTTTGAATAATAATCCTAATGCTTTTAAGTTAGAAATTGTTGTTTTTGAAAATGGAAATATAAAAGAAATTAAATGTGATTCAAGTTCAGGAATGGATTTAAAAATGCATCCCAAAAAAGCAAAGGAATTTGAGGTTCATTTGAAAAACTTTCTTTCAAGCTTATGAGATTAAGAAAACAAGTGCTATCTAGCGTTTGAATCAATTTGAGCATCCTCACACGCATCTTTAGCATCTGAATAGGAATAGCCTTTTTCCTCCATCATGGACTCTACACAGTTGTCCATGTTGCTTCTACAGCTATGAAATAAATAAGTCGTGAAGAATATTAAAATAAAAGCGATCTTTCTCATGTTGGTTTGGTTACTTGTTTGGTAAATATAATAAGATAATCTACTAAAGATTCATTTAAGTATGAGATTGGCTTGCCCAAAGAGCCTTTAACTTTTCTGCATATTCCTTCGGAGTAATCTTTATGTAATCCAGGAACTGTTTTTCCGTTTGGTGTCCAGTAATTTTCATTATTGTTAAAGTATCAATTTTCCCGTAGAGATTAGTTGCAAATGACCTTCTACAAATGTGAGAAGAAACTAATTCGTATTTTTTATAAGTGCCATGTTTCTTTCTATGAATAGTAATCTCCTTTCCATCTTTTAAGACTTTTATTTTTTTCATTTTAGCCCCCTCAGTCATGTCTGTTAATCCTGCCTTCTTTGCAATTTGTTTGACATACACATTAAATTTCTGATCACTTATTTTTCTGGGAAATTTGCCGTTTCTTTTTTTTAGAATATTTTGAACTTGATCGTGTAAAGGAATTATTACAGGAAAATCGGTTTTTTCTGTGTTTTTTTCTATAAAACCATTTTCTAAATTTTTAGCCGTTAAAGAGAGAAAGTCTGAAATTCTAAAACCTGTTCTTAACCCAATTATTAACCAATCCCTTGCATTGTCTAAATATTCCTGTTTTAGTTCAACATTATAAATAGAATTGATTTCATGCTCGTTTAAATAAGTATCTCTGGTTTTATTTGAAGGAGAATAAAAATCTGTCAGTTTATAATCTTTAGGAATCTCATAATTTCTTTTCTCGGCATTACTGCAAAAAAGTTTAATATCATCGATATAACCCCCTATAGTATTAGGATTTAGATGTTGTTCGGTTTCTAAAAAGTAAACAAAATTCGAATGGAAGTTTAAATCTAAATCTTGAAAACGTAATCTTCTCCCTTGTTCCTTCTCATAAGCTAAAATCTTATTTTTGGTAGTTTTATAATGCTGAATAGTTCTTTTCTTAACTGGCGTATTATTTCTAGTTTTCTTATTGTAAGAATCTTGAATAAATTTTTCAATGTAGTTCGTGAAATAAATCTTATCATCAATTTCAGCATTTAAGGTTTCTCTTTTAAACAGCTGACTTATCTTCTCCTTTAACCATTTAGAATTTACTGTTTCACCATTTAACCGTGTTTTTTCAAATTCAGATCTAACATAACTTTTTAATTCCCCCAATTTTAAGTTCGTGGTGCGGTAATCTAAATCAATTGTGGGCAAAATCTGTTGTTTAGAATCACTCCATCTACCTTTGGGTACTTGAACCCTAGTAGAAGTTTCTAAATCGAACTGTTTGCCCTGTTTAAATCTAATGTAGATTGAATTCCAATCATTGGATGTTTTAATCCTGTATTTCGTTGTAGCCATATTCCCCTATTATTCCCCCAAATATACTTAATCCAATTGAATTTATTTGTAGGTGGGTAATTTAACCTATATTACTATTGCCCATATTTACTAGGATTGGGAACGTTTTTGAATCTACTGGAATTTATATGAATAAAGGGTGGTACTCCTTTCGCCCGCACAGATTGAAAAAGCCGACTTTTAACGAGTCGGCTTTTTTATTGTATTGATATTTAGGTAATTGAAAAATAACCAGCTAAACAAGGTTGATGTCCACCTCTCTTCTGCCAGCAGATTCTTTTCAGCAAAAAAAAGCTCCGGAAGATTCCGAAGCTAAATTCATAAACCGCATTTCAACATTTCACTAAGCAACCTGGGAAAGTGCTTTCGGGGTATGGTTGTAGTAGTTTAATGAGCTCTGATAAAAATTCAGGCTTCTTTTGTCATTTTTGAGGCACGAAGAAAGGAACCTGTCCAGGTCCTGGCACTCAAAATTTACTGTAGTGTATTGATGCGGAGCCATAGGAATTTCGGCTTTAATAAGTTGTTGCTTATAATCTATCTCTACACGACGGGCCCCAAAATACATTTTAATGATCCCCTTGTGAAGAGAGCTGTATTTATCCATTTCAGTTTCACAAGTAGCACAACTATCATGTATAAAATTCTTGAATTGTTCAATGATTTGAGAGGGTTGAAATGATGTCATATGGCTGATTATATTTTAGTTAGTTTTCTTCTTACAGGGCCTAAATTAAGACTTGAGGTGTTAAAAATGTTCTAATAAAATGTTGATTAATAAAGAATTAACAGCGAAGTAACATTCCCGAACCAAAGTTGTGAAGAATTAAGAAAATGTAAGTGGAACCTTACAGCGAAATCTTAACAATTGAACCCTCTTTTTAGGATTGTATAACATAGCTGTTTTTTCTCCTGAAGTAGTGTTAACAGGTGTTTGAAGGAAAAATACTATCTTAAACAAAAAAAGCGTGAGCAAGAAAAAAACAATAATCTGGATCAGTACGGGTGTGGCAGGGATTATTCTTCTGCTGTTTCTGGCAAACCTGTACGTAAAGAACAGGATTGAGCAGCAGCTTGATGAGAAACTGCAGGCTTCAGGTTACAACGATCTTTCAGTAAATATCTTTCTTAATAGGTTCAGTATAGAGAATATAAAGCTGGATGAGCGCAGGTTTGCGGGAAGCATAGATAAAGTTAAAGTAAGCGGTCTTTCGTACACCGAATATTTATTCAATAACAATATCGAGGTAGATGAATTTGAGATCATCTCCCCCTCGCTTACCTTCTTTCCTAAAGATACTTCTACCAATAAACCTTCGGCGCAACAGCAGGTATATGTAAAGAATCTACGGGTCAAAAATGGCAGTTTTAGTCAGCAACCTTCCGATACTGCTGCGGCCACCATGTATGCTCATATCCCAACTGCCCGGGTTGAAGATATTAAATCTGGAATGCAGCTCTCCGGTCTCAAAAATTATCAGCTTGAACTCGATACGCTTTATCTGAAGATGAATCCAGAGCACTACATTGATGTGGGAAGGGTTTCAGCACAGAATGGGCAGATAGATATCTCCGATTTTAAGATCCGTTCCCTCTTTACCCGCGAAGAATTTGTGCAAAGGATCCCTTACCAAAAAGACTACGTGAGGCTTGATGTAGAAAAGATCACGCTCGACAGTCTTAACTTTGAGATGCGGAATGACTCTTTGTACCTTCGAAATCCAACAATGACCGTGGCCCGGGCCCAGCTTGATATTTACAGGAACAAACTGGTAGCCGATTATCCAAATGAGAAGCCGCTTTACAGTAAGATGTTGCGGGAGGCACCTATTTTTCTCAATTTTAAGAAGGTAGAGGTGAAAAACAGCGAGATTGTGTATGAAGAGCAGGTAGAGGGCGCAGAGAAGCCCTCTATAGTCCGCTTTGCTGCTGTTAATGGCGAAATAAATGATCTCCACAACCTAAAAGAGCTCGATACTCAACCCAAAATAACTGCTAATGCCGATTTTATGCAGGGCACCCCGGTGAGTATTGACTGGACCTTTCCTGTTTTTAATCCTCAGGAAAAATTTCAGATCTCGGGCAACTTTGGTACCCTCGAAGGAGAGGCCCTGGACCCTTTTCTTATTCCTTCCCTCAATGCCCGCGCCCGCGGAACCGTAAATAGCGTCTACTTTAATTTCTACGGAAATGACGACGTGCTGCAAGGCGATTTCAGGATGGAATATGACGAGTTTAAAGTGGAACTGGTTAATAAAGAGAAGGAGAAAAAAGGCTTTTTAAGTGCTATTGCCAATCTGTTTGTAGATAACGAACAGGAACCCGATGAAGGCGGCGGCCAGGATGTGCGGGTAGAGCGCACCAAAAACAAATCTTTCTGGAACTATGCATGGAAAGGCCTGCGTGAAGGCCTGATTGATGCCGTGGGACAACTTTAAAAAGTTTAAGGTCGAAGGTTTAATGTTCAAGGTTTAAGCGAAATTTCTTTCAGAAAAAAGATTTCGGAAATGCCATTTTTGAGAGGGAAGTTGCATTAATCCTTATTCTGAAGTTGTTTAAGTGAATAATCAATGAATAATAAATAGATCTACAATTTGCAGTTCCCCGTCAGTTCGAGTGTTTTTCGCCATGCGGGAGCATGGTGAAAAATGTATCGAGAACCGGGTAAATCTTTGACTGCAATAGCAAGGGTAAATTTGTATCGAGAATAGTGGCTAAGTGGACTGCTTTCTTCCCGATACAATTTTCCTTCGCTCCCGCTCATAAAAATCACCTGCCTGTATTAGGCAGGTTCGAAGTGACGGCCATGAGAAAAAATAGTAGACAATTTAAAAAAGGTGAATGTTTAAGGTGGTGGATTTTCATCTCAAACTCAAGCCCTGGTTCCAAATTCTTGCAGCGAAACGATCCTATTTTTAATTATTCGGAATAATTCCTATAAATAGGATATTTTCCTATTTTTGCTGAAAGTCAGCAGTATGGATTATGAGAGAATAAAAGAGAAGCTAAGTATCCTGGCCGATGCAGCAAAATACGATGTGTCCTGTTCTTCCAGCGGAAGCAAACGCAAAAACACCACCAATGGCCTGGGAGATTCCTCGGGCATGGGCATCTGCCATTCCTATACCGAAGATGGCCGCTGCGTTTCCCTGCTCAAGATCCTGCTCACCAACCACTGCATTTTTGACTGCGCCTACTGCGTTACCCGCAAAAGTAATGACATTAAACGCGCTGCTTTTAAGGTGCAGGAAGTGGTTGATCTTACCATTCACTTTTACCGGCGCAATTATATTGAAGGTCTTTTCCTGAGTTCCGGAATTTTTAAAGATGCCGATTATACTATGGAACGCCTTATCCAGGTGGCGAAAAAGCTGCGGCTGGAAGAGAATTTCAATGGCTATATTCACCTGAAGTCGATTCCCGGTGCCAGCGACGAACTCATGCGCGAGGCCGGACTCTATGCCGACCGCCTGAGTGTCAACATCGAGATCCCCACCAAAAGCGGACTCAAACTCCTGGCACCTGACAAAAAGCATGAGGATTTCATGAAGCCGATGGAAAAGGTGAAAAATGAGATCATTCAGTACAAACAGGAAAGTCGGCTTATAAAAAGTACGCCCAAATATGCCCCCGCGGGGCAGAGTACGCAGATGATCATTGGCGCCTCGGGAGAAAGTGACCGCGACATTATGTATTCGGCCAACTTTTTTTATAAGAAGTACAACATGAAGCGGGTTTATTATTCGGGATATGTGCCGGTGGCTGAAGATCCGCGCCTGCCGGCCCTGAATTCTCAGGTACCGCTGTTGCTGGAGAACCGCCTGTACCAAACCGACTGGCTGCTGCGCTTCTACGGATTTGACATTCGGGAGCTGCTGAATGAGCAGCACCTCAATCTCGACCTCGAAGTAGATCCAAAACTCAGCTGGGCGCTGCGAAACCGGCATTTGTTTCCGGTGAATATCAATCGGGTAGAAAAGCAATTATTGTTGCGCATCCCCGGTATCGGATTAAAATCGGTCAATAAGATCCTGCAGGCGAGGAAATTCCGGAAACTGAACTGGGAGCACCTGAAGAATATCGGGATCGCCATGAACAGGGCGAAACATTTTATCACCTGCGACTCCCGGGAATTTGAAGTGAAAGAACCTTCCAGCGAGTATCTCAAAAATGTCATTTTAAAGACCTCATCGGGGAAGTTCAGGAAGGAGATTGGAACCCAGTTAAGCCTTTTTTAGATGGAACAGCCGGCAGTACTTACTTATGACGGCACACTGGAAGGCTTTCTTTGCTGCGTGTTCACCGCCTATGAAGAAAAGCTGAAAGTAGTAGATATAAAACCGCCAATGGGACAGGCCGGGCAAGAATTATTCTCAGAATCAAGGGAAGTGATCACAGAGCCTGAAAAAGCCAAACGCGTGTGGACGTCCCTGAAGAAAAAAGCTTCACCCGCCGGGCTTAGGGATCTAAAATGGGCTTTTTTAAGTGAAATAGCTGGGATGGAAATGCAGATGTTCAGCATGGTTCGCTACATCCTTGCTGAAAATCTGCCGGTAGACCGGGATTTTTCCCATCCTGCAGTTCTTAAAGTCGCACAGGCAGCTAAGAAAGTCGGCCGGGAGAAACATCGCATGGAAGCCTTTGTGCGTTTCAGGCTGACCAAAGATGAGGTGTACTTTGCTGCCATTGAACCCGATTTCAATGTGCTGCCGCTTATAAAAAGCCATTTTAAGAACCGGTATGCAGATCAAAAGTGGATCATCTATGATCTAAAACGGAATTTCGGCATCGCCTGGAATCTTTCAGTCATAAATTTTATCACCCTGGATCTCGATCCCGCCATAGGAATTTCGGGCGCACCTGAGGCTTACTTTCATACTTCAGAAATAGCCTTTCAGCAGTTGTGGAATCAGTATTTTACCAGCACTAACATCAAAAGCAGGGCAAATTCTAAGTTGCATGTGCAGCACCTCCCAAAGCGTTACTGGAAATACCTCACAGAAAAGAACCTTCAGAAATGACATTTTTGAGAGGTAAGTTTCTTTCTCTGATCATGTTTATCAATCTGAACAGGTCTTTGTGAATTATTTGCAATTAAGAAGTTTCCCTTCGGTCATTAAAGTTTCCATTTTATTCATAATTGTTCATTTTTTTGCTGTGCATTCCTCTCCCTGCGGTCGTCGGATGCAGAAAAAAGGAACCAAAAAAAGGACACTTTTTTGATAGGTGTTTCCAATTTTGCTCCCGCAAAATTAGAACCGTACTCCCCCGGCTAAATTTTCTCCAAGGCCCTTCGACTTTGCTCAGGACAAGCTTTCAAAAATTTTTAACGCCGGGGGAGCACTACACTTACGAAAAAGAATCTCCCCGAGAATAAATGTGGAAATCATGTTACCGGCCTATCGAAAATTGATCATGAAATTTGAAGAGAGATGGCGTTTAAATTTTCTGCTGTTTGAGCATTCTTTGTTATTCTCGTTCTACAATTTCTCCCGCGAGTTCAAAAAATTTAGACATAGACCGAAAAATTTAGATCAATTTACGTAAGCCTAACGTCTTTGGTTCTTTTTTGGGCAATGCAAAAAAGAACAGAACAATATTCAAATGGAAATTCTTATCCTTTTTTTTCAAAATAACCCGCTGACAATGGTATTTTAGATATGTAGGTCACGAGGTGATTTCTTGTTTAAAATAGAACCTAAAATCGACGTCATTCTGAATTTATTTCAGAATCACTTAGATCTGGTCTTCGGAAAAACGTGAACCTGAACCTCCCGAAGCATCGGGACAGGTTGGTGCCTGACAAATCCTTCAGAAAAAATCCTTCAGAAAATGCCATTTTAAAGAGGTATGTAATTCAGACATTTATGACCTGATTAAAATCATGTTATAACCCAGATATGCCCTATACTTTTGCAACTAAATTAAAAGGTATGAGCACTTCTTTAATTCAGAAATACAACGTTCCCGGCCCCAGGTATACCAGTTATCCCACGGTGCCCTACTGGAACGAAGCTGCATTTACGGTAGCACAATATAAAGGGCGACTAAAAAAGTCATTTTTGGAGAGCAACAGCGAAGAGGGGATAAGTATCTACATCCACCTGCCTTTTTGCGAGAGCCTGTGTACTTTTTGTGGTTGCAATAAACGCATTACCAAACGCCACGAAGTGGAATCGCCGTACATCGCTGCGGTACTTGAGGAGTGGGACATGTATGTGAACCTGCTGGAGGAAAAGCCGGTGATAAAGGAGATACACCTGGGTGGAGGAACGCCCACGTTCTTTTCTCCGGAAAACCTTAGGATCCTTCTCGACGGACTTTTCGAAAAAGCTGTACGGGCAGAGGAAACCGATTTCAGCTTTGAAGGTCACCCCAACAACACCAAACAGGAGCACCTGCAGTTACTTTATGACCTGGGGTTTGACCGGGTGAGCTATGGGGTGCAGGATTATAATTTTGAGGTGCAACGGGCTATTCACAGGTTTCAGCCTTTTGTGAATGTAAAAAATGCTACTGAAGGCGCCCGGGAAATTGGCTACACCTCTGTAGGGCACGACCTTATTTTTGGTCTGCCATTTCAGACTGTAGACCACGTGAGGGAAACCATAGAGAAGACCAAAGAGCTGATGCCCGATAGGATTGCTTTTTACAGCTATGCGCACGTGCCGTGGATAAAAGGGAACGGGCAGCGTGGTTTTAAGGATGAAGATTTGCCAACAGCCGCTGTGAAACGCGAAATGTACGAGGTGGGCAAACAATTACTTGCCGAAGCCGGATATGTAGAAGTGGGCATGGATCATTTTGCTCTAAAGACCGATACGCTGTACAAGGCGATGGAAAGCAACAAGCTGCACCGCAACTTTATGGGCTACACCTCTTCAAAGACCAAAGTGATGATTGGCCTGGGAGTTTCGGCTATTAGTGACAGCTGGAGCGGTTTCGCCCAGAATGTCAAGACCATTGAAGAATATTACGGGATCCTTGAAAAAGGCGATCTACCTCTTTACCGCGGACATATTCTCACTGCGGAAGATGAAAAAATGCGACAGCACATCCTTAATCTTATGTGCAACCTCGAAACATCATGGAAAGACGACGTTATGAAATTTCCGGAACTTCCTGAAGTCCTCATCAGCCTGAAAGAAATGGAAGCCGACGGCCTCCTGGAATTCGGAGATGAGAAACTAATTGTCAAAGAATCGGGACGTCCTTTTATAAGGAACATCTGTATGGCTTTTGACCTGTTGCTTCAAAGAAATAAACCGGAGACGAGGTTATTCTCGATGACGGTTTAGGTATAAGGTTTAAGTTAATTTGTTTTTAGTGACATGGAAGAATCGAATCTATGGTAAATAGAATAATCATATACTCTGCTTTGTTCTTACTATACCCACAAATTTCTCCAGGGAAAGAATTTCGTCTCTGAGATCACGGGCAAATGCTTTCTTATTTTCTTCAGGCACTACTAGTCGAACCCCCTGAGCTGTCATTTCTGCCATTTGATTGCGACTTACTCCCTGCTGGAGTGTAAAAAGGTGTTTTACAGGAATTTTGTCTGCTTCGTTTACAACCTGTCTCCATCGATCTTTGCAAGTTGTTTTGGCTCCAAGAAAAATGAGTTTATCTTGATCGAATTGTGGATTGTGGTATTCATCTCCTCCTGGAAAAATAAAATCTGGTATCTTATTTCCTTCTGTTTTAACCTGGGTGTCATATCTCAATTGAAAAATTCCGAAAATTTCATCGAGATGATGTTCCAAAGATTTACCTGCCCGGCTCTTTCTCCTATTAAGTATTTTATTTGCAGCTGTCACCAACTTTTCCACGTCACCAAATGGTTTTTCTATGTAATGATTGTATCGATCATTCTCGAGCATTCGAAAAAGTTGATACTCTGCTTTAATCCATTCAACTATTTGTTTGTCGGGACTTCGTCTGATAAGGTCTTCTGTAAATCCATGCGCTTTTAGAAAACAAGTGCGCGATCTGAGTGCCATTTCAGTGGTTGTAGGAAAATCTACTTTGAGAGTAGAAATATATTCTCTGAAGCAATACAGCAATTTCTCTTCCGCTGTCTCTGTTAATTGATTGGGAATTATTTGATTTACTTCACTGGCAGTTATTCCAACTCCGGAAAAGAAATCCTCCATGTCATCATCAGTCTGTAGTACGTATGCCTGATAATTTTCTTTACCTATTTTACAGAGCACTAGGAGATCTCCGACATTATCATCAGTTAGGAACGGAAATCCTTTTCCGAAACGGGTTATTCTATATTCATTTCTGGTTCCTACTCCGTAATAAATAAAACGACTTTCTGTTTCAAAATCATCCTGCCATTTTATAGTAACAAACTTATCTTTGTTCGCTCCTTTCTGTCCTTCTTCTTCGAAAAGTAAGGACCATGCGGATTTTGAAATATGATAACCGGATTGATGACCACCAGTACTGCCAGTGTCGTTAGCCGTTATGAATTTACAATAGGCCGTCTGTGACTCCTGAACGCACTGGATCGCTTTCTGAAGAATTTCTTCCATTTAATTTTTCAATTTCTATAACTATGTTTTCTCCTACTGCTTCCATTAATGGAGAAACTACTGAATTTCCGAATTGTTTATAAGCTTGATTGTCTGAGACTGGAATTAAAAAATTGTCTGGGTATCCTTGTAATCTGGCGCATTCTCTGGGTGTAAGTCTTCGAGGATTTTTTCCTTCTTGTGGAATAAGAATTTCAGATCCGTCCTTATAATATCTTGCACTTAAAGTCCGAGTAACCCCGTCCATATTAGCCAGGCCAAAGCCAAAACCATTTCCTTTAGCTTTGTGTTTTGCAGCATAATCCTGTAAATATTTCCACAGTTTATCTGAAAGCGTGTACTTATCTTCCACTTCTTTTTTGAGAATATCTTCAAGAACGTAAGGAACTTCTTCTTTTTCGGGAAATTCAAATTCCTCTTTTCCTTTAAAAAGATCTTCTCGAAAGCCCACTATTAAAATCCTTTCTCGATGTTGAGGGACATAATATTTTCCGTCTAAAACCTTGTAATGAATATTATAACCCAATTCTTTTAAAGCTTCCCGTATAACAATGAAAGTCTTACCTTTATCATGGGATACAAGGTTTTTTACATTTTCGAGAAGAAAAGTTTTAGGTTTCTTTTTCTCAAGAATTCTTACAATATCAAAAAATAGAGTGCCTTGAGTTTCGTCTTTGAAACCGTGCTGTCTCCCCAGGGCATTCTTTTTTGAAACACCTGCAATCGAAAATGGCTGGCATGGAAATCCTGCTATTAAGATGTCGTGATCGGGAACATTTTCTTCATCTATTTTGGTAATATCTCCAAAAGGGACTTCTCCAAAATTGGCCTCGTAAGTTTTCTGTGCAAAATGATTCCATTCACTGGTAAAAACACATTTTCCACCAAGTTTCTGAAATGCTAATCTGAAACCTCCTATTCCCGCGAATAGGTCAATAAATTTAAATTTAGGTTTTTTTGGAGGAGGATAAGGAACATCCCATTTAATTGGAATAGTGATTTGATTTGGATCTTTTTCATTTACCTGAAGATCAAAATCAGAATCTTTAATGTATTCTGTAGCGGGTTCTTTAAAATGATTAGCAGAAGCATTCCCTTGTGATTGCAGATAATGTGTGAGATATGCCAATTCTGTCTGCTCTGGCTTAGTTACATTTATGTTTAATAATTCTTTAACTTCAGAATACTTCAGCATTTTTGACTTTTTAATTTCTTCTTCAATTTTTTTGAGACAAATTTCGAATTCTTTATGGATTTCCTTGCTCCAAAAACGTAAAACTTTCCAACCATTATTTCGCAGTTGGGCATTGACTTTTTTGTCTCTGGCAATGTTTCCTTCGATTTTCTTCCACCAGAATTCTCGGTTGGATTTTATTCTATACTTCTGAGTACTCCAATCTTTACCATGGAAAAATTCTCCATCTACAAATATGGCTATTTTTAATTTTTTAAAAGTTAAATCAGGCTTTCCAAACACATCTTTATTATTTTTTCTGTACCTGTAACCTCGTCTCCATAATTCCTTGGCGAGTTTCACCTCCATTTTGGTATTCTTGCTTTTGATGGCTCGCATGTTTTTTGACCGCTGTTGGGGGGTATGTACATCCATAAAAAAAGTATTTAAACTCTTAAACGCAAAAAGCTTTCCACCATAAAAAAATATATTAAAACATTTTAGTTAAAATTACCAAACCGTATAAGTTCAAATGAAAAAAATCATCGATAAACTCGCCTATATTCACATCCGGAACAACACAATCCTTATGACCTTAAGTCTGGGAAAAGACACTTGGTATATTCCCGGAGGAAAAAGAGAAGAGGGAGAGTCAGACGAGGAAACATTAATGCGTGAAGTTGAGGAGGAGTTATCTGTAAAACTAATTCCGGGAAGTCTAAATCTATATGGAGTTTTTGAAGCTCAGGCGCACGGTCATCCTGATGGTGTGATAGTGCGAATGACCTGTTACACCGGGAAATTTTCCGGAGATTTACGAGCAGCGGCTGTGATAGAAAAAATGGATTTCTTTCCTTATTCAAGAAAAAAAGAAAGTTCAGCTGTGGACCATCTCATTTTTGATGATCTCAAATCAAAAGATTTAATTAGTTGATCCAATTCCGTTGTTAAACCGATTGGGCTGGGGCAGCTCTTCTATTTATAAATTCCATCATTTCAACTGCCTTTTGTAAAGCTTCAGTTTCACTAAAAGCATGAGTGGAGTATGCACCATCTTCAATTCCGATTTTTGTGAAGGTGCCTTGAAGTTGGTTAAAATAAATTGAATAAGGAGGCTGTAATTGCTCTGTAAAGTCTATGGAAATCTGGAATTCTGCACCAATATTTTCATAAATAAAGTTGCCGTCATAATCTTCTACGAGCTTCCAGTTCTTTGGTATATTATTCATTTGTAAATTACTTTAATTCAGCAACTTAAATTAATGAAATTATTTTAAGTTTTAAAAGAATTCCCTCTCAAAAATGCCATTTTCAAAACCTTTTATTTCCCCCTCTGCCTAAACTTCCCTAATTAGTGTTGTACGGTTTAAGAAATTAATTTCAATTATCAAGAATAGAAAGTATTGGTCTGTTTTCTGTCACAGAATATTAAGGATTAAGATTTCTTCATTCGGGACTTAAACTCAATCCAAAAGCAGTGAAATTAAGGGGCTTGCCGAAAAAACCTATTGTTCACCAGATGTAGCAGGTTCCAAATGCATTTCTTCCCTGATATCTTTAATCCGTTGCCCGGCCAACCTGATAAGTTGAGGATTACCATATTCCCCAAACCTGTCAAGGTAGGCCTGGTAATAGTTCATCCTGGTTTCCAGATCTTCATAGTAAGAATCG
>Ga0098067_1000412_pt1 | contig 16304 bp, 10 predicted proteins | sample 26_taG_FD_92578 | JGI IMG/M metagenome (GOLD analysis project Ga0098067, IMG submission 92578) | Marine viral communities from Cariaco Basin, Caribbean Sea - 26_WHOI_OMZ | ecosystem: Environmental > Aquatic > Marine > Oceanic | place: Caribbean Sea: Cariaco Basin | collected 2014-11-09
AACTTAAGGGGGAAAGTCTTAGAAAAAAACTGTAATATTGTCATTAACTTATCTTTTTGACCAAAATCTCTAGAGGGGTCAGTATGGCCTGAACGGGGGGTCAGCATCACCGGAATATCCAATTAAGTTGCCAGAAGGAAATACTTTTACAATAAAGGCCGTAAATGTTTCTGATGAGCATCGATACATCCAATCGGCCACATTAAATGGTAAGGATTTTAATCGAACAACAATTTCTCATTCAGAAATTATTGACGGGGGTGAATTGATTTTTCAAATGGGGAGAGAGCCCAACAAAAATTGGGGACTTAAGTAGTGACAAAAAAGATATTTAGCAAAAGCTCATCAAGGCAAAAAATATTAAAGTACCGGGGTTTAAAAGCTCCGGTATTTTTTGTTCTAACAGGTGCAAATGACTTTCAATAAACGCTGCCTGAAAATGCCATTTTTGAAACCCTTGTGAATAGACATTTAGCCGTGCATGGTCTACACTATAAGGCAGAGGTGAAGCTTTTACATCAGTAGGTTTTAAGAAGCGTTTCTTTTACATCGTTCAAATAGCTTCGACCAATAGTATATTTATTCCCGTCAATCTGCAAGCAATTGCCTTCTATGGCCTCGACTTTATCAAGGGAGATAGTAAATGATCTGTGAATTCTAATAAACTTATCAGCAGGAAGACTATCAGTGAAATTACTTAAGGTTTGATGAACAATGTACTTACCACTGGTGGTAATAATTCTAATATAATCTTTTAGGCTCTCTACAATCTTAATATCATCCAGGTAGATCTTCTTCATTAACTTTTTATCCATTTTAATAAAGATGTGATCTTTTTCACTGGTGGTTTCTACGGTCCTGGTGGTTTGATTCCTTTTTAAAGCTTTATTCATGGCTTTTACAAAGCGGGGAAAGGATATGGGTTTAACCAAATAATCGAGCACTTCAAGTTCGTAGCTTTGTACTGCAAATTCGGCATGAGCTGTAGTGATAATCACCATGGGTTTCTTGCTGAGGCTCTTTAGAAGGCTATAGCCGTCTAAAACTGGCATGTTTATATCCAGGAATAGGAGATCTACCTCAGAATTTTCGAGATATTTCAGGCTTTCAACTGCGTTGTTAAAAGTGGCTGAAATACTTACATCTTTAAATTGAGACAGATGGTTCTTTATTACATTTATAGCTAAAGGTTCATCGTCAATAATTATGCACTTTAAGTTCATCGAAGTTTCAGTTTTAATTTTACGATATACCTGTTCTTTTCTTCGTAATTCTGAAGTTCAAATTCGTCTTTACTGTATGCCAGTTCTAGCCTTTTTCTCACATTCGCAATTCCAATCCCCCCGGGCTGATTAAATTGAACCATAGAAGGTTGAGGAGGTAGCGTGTTAATGATTTTAAAAAGTAGAAAATCCTCCTGAACGGTGAAGGTAATAATTATGTCGGTTTTGCCAATCGTTTTATTTGCCCCATGTTTAATTGCATTTTCAATAAAAGGAATTAAAAGCATGGAAGAAACTTTTTTACCTTCAATATCTCCCGTAATTGACATATTGACCTGTAATAGATCACCATATCTGATCTTTTCAAGATCCAGATAATTTTGAATGCAGATGATCTCTTTTTGAAGATCCTGTTTATTTTCATTGGTCTCGTAAAGAAGATATCGCATTAACTCAGAGAGCTTCAAAATAGTTTCTGAAGCTTTGACTGACTTATCAAGAGATAAAGAGTAGATATTATTTAAGGTATTAAAGAAAAAGTGGGGCGATATCTGGGAACGTAGAAATTTTAATTCGGTTTCCAGTTGTGTTTTCTCAAGTTTAGCAACTCTTTTACTCTCCTGCATCCAGTCTATAGTTATTTTAAGAGCTGTAACAAAAGAAATTACATAGAACTCCCCTAACATCATTGTAATCACATAGTTAAAACTAAACGTTGTGGTTTCTACAGGTCCTTCTGGCCATACATTACTGCTTACCAAAAGAGAGGTTAGGTCAAATTTCACCCGAACCATTAAAAATATGGAAAGGATTACGGAAACAGCGAAGCTAAAAAAATGTCTTTTTTCAATAAACTTTGGGATAAAGATATAGATGGTGACATAACTTAGCAACATATGTATAGGGAAGCCTATAATATTTCCCTTGAGTGATAACAAGTAATCATCATAGTAGCTACCCCACCTGAGAACATTAAAAACAAAATAACAGAACCAAAATAATACATGGTGTTCTGGTCCAATTTTGTAGTAATCAGAGGTGCCGTTAAAGACCTTGTCGAAATGCTTTTGTAGTATCATAAATGCCAATTTCTGGCTGTTAAGCTTGCCAAAATTGTTGTTGGTCTAAATTACCTTTTTTGGATCCGGAATATATAAATAAATCTTGATATTTGTTAAGGAAATGTTGTAGTTCCCTCAAATTCTGCCTTAATGAATAAGCCTTCCCTCCCGTTATATTTTATACTTTTTTTTGCCATTTATTCCTGTAAAAAGAATGTTAGTATTGCCAACGTTGAACCCGAACCATCGCCCATTTCTTATGTAGATCCATTTGTGGGTACAGGAGGTCATGGCCATACCTATCCTGGAGCCACAACTCCCTTTGGAATGATACAGTTAAGCCCTAACAATGGTATTAGTGACTGGGACTGGTGCTCAGGATATCATTATTCAGATGATACCATAGTAGGTTTTACTCATCTAAATCTTAGCGGAACAGGTATTGGAGATCTGGGGGATTTACTTTTTATGCCGGTGAATAAAGAAATCGATTTAGCTGTGCCTGTAAAGTCCAGAAATGATATTCCTTATAGCTCAAAGTTTGATCATGCGAATGAAGAAGCATCCCCGGGATTTTATCGCGTTTTTCTTGATGATCATGAGGTAGAGGTGTTTTTAACAGCTTCTAAAAGAACTGGCTACCAAAAATACATTTTTAGAGAGGGAGATGAACAAACGGTAGTAGTAGATTTGGGTTTTGCAATTAACTGGGACAGGCCTACAGAATCTTCTATTGAACTTGAAAACCCCACTACTATTAGTGGGTATAGATACAGTACCGGTTGGGCCAATAATCAAAAAGTCTTTTTTGTCGCAGAGTTCTCCAAACCTATTGTTGATGCTAATTTCCTGACAGATGGGAAAGTTGTTGATAACCACAATGCTAACGGGGTCAAAACTGCTGCACAGTTTTTCTTTGATACTGAAACAGGAACCAACCTTCAGGTGAAATTGGCATTATCATCGGTAAGTATTGAAAATGCAAAAGAGAATTTGGATGCGAACGATTTCAATTTTGATAAAAGAAAAGAGGAAGCAACCGCACAATGGGCTGAAGCTTTGGAAACTATTAAGATACAAACCCCGGTTGATTCTTTAAAAGCTATATTTTACAGCGCACTTTACCATACAAAACTGGCGCCGGTAACCTTTGGTGATAAGAATGGTGAGTTCAGGAAAGAGAATGATGAAATCATTAAAGCAGGAGATTACACTGCTTATTCCACTTTCTCTTTGTGGGATACTTTTAGGGCACAACATCCGCTACTCACTCTAACAGACCCTGAAAAGGTGCCGGATATGATCAGGTCCCTTCTCGAATACTATAAAACTGAAAATATTCTTCCTGTGTGGACGCTGTATGGCAATGAAACCAATACTATGACAGGATATCATTCAGTTCCGGTAATAGCTGAAGCTTATTTTAAGGGAATAAGAGATTTTGATGTAGAGTTCGCCTATGAAGCAATGAAGAATACGATGATGCAAGATGAACGCGGATTAGATTTATACAAAGAATATGGCTTTATACCATATAACCTTCTGGACGAGTCAGTCACTATTACTCTTGAATATGCGTACAATGACTGGGCAGTTGCTCAAATGGCCCAGGCCCTTGGGAAAAACGAGGATTACAGGTATTTTTCTCAAAGAGCAAAGGCCTACCAGGAATTATTTGACCCTGAAACGGGCTTTATGCGAGGTAAGACTAAAGATGGGGTATGGAATGAACCTTTTGATCCAAAATTCTCCAATCACAGAGAACACACAGATTATACCGAAGGGAATGCCTGGCAGCATAGCTGGTTTGTACTACATGAGCCGGAGGCCTTTGTAGCTCTTCATGGTCAGGAAAAATTTAGCGAAAGGCTGGAACAACTTTTTACCGAAAGTTCTGAAATAACAGGAGATAATGTTTCAGCTGATATTTCGGGGCTTATAGGTCAATATGCTCACGGTAATGAACCTAGTCATCATATAGCTTATTTATTCAATAAAGCAAATCAACCCTGGCGTACCCAGTATTGGGTGAGGGAGATTCTCAAAACTCAATATAGCACACAACCTGATGGTTTAAGCGGAAACGAAGATGCCGGGCAAATGTCGGCCTGGTTTGTTCTTAGTTCAATGGGAATTTATCCCCTTAATCCGGTATCAGCACAATACGAAATAGGAAGTCCCTTATTTGAAGAATCTGCCATTCAGCTTCAGGATGGAAAGAGTTTTAAAATCATAGCAGAAGATGTATCCGATGTTAATATTTATATCCAATCTGCCCAACTAAACGGCACCAATCTGGACCGTACTTTTATAACACATGATGAAATTTTACAAGGTGGGGAGTTACACTTTAAAATGGGACCCGAGCCTAACCTTAACTGGGGTATTAATAATACAACTGCGAAGTAATGGCAACTCTTGATGTAATTATTATTTTACTCTATATAGCGGTAACGCTTGGAGTAGGGATCTACGTTTCTAAAAAAGCTTCAAAAGGCCTCGATTCTTATTTTTTAGGAGGAAAATCAATAAAGTGGTATTACCTGGGTTTAAGTAATGGATCTGGGATGTTTGATGTTTCAGGGACTGCCTGGATGGTGGGGATATTATTTTTTATGGTGTCAAAAGCTTCATGTTCATGTGGATGTGGCCGGTATGGAACCAGGTGTTTATAATGATGTTCCTCGCGGTGTGGATAAGGCGTTCAAAAGTTATGACAGGATCAGAATGGATTCTCACACGTTTTGGAGATGATAAAGCAGGCAGGGCCTCTCATTTTATTGTGGCCGTATTTGCTGTTGTAGCAGCTATTGGGTTTATCGCATATTTTTTTGAAGGCGTGGGAAAATTCATGACTGTTATTCTTCCCTGGGATATGTCGGTTAATTTCATTGGATATGAAGTTTTGGCTTCGGAACAGTGTTATGCATTAATCATAATTTTTCTCACCACCATTTACACGATTAAAGGCGGTATGTTCTCTGTAGTGGCTACTGAAGTATTGCAGTACCTAATCATGGTAGTGGCAGGGCTTCTGGTTACGGCATACACCTTCATTTATTTAACCGATGCCCAGATCTCGGCTATTATTCCCGGGGAATGGAAAAATATCTTCTTTGGTTGGGAGCTCGAAACATTCTGGAATGGAAAAGAAGAAAAATTCAACCACCTAATAGATACCCAGGGGTATAAAATGTTTGGTGCTTTTATAGGAATGACTCTATTTAAAGGCTTTTTTGCCAGTGTTGCAGGGCCTACTCCCAGTTACGACATGCAGCGTATACTTTCTACACGAACTGTAAAAGATGCAGCGTACATGAGTGGTTTCACAAATTTGGTGCTTTTTATTCCAAGGTATTTGCTTATTAGTGGCATCGTTGTACTTGCACTCGTTTTTATTGCTCCTCAACTCGCAGGCTCTGGAAGTATTAATGGGAATGATCTGGAAATTCTCCTGCCCCAGGTGATTAACAACCACATTCCTGTGGGGATAAAAGGTTTGCTTTTAGCCGGTCTCTTGGCGGCATTTATGTCTACGTTTTCCGCTTTTGTAAATGCCGGACCTGCATATATTGTAAATGATATCTATAAAAAGTATTTTAAGCCAAATGCTACAGATAAACATTACATAAAAGTTTCTCATTTATCTTCTTTCCTGGTGGTAGTACTGGGTGTGGTAATGGGCTTTTTCGCAGAATCTATTAACTCCATTACACTCTGGATTACCAGTGCCCTGTATGGGGGTTACGTAACGGCTAATTTTTTGAAATGGATTTGGTGGCGATTTAATGGTTGGGGATATTTCTGGGGGATGCTCTCCGGACTAATTATAGCAACTTTACAGTTCTTGCTCGATTTTAATAAAGATAACTTTACACCCGGTTCTGTTTTGTTCGAATTGGCTCATATTCCTGCTATTTACCTGTTCCCTATAATATTTCTGGTTTCTCTGGCAGGATGTATATTTGGTACATTTTTAAGCCGGCCTACTAATTCTGCAACTTTAAAAGAATTTTATACCAACGTAAGACCCTGGGGTTGGTGGAAACCGGTAAGGACAATGATTCGTGAAGAGGGAATAAGTATTGAAAAAAATAAAGATTTTAACCTCGATATGTTTAACTGTATGGTGGGTATAATCTGGCAATCTTCAATGATTCTTATGCCGATATATTTTGTGGTGAGAGATTATCCAAAAGCATTAATAGCCTTATCGATTTTTATAGTAACCACTACCATATTAAAGTTTACATGGTTAGACAAAATTAAAAAATACAAAGAATGAACTTGAAATCTAATCCTATTCCCTGGCAAGACCGCCCGGCAGGTTCTAACAGTGTCATGTGGCGCTACAGCGAAAATCCTATAATTGACAGGTATGCCATACCTAGTTCCAACAGTATCTTTAATAGTGCTGTTGTTCCTTTTGGTGAGGGTTATGCAGGTGTGTTCCGATGTGACAACAAATCGGTTCAAATGAACATTTTTGCGGGATTTAGTAAAGACGGGCTAAACTGGGATATAGAACATGATCCTATCCAATTCAATCCGGGAAATACCGATATGATTGCTTCAGATTATAAATATGACCCAAGGGTGACATTTATTGAAGATAGATACTGGATTACCTGGTGTAATGGCTATCATGGCCCTACTATCGGCATAGGCTATACTTTTGATTTTAAGGAATTCTTTCAGTGTGAAAATGCTTTCCTTCCATTTAATCGTAATGGAGTCCTTTTTCCGAAGAAAATCAACGGGAAATACGCAATGTTGAGTCGCCCCAGCGATAACGGTCATACCCCTTTTGGAGATATTTACATTAGCTACAGCCCAGACATGAAGTACTGGGGGGAACATAGGTGTGTGATGAAAGTATCGCCATTTGAACAAAGTGCATGGCAGTGTACCAAAATAGGTGCCGGTCCTGTCCCAATTCTTACAGAAGAAGGATGGCTTTTATTTTATCACGGGGTAATAAACACATGTAATGGCTTCAGGTATTCTGTAGGTGCGGCAATTTTAGATGAAGAGCAACCCAAAAAAGTGAAGTTTAGAACCCAGCCATATCTTCTTGCACCTTCAGAAATCTATGAGCTAACAGGCGATGTGCCAAACGTCTTGTTTCCATGCGCAGCTTTACATTCTATAGAAGAAGACAAACTTGCGCTTTATTATGGCGCGGCCGATACAGTTACTGCTCTTGCCTATGGGAAAATAAGTGAAATACTAACATTCATTAAAGATAACAGCTTGTAATGAAAAAAATCCCAGTTTTATTATTGCTCCTTGTCCTCCAGGGTCAATTTATACTTGCACAAAGCCATCCTGCGCCCCGTTCATATATAGCTTATAAAGCAGAGGGGGCAATAGAAATTGATGGAAAGGCTAACGAAGATTCCTGGAAAAAGGCAGAATTTAGCGATGATTTTGTAGATATAGAGGGACATAAAAATCCTAAATTTCAAACTCGTATGAAGATGTTGTACGATGAGACATATCTATACTTTTATGCAAAGATGGAGGAACCACATATATGGGGAACCTTAAAACAAAGAGACACAGTTATTTTTTACAATAATGACTTCGAGATATTTATAGATCCTGACGGTGATACACATAATTACCTTGAATTTGAAGTAAACTCATTAAATACCGTGTGGGATCTATTTATTGCAAAACCTTACCGTGAACCTGGGCCTATTGTAGACAGTTGGGATATCCAGGGTTTAAAATCGGCTGTATTTATTGATGGAAGTCTGAACAATCCCAAAGATCAGGATGCCTTTTGGAGTGTTGAAGTGGCAATTCCGTGGGAGGTTCTTAAAGAAGCAAATACTCATACAAGAATTCCCAAAAATGAGTTTTGGAGGATTAATTTTTCCAGGGTAAACTGGGATCATGATATACAGGGCAATACTTACTCAAGGAAAAAAGACAAAGAGGGGAATTATTTACCCGAATATAACTGGGTATGGTCTCCTCAACACGTCATCAATATGCATGAACCGGAAAAATGGGGTTACGTCTATTTCTCGGAGAAAGCTGTAGGTGATGTGGATGAGTTTGCAATTCCTGAAGAGGAACACATAAAGTGGTGGTTATACGATCTTTATAGAAAACAAAAGAGCTACTTTGCCAAACACGGTAAGTGGGCACCAAACCTCAAAGCTCTTTCTATTCCGCAACCCTCTTTAAATGATCTTCAACTTAAACCCACTTATGAACAACATTTAAGTGGCTGGAATATATCTGTAAAAAGTCCTTATTCAGATGATATCCTTTTAATTAAAGAGGATGGTAAATTTGTAAAACTTTAAACGTGAAAATAATGAAAAAGCTCAGTCTACTTTTCCTTTTGTTAACCGCTTCACTTGTATCGTGTGTGAATAGATCTGAAGCCCACCAGGATACTCAGGCATCTGTTGATACTACAAATCTTGAACAGGAGGATTTCAAATACTGGACCTGGATTACCGCAAATCCCGATAAAACTGATGCAGAGTACACCCAGGAATTTAAAAAATATAAGGAAAATGGCATTGATGCGGTACTCATCAATACAGAGACAGATCCAGAGGTTTTAAGACATTTAGTTTCCCTGGCCAGGAAGGAAGGTCTTGAGGTACATGCATGGATGTTTACTATGAACCGTCCAGGAGATGCCGTTGCCCAACAACACCCTGAATGGTATGTGGTGAGCAGGGAAGGAAAATCTAACTTTGACACACGGCCTTATGTAGATTATTATCAATGGTTGTGCCCTACCAGAAAAGAGTCTAGAGAACATGTTCTAAGTTTGGTAGAGGGTCTTGCAAAAGTTGAGGGCATAGAAAGTATCCATCTTGATTATATTCGCTTCCCGGATATCTTCCTGCCTATTGGACTGCTTCCAAAATATGATTTGGAGCAAAATGAGGAACTGGCCGAATTCGATTTCTGTTACTGTGACGTTTGTGTAGCCGAATTTGAAAAAGAACATCACAAAAACCCAAGAGAGTTCGAAAACCCCGCTATTGATATGGAATGGAAACAATTCCGTCTTAATAAAATTAAAGCCGTTGTAGACGACGCCTATAAGATTGCCAAAGAAAATAATCTTAAGCTTACTGCAGCTGTTTTTCCTTACCCCGAAATGGCCGACCATATGGTACGTCAACGTTGGGACAAATGGAATGTAGATATGGTACTTCCAATGATCTATCAAAATTTCTACAATGAAGAACTTGACTGGATAGGCTTTGCTACAAGGCAGGGTGTAGAAGACCTGGAGGGTCGAAACACACAGCTACATACAGGAATTTATGTACCTCCATTGAGTGGGGAAGAAGTTTTAGAAGCAATTGAGCTTGCAAAAGCAAATGGAGCAAGGGGAGTTTCCTTTTTTGATGGAGGAGCTTTGACAGATGACCACTTGAAAGCTATAAAAGAATCAAAAGCTAATTAGAATGTACAGATTATTGCCTTTAATCCTGGTTTTTCTTTCTCTGAATTCATTTGCTCAGGAGAAGAGGTTGGTAGATCATGTGAACCCTTTTATAGGTACAGATGGCCCGGGGAATACATACCCCGGGGCAACTGTCCCCTTCGGAATGGTTCAGTTAAGTCCGGATATCGGGATTCCTGGATGGGATCGAATCGCAGGATATTTTTACCAGGATTCCATTATAAGTGGATTTTCTCACATGCACCTTTCAGGTACCGGAGCGGGAGATCTTTATGATATTCTTGTAATGCCGGTTAACAGCAGGTTTAATAAAAGGATCAAAGAGAACAATTTTAAGCCTTTTTCCAAATTTGATCATCAACAGGAAGAAGCATCTCCTGGATATTACAGCGTAGAGCTTCTGGATTATGGTATTACTGCCGAGCTTACCGCAACAAGAAGAACAGGAATTCACCGTTACACATTTCCAGAAGATAAGAATACCACCATACATGTAGATTTAGGGTATTCCTTAAACTGGGACAGGCCTACAGAGACATATTTTAACGTTGTTAATGATTCGGTTATTGAAGGTTACAGGAAGTCAACCGGTTGGGCGAAAGATCAACGGGTTTATTTTGTAATGAATTTTTCCAAGCCCTTTAAAGCCTTTGATCTTTTTCAGAATGAGCAAAGAACAGGTAATCCTGTTGAAGGAGCAAATACCCATGTAGAAGTTCATTACAGTACCCAGAGCAATGAACAGATTGTTATTAAAACAGGATTTTCTACGGCCGGTATAGAAGGGGCATACGAATCTTTAGAAGTGGAAGCACCTCACTTCAATTTTAATTCTTACAAAAAAGCGGCTGCAGAAATTTGGGAGTCAGAACTTCAAAAAATAAAAATTGAAACTCCTGATGAGAATCAGAAGGCGGTGTTCTACACCATGATGTATCACTCTATGCTTGCACCAACATTGCTAAGTGATCCTTCAGGTAATTACAAAGCCCCTAATCATCAAATAGAAAATTCAGAAGGATTTGACAGGTACGATACTTTTTCTCTGTGGGATACTTTTAGGGCTGCCCATCCTTTATATACCATAATTCAGCAGGAAAAGGTACCTCATTTTATCAATTCTTTGCTTGCCCATTACAAAGAGACGGGGTTATTACCTGTCTGGTCTATGCAGGGAAATGAAACTAATATGATGCTGGGTTATCATGCAGTTCCGGTAGTTGTAGATGCCTATTTTAAGGGTTTTAATTTTGATGCAGATTTGGCTTATGAAGCTTGTAAGACAAGTGCCATGGCCAATGACAGGAGCATAGATGTTTATCGTGACTATGGTTATGTGCCAGCAGGAGATGAGAACGAAGATTGGTCGGTCTCAAAAACCCTTGAATATGCTTATGATGATTGGTGCATCGCCATGTTTGCAAAAGACCTCGGAAAAACAGAGGATTATAAGTATTTTTTAAAACGTTCAGAAAACTGGAAAAATTTATATGATCAGGAAATCAGTTTTTTTAGACCAAAAGACAGAGAAGGAAAATTTATAACTCCATTTCTTCCGAAGGAATACACCAGGTTCTTTAGTGAAAGTAATGCCTGGCAGTATTTCTGGTTTGTACCCCAGGACATTAAAGGTTTAAAAAAGGCAACAGGTGGCAGGGAATATTTCACTCAAAAATTAGATTCCATGTTTAGTCTGCACCCTACAGCAGATGATGAATTGCCAATTTTTAGTACTGGAATGATTGGCCAGTATGCTCACGGTAATGAACCCAGCCACCATGTTGCTTATTTATACAATTATACAGATAAACCCTCTCAAGGGCAAAAGAGGATTAGGGAGATCCTTAACACCCAGTACAAAAATGAACCGAATGGTCATTGTGGCAATGAAGACTGCGGACAAATGTCTTCATGGTTTATATTTAGTGCAATGGGATTCTACCCGGTGAATCCTGCACAGGGGATTTATGAATTGGGAAGTCCCCTTTTTGAAGAGGCTGTAATTGAACTTCCCGACGGAAAAGAATTCACCATTAGAGCAAAAGATTTTGATAAAGATAAAGTGTTTGTAAAAGCGGTTAAACTAAACGGAAAGAAACTGAACAGAACCTATATTACCCATTCAGAAATAACTACGGGAGGTCTTCTGGAGTTTTTTATGAGTGCAAAACCTGAAGATAAAGATTTCAAAGTATCACAAGTGCCAAAGACCAACAAAATATATCGTTAAATCCAGTGATGCTAAAAACAATAAAATAAATCCCCAAAACCCTTCAAAAATGCCATTTTCAAGACCCCATATTTTGACGTTTATTTTGATTGGTTGCTTCCTCTTTTTTAATGCCCAGGGCTGGACGCAGAATTCTAAAGAGAATTACGAAAACGAATTCGTCAATGAAGTCAATAGAGCACCCATGCGAAGTTCGTATCATATCTTCGAAAACGAGCAACTGGCAAAAACAAATGATTGGAAAAGTTCTGAAAACTATCAGAATTTAAACGGTGACTGGAAATTTAAATGGGTTGAAAATCCCTCTAAACTTCCCGAAAATTTTTTCGCACAAGGAATAAACACTTCAAATTGGGATACTTTTCAAATTCCGGCAAACTGGGAAGTGCATGAGTATGGCTATCCTATTTATACCAATGAGCTGTATGAGTTTCACAACCTCATTGATATTAATCCTCCTATAGTTCCCAAAGAATATAATCCCACAGGTGTTTATCGTCGCACTATTAGCATTAATGATGCATGGCGAGATAAAGAGATTTATTTGCACATTGGTGCTGCAAAATCAAATCTGGAAGTGTGGGTGAATGGTAAGCATGTGGGTTACGGTGAAGATTCTAAATTACCACAGGAATTCAACATTTCAGAATATGTAAACCCTGGAGATAATCTTATTGTATTAAAAGTGATGAGATGGAGTGATGGTTCATATTTGGAGGATCAGGATTACTGGAGAATGAGTGGTATTACAAGAGACAGTTACCTGTATGCCCGAAATCCTGTACACCTTAAAGATTTTACTGTACGTACAGCATTAGATGAAGATTACCATGATGCCAAACTGAAAGTGAATATCCAGCTTTCTGATGTTCCGAAGAAAAACAAAGACTATCTGGAGGTGGAGCTTAGAGAAGGATCAAAAATCATAGCTTCTGAAAAACGCAGCGTGCGGGAATGGAAAACTCAAGATAACCTTGAGTTTTTCTTACAAAATCCTAAAAAATGGACTGCAGAAACACCCAATCTTTATCAGTTATATTTTCTTTTAAAAGACAGGAAAGACAATATAATTGAAATCATTAAGCAAGACGTGGGTTTTAGAGAAGTAGAGATAAAAGATGGTCACTTATTGGTCAACGGAAAGAAAATTCTTTTAAAAGGGGTAAACCGTCATGATACCGATCCTGTTCATGGTCAAACTATGTCCAGGGAACGTATGGAGCAGGATATAAGAATTCTTAAGGAATTTAATTTTAATGCTGTACGTACTGCTCATTATCCAAATGATGAGTATATCTACGAACTTTGTAACAAGTATGGTTTGTATGTAGTGGATGAGGCCAACATTGAATCTCATGGGATGGGATATGACCTTACCAGGACATTGGCAAACGCCCCAAGTTGGGGAGAAGCACATCTTCAGCGGTTGCAAAGAATGGTTGAGCGGGACAAGAACCAGCCTTCAGTTATTATATGGAGTATGGGAAATGAAGCAGGAAACGGAGTTAATTTCTACAACGGCTATAACTGGATAAAAATGCGTGACAATTCGCGCCCTATTCAGCACGAACGGGCAATTTTACCTTATATGGACAAAGGGCAGATGCGCGCTGAGTGGAATACAGATATTATTGCTCCTATGTACCCTTCTGTAGAAGAAATAAGGGCTTATGATTCAAAAAATCCTAATCCCGAAAGGCCGTATATTATGTGTGAGTATGCTCACGCCATGGGTAACTCTATTGGAGGCTTAAAAGATTACTGGGATTTTATTCGTACTCACGATCATTTTCAGGGAGGCTTCATTTGGGATATGGTAGACCAGTCAATCTATAAGACTCTTGAAGATGGTTCGAAGATCCTGGCTTATGGAGGTGATTTTGGTCCCGAAGATGTTCCCAGTGCAAATAATTTTTTGAATAACGGGGTATTTTCACCAGAAAGAGATCCTAATCCTCACGCTTATGAGGTAAAGAAGATCTATCAGGATATACATACCAGCCTTTTAGACCCTCAGCAAGGACAAATTTCTATTTATAATGAAAGGTTCTTTAAAAAGCTTGATGATGTGAAGTTGAGTTGGGAAGTGCTGGCAAATGGGAAAGTTATTTCAAAAGGCGAGGTACTTGAACTAAATGTTCAGCCTCAGGAAAAAGACAGCTTTAGCCTTGATATTAAGATACCAGATAAAGAAACAGGAGAGCTGTTTTTAAACATCGACTACGTACTACTTCATGATTCCGGTCTTCTTGAAAAAGGTCATGTTGTTGCGCAGGAGCAACTTTATCTTGGCGGTGAATATGAACAGGAAGTGAAAATTGCCGGTACCGAAGCATTAAAAACGGAAAAGAACAAGGAGCAGGTTAATTTTATATCACCTGGCGCTAAGTATATGTTTGACAGATCTACAGGATTTTTGACCGGTTATGAGTATAAAGGATATAAGATTTTAAAAGATGGTTTTGAATTGAGACCCAACTTCTGGCGGGCACCAACAGATAATGATATGGGTGCCGGGCTTCAGCAAAAATTAAGACCGTGGAAAGAAGCAATGGAAAATCCGGAACTTATAAACTGGACATACAAACCTTCGGGTAAAAATATTATAGTTACTGCCAAGTACAATTTAAAGGAAGTTTTGTCAGAAATGACTATAAATTATGAGATCAACGGCGAAGGAGAAATCCTGGTTGATTATCACCTCAAAAAAGGAGATTCTGAAGAAATTCCAATGCTGTTCAAAGTAGGAATGAAGATGGTGCTGCCCGGAGATTTCGAGTCGGTAAGCTATTATGGGTTGGGACCGATAGAAAATTACCAGGACCGCCAAACCTCTGCGCGTTTGGGTGTTTATGAGCAAAAGGTAAGTGAACAATATTATCCTTACATACGCCCCCAGGAAACAGGGAATAAGTCTGAAGTGCGATGGCTGGAAATGTCTGGTGAAAATGTCATTTTAAGACTGGAAGGAAAAGAGAACTTCAATTTTACTGCGTTACATTTTCTTACCGAAGATCTTGATGACGGTTTGCAAAAAGATCAACGCCATGCCGAAGAGATTCAACCCAGAGATTTAACCTTTCTCACAATAGATACTGCCCAAATGGGATTGGGGAGTATCAATAGCTGGGGGAGGCTGCCAATGGATCAATACCTTTTAACCGGAAAGGAATATTCGGGTACTTTTAAAATTACACCATCACAGAAAAACATTAAGTAGTAGTATCATGAACTCGACAAGACCCCTCATCTTTTTAGTCTTTTTATTAATCTTGTTTGCATGCAATACATCCAATCAGGAAAGATTATTTACTGAAAAAGAAATTAAAATAGTTCCAACTCCGGCTCAAATGAAGTTAGGAGAGGGATTTTTCAGTTTTAACAAGAACACCACTTTGGTAGTGACCAGCGAGGAGGAGGAGAATTACATAAGTCCGCTCAGGAATAAACTTGCACAAGCGGCAGGGCTTGACTTAAAAGTGGAGAAAGTGGCACCTTCAAAAAACTTTGTGCAATTTATTCTTGATGAAAATTTTAAAGGAGAAGCTTACCAACTTGAAGTACTCGAAGATAAAATCTCTATCAAAGCCAGCACTAAAGCTGGATTTACATATGCAGTTGCCAGTTTGCAGCAATTGTTTCCTGTTGAACTTGAAAGTAGTAAGTTATTAGAAAGTGTAGCTTGGCAGGTTCCCGTAATCACAATTGATGATGAGCCGCGATTTGTATGGCGGGGTTTAATGCTGGATGTATCCAGACACTTTTTTGAGAAGGAATATATTTTTGATGTCATTGATAGGATGGCATACCTTAAGCTTAATACATTTCATTTCCATCTGGTAGATGATCAGGGCTGGAGAATTGAAATTAAAGAATATCCAAAACTTACTGAAGTTGGTGCCTGGAGGGTTGATCATGAGGACAAGCACTGGGATGCTAGGCCAACGCCCCAGTTAGGGGAACAAGCTACTTTGGGTGGTTTCTACACCCAGGAAGAAATCAAAGAAATTGTTGCTTATGCAGGGGCTAAGGGAATTAATGTGGTTCCCGAAATTGAAATGCCCGCCCATGTTATGAGTGCTATTGCTGCATACCCCGAACTTTCTTGTCATGGCAACGAGATTATGGTACCTCCGGGAGGGGTATGGCCAATTACCGACATCTATTGCCCCGGTAAAGAATCTACTTTTGAATTTCTTGAAAATGTTCTTTTAGAAGTGATGGAATTGTTCCCTTCGAAATATATACATGTAGGTGGTGATGAAGCAACCAAAAACAACTGGAAAACCTGTAAAAATTGTCAGCGAAGAATGGCAGAAGAAGGTCTTAAGGATGAAAAGGAG